>ENA-OQEB01000866-OQEB01000866.1-human-gut-metagenome-genome-assembly--contig:-NODE-866-length-11824-cov-1.895272_pt1 | contig 11824 bp, 14 predicted proteins | sample MGYA00242787_ERZ504619 | MGnify/ENA primary metagenome ERZ504619 (study PRJEB26092, sample SAMD00036317) | human gut metagenome | host: Homo sapiens | study: EMG produced TPA metagenomics assembly of... | reverse complement strand
CAAGGGGACGTTCAACGACCGCTTGAACTTTCTGTATCTGAAACTAGGTAACTATCTCGACACCGAGAAAACTGGAAAATCGTACTTTACAATATTGTAAGGTATTCCTCAGCGACGCCCAAAATCAAAGTAAGGATTTAGAAGAGTCACTCCTTTATCAGGAGTATCTTAAGGATACCCATCTTACAGTTGTGGAGCAACCTCCGCTCAACGGGAGCAAGATTTCACTCCTCATCAAGACCACAGACGATAAGACCCCTATCCTGTTCCACAGTCTCCGACTGACAGAGGAAGAAGCGAAGGGAAAGAATTCATACGAACAGACCCGAATACTATTCGACAAATACCTGCAACTTATCGCCGGTACAGATATGACGATGGAGCGCAACCTGGTAAGAACATGGATCTACGTAACTCATATCGATGTAAACTATCAGGGAGTAGTAGAAGCCCGCAATGATGTTTTCGACCAGCAAGGTCTGACGGCAGAGACCCATTATATAGCCAGTACGGGCATCGGCGGAGCAACATCCGTACGTCATGCATCTGTAGCTATCGACTTTCTGACCGTTCCCTGCATCAGGGAAGAAGACAAGAAATATCTCCAGGCACTCAACCATCTGAATCCTACTCACGAATACGGAGTAGCCTTTGAACGGGGAACCAGCCTTACTCTGCCCCAGAAGAAACAATATTTCATATCAGGAACAGCCAGTATAGACAAGCATGGACAGGTGGTATACGAAGGAGATGTAGTAAGACAGACAGGCAGACTTCTTGAAAACATTGGAGCCCTATTAAAGGATGGCGATGCCACTATGAACGACATCCGATCCTTTATCATCTATCTGCGCGACATATCAGACTATCATACAGTAGAAATACTGATGAATCAGTTCTATCCCCAGATACCACATATCATCGTAGAAGCAAAGGTTTGCAGACCAGGATGGCTGATAGAGATGGAGTGTATTGCAGAAAAGCTATAATAGTTTAAAAAATGCAGAAATTTACTTCCAAAGAGTAAGTTTCTGCATTTTTTATGATTCATTCTAATATATTTTCACTACCTTTGCAGATACAAAAAACTTATAAACCGACAAACATGAGCAAAAAGCAAACAAGCCAATCTAATTTTGGCATATATTCGTTATATGTATTGGGAGCCATCGCATGCTTTGTGTTCTTCCAATTCTTCTACCCCTACCATCTGTTTTATCAGGAACAGAACCAACTGTTTCTGTCATCATGGGATTATCTGACTACTTATCTGGACAAACCGGGATGGCTGGCTTGCCTGGCAGGCGATTTCCTGACCCAGTTTTATTATTTCCGCTATGCCGGTTCTATCATCCTTACCCTCTGTATTCTTCTTACGGGATATAATGTAAAATGTGCGGTAAGAGATGCAGACATCCGAAAGGGAAAAGACGGCGCATATCGTAGCTTTATCATGATGACTCTACTGGTATGTTTCAGTTTTCATTACGACTACCGGCTGAGCAGCATCTTTGCTGTGGCAGGTGGAGCCAGCGTGTTCCGTGTCAGCACATCGCTACTCACCTCTACACGTATGTTTATCAAGAAGATAGAAAGTAAAAGAGGAGAATATACCACCCTTGACGGTTCAGGAATTGCCAACTGGATATCCGTCATCAGCATTCTCGTCTCCGTATTCGTCTGCCATTGGTTCTTCGGATATGGTGTATGGGTATATGGCGCCTTGACTTTTGCCGGCTGCCTTGCCAATATCATGATGGCAGGAACATACTATCGCCTTGCCGCCTGATCATCCCATTCTTCCTCCTCATGCTCACCAAGCGACTCTACTATTGCGATTTCCAAACCATCTACACTTATCCTGGCATTGGCAAACTGGTTGCCCCACAAATGGATCTGGAAAAGACGCTGTCTGTAGACTGTGAGTATTATTTCGGCAACTACAACAAGGTGATGCGCATCGTAGAGAAAGAAGAGAATCCGGATCAGTACATGAAGTTCTACTATAATCTCATCATGGCACAGAACCAATGTCTTTCGGCCAACCTTCTCAAATTTCCCGACAACAACCTCGGCACCTTTGAGACCCTTGGTCCCAATACTCCTACACTCACCATCAAGACGCTCAATGAGTTATATTGGGTGTTGGGCGACATGACCTTCTGCGAAAGAGCAGCCATGCTGGCGAATGTCTGTTCCCCAAACAATCGTAACATCCGCATGATCAAGCGGCTGGCAGAAATCAATCTCGTCAAAGGCGACTACAAAGCAACCCGCAAATACCTGCGCATCCTTCAAAAAACCTTCGTATGGCAAAGATGGGCCAACCGCGTTTTTGCATCTCTAGCATTCATGCCCAACCCGATGAGAAAGCACCCCTGCAGACCTATCTTGACAAGCGTCCAATTTGTCACACCCAAGATACTCTTCGCCTCAGCGACAACAGCTATATCATCATGAAAGAGCTGGTAGAAAGCAATCCTGCAAACAATATCGCCATCAATTACATGCTATGCAGCGACCTTCTCCTGAAGGACATGGAGACCTTCAAGCATGACTACGATAGTTACTATCTCAAGCAGAAGCATGTTCAATATGATGAATTGTATCAGGAAGCACTCACGATATATCTGGCAGGAACCAAAGCGCCACTAAGCGAATGGTCCAAGTATATCAAGCGACAGGATGTGCAGCAACAGTTCAGACAGTATAATGAACAACGCGGCAACCCAGCCTTCAAAGATACCTACTGGTATTACTTTGACAAGGCAAAGACACCTAAGTTGAACAACTAAAGAGCCCGGCAAGACTCTATCAGTATCAAAAACAAGAACGATGAAATACAAAAACATTATATATAGCTCACTGGCGGGTCTCCTCCTTTTCGCCTCATGTGCTCAAACGCATGAGAACGCAGAGCAGGTAAACCATCTGCCCAACATGTATCCCGACTATTCAGATGTAACCATTCCGGTAAACATCGCACCACTCAATTTCGAGATACGCGACAAGCATCTCACCAATATCGAGACCGTCCTCACCATTGAAGGAGCAGATGCCAATGATGCCGAAAACACATTGACGGCAACCAGCAACAGCCAGAATTTGAAGTTTGAAATGAAAGACTGGAAAGCCTTTCTTCAGAAGGCAGTAAACAAGAACATCAAGGTACAAATCTATTCCAAGAGTGATGAGGGAGACTGGACCGCATTCAAGCCTTTCACCTGGCAGGTTGTAGGCGACAGCATAGACTCATACCTCACCTACCGACTCATTGAGCCCGACTACGAGGTATGGAACAAAATCCAGATTAAGCAGCGCTGCATAGAAAACTATGACGAGAAGATACTTGCCGACCACAACCTGCAAGAGAATCGCTGCATGAACTGCCATGCCTTCGGCAATCAAGACCCCAATCTGAGCATGATATATATAAGAGGCGAAGGCGGTGGTGCCATTCTCAATCGCAATGGCAAACTGCGCAAGCTCAATATCAAGACCGCCGACATGGTTTCAGCCAGCGTATATTATGGTTTCAGTCCATCGGGCAAATACATCACCTTCTCTACCAACATCATCATCCAGCCTTCCATGCCGACCCCGACAAGCGACTGGAGGTATATGACACCAAGAGCGATGTATACGTAGCCGACCTGGACAACAATACCATCATCTCATCGCCGCTTACCACAGACAGCACCCAGCTAGAGACATTCCCTACCTTCTCGCCCGATGGCAAGTACGTATATTACTGCACGGCGAGCACGGCAGGACTGCACACCCCCAATCTGAGAGGACTGCAATATGCCCTGGTTCGCATCCCATTTGATGAAAAGACTGGCAAGTTCGGCACGCAGGTAGACACGCTCTATAAGGAGCGTTCCGTATGCCACCCTAAGATTAGTCCCGATGGCAAGTATTGCCTCTTCACGGTAGCAGACTACGGCACCTTCCCTATCTGGCATCCCGAGGCAGACCTCTATATGCTCAATCTCCAGACGGGCAAGGTGGATAGCCTCAGCATCGTGAACAGCAAGAAGAGTGATACCTATCACAGTTGGTCGCACTCAGGCAGATGGTTTGTCTTTGCCAGCAAGCGCGATGACGGTCTCTATGGCAAGCCTTACTTCTGCTACATCGACCGCCAAGCAAGGCACACAAGCCTTTCGTGCTGCCCCAACGAGAACCAGCCTTCTATGATGAATGCCTCAAGAGTTTCAACATCCCAGAGCTGAGTCGAGGTCCCGTATCCTTCGATGCCATCGACATCGAGAATGTGATGAAACAGAAAGCAGAAGATTTCAGATAAAGAAAAAGCCCGGCTGTTATGCCGGGCTTTTTCTTTATCTCACCTTAGTCAGTATTCTCTTATCACTCATAATCTCATTACCTGCCGCACGGGCATCCAGTTCCACTGGCTTCGAGGTGAAATCAGGGGTATTATATGAATCTATCAACTCATCATAATATTCCTTCGGATTGCGCTGTGGCAGCAAGAAAGGCTTGCTCACATGTCCCTTGTCATCAATGCTAGCCAGATAAAGGCGAGTATAGAGCCCATTGCCACGACGAGAAGTGAAGACAAACCAATGAGAGTTCACATTCCAGTTGTGCCAGCTATCCGTATTATTGCTATTGGCTGCCGTCAATGGCTTGGCCTCTCCCGTCTTCAATCCAGCAGCCAGTTGTCTGCCTCCTTGTGCCAGATAGGAAAACAGCCATAATCGCTCATCGTAAACATGATGTACTTGCCATCATACGATGGACGGGGATGCGTGGCGCTCTTGTCCAAAGCCCTGGCATTGAAGATGGTATCTACTGATTGCCAAACTTACCCGTAGCTGCATCAAAGGCTATCTTGCAGATATTATACTTGATATCCTTATAGCCGCCCGGTATCTCTTCTACCGTAGAAGAGCAGAAATAGAGCGTCTTGCCATCAGGCGAGAAGACGGGATAAGTCTCATAATGATCCTTGGTCATCAAGAGTGAATCAAGGAGCAGCTCATGGGTATCGGGCTGATAAACGAAGACATCCGATGCCTGGTCGAACACCTCGATGCGCTCATCCTTCACTGCATGGAAACTCTGATGGGTGGTATTGGTACTATAGGCGCAATACTTGCCCGATGGATGCCAGTAAGGATAAACCATCGAACCATGGATGGAGTCATTTTTAGCCTTCAGCCATTCTCGCTTGCCCCTCTGCTGTATTATAGTGGCTCCATGGTCGCCACGCACATGGAAGGTAAACTGGTCGGGGTTGGTCCTGTTAGCCGTATGGCAGTTCAGGCAGGCTCCTGGAGCTGCGGTATTCTCCAGGATAGGCAACTCATCAAAGTTGCTCAGATTGCGCTGATAGATGCCCAACTTGCCATACACCTCATAGCCTGGGGCGATGCGGCGATAAGTCAAGCCCCATTCATCGAGGGCGTATGGGCTAACCTGGATATCAAAATCCTTATACTGACTCCACTGTCCATTCTTCTTTACGCAGACAGTAACAGATAGTTTGCCACCCTTGTTCTGTTGCAGTAAATCATGCCACTCGTTGATGTCAAAGTCGGCATAGTCGCCATTGGCATGCAGTTCGCCCGTCTTGGAACCTTTCACCACCACATCCATCACGTCAATGCCATCATCCACCATATTGAAATCCAGCGGAGCTATGTCCGTAGGAACAGTTACCCCCACATAGTCGGGGAATATCTTGGGCAGTTGGTTTACTAGCACCGCATTCTCTGGCACAGAGGTACAGGAAGTCAATCCCCATACCAAAGCCCCCATCAGCCAAGCACCAACCGTATATCTTATCTTCTTCATATCACCTTATATTAATAGATAGACTTCATTTCATTGTTCTTCTTAGCCTCAGCCTCTCCTGCCATCATATAATGCCAAGCATTAGAGGCGTATGGCTGCATATTGAGTTGAGGGTCCTTCGGATTTTGCATATAGAGCTGAATAAAGTTGAGCGTGTTATTCACCGTTTGCGGATCCACACTATATGGAATGGAGCGAGGGTCGCTATGCGTCTTCATCCAGTTGCCTACAAGAATCTCCTGGAAAGAACGAGGGATATGGTCATAGCCCACGAACCTACCCAACGGATAATACTGCATAAACTTAGCCAAATCGCGCTGCAAGAGCTCATAACAGATGAGATATTCGTAAGCCATCTTGTTACTCTTGTCATTGAGAAAGAGAAGGCCTAGCATTTGGTCCATCTCTCGATCGCTGAAGAGGAAGTCTTGCTTTTTCTGGCGATACTTACGCAATTTTCCATAGACAGGATGGCAATTGATAGCCTTCTCCTTACCCAACAAAGCCATAGTCTCGGTAGCCCAGTTGCTATAGAAGAGCGTCTTCTGCAAGCGACGGAGTAATTTGGCTGCCACCTGATAATTGCCATTGATGAGTTCACACTCAGCGATGCGGCGGGTCATTCGGCTACTCTTACGATAATTAGGAATAGCTCCTGCGCCTCAAACATATATCTTTCGGCATCATTTACCATACCCAAGCGATAGAATATCTCGGAGGTAGAAACAGGTGAAGTCATATCTCTTGTGAAGGTAGGGAACAAGCCCTCGCCTCCATTCTGATAAAACTCGAAGAGTCGATCGGCAAGCACACCTTGCTGACTCAAAGCCAGATTGACACAAGATACCCCCAGCGGAGTGGTTGGCTGCTTCTTCTCAGCCTTGTCCACTATCTTGTTCCACTGCTCGGTACGCACCAAGAAGTCATAGTCGATAAGCCCGTAAGTCATCTCATCAAAGGAAGCCTTGATGCCAAAGAAAGCCGCAACTATCAATAACAGGTAGCATCCCGCCATCACCACCTTATTCTGCTGCAACTTGAGCAAGGCTGGCTTCTTTACCTGCACCATGCCCAAGAGCGGAATGATGACAGCCAATGCCATCACCACAAACTGCATGGATGGTATTATGCCCGGATAGCGATAATAATTAAGTCCAGCAAAGATACGGTTCATCGGATATTGCAGCGATTGCGTGGTGAGCAATATCCAAGCGATGGTGAGCACCAAGATGCCTGCCGCATAGCCAAAGGCAGAGAAGAGAGCCCCCTTCTGCTTACCTCGCTGCAAGGTATCAGCCATCAAGAGGGCGGCATATATAAACACCACCGGTCCCAAGAGCCAATATACCAAAGCCGTGCTCACCAGTTGAAACACCACCTTGACCAGTCGGTTATGGAAACGATTGTGAACCCAAGCCATCGCCAGGCTCCCCACAAAGCCACGACAAAGGAAAGCAGCACGTTAGGATCGCCCATGAAGCACCACAAGGCGATGCTCGGAACAAAGCTCAGCAGATAGCCTGGGAAATCATGCTTAGCCCCATATTGGCGCATCAATCCCCACACTGCCCCCTGGATAGCCATCAGCAACAAGCCGACAATAGCTGCTCCCAAGGCTGGCATATAATAGAACTGTACCAAGAACTCGCTCAGATAGTCGGCAAGACCGCCCGGCAAGACGATCCTCTCCAGGAAGTAATGCCTGTCGAAGAGAAACATCTGCAATTGCTCTTGATAGCAAAGTCCACTCACGTATGGCAAAGCCCAAAACACCATCACCGCCACCCCAAAGAGCAGCGACAACAGCGGCTTCCAATAGTTAGTTATCAGTTTCATCTGTATGAATTTTATATTTATCTAATTCTTACTTTCTGACGTTCATCTGAGAACACCTGATTGCGAGCTCCTTGATGTCGAAATCCACCTTGGTCTTGGTGAAGTCTGGCACATTGTAGGCATCAAACAATCCATGATAATATTTCCAAGGATTGCGCTGCGGCAGCAGGAAAGGCTTGGTAGCATTTCCATCATCATCGATGCTCGACAGATACAGACGGGTATGCATACCATCACCCCGCTTGCTGGCAAAAACAAACCAGCGGGAGTTGCTACTCCAGTTGTGATAGCTCTCACTCATACCACTATTAGCAGCTGTCAATGGATGTATCTCTCGGGTCTTCAAGTTCATCATCCACAAGTCGGCATCGGGTTGAACGATAGGGAAATTACTACGGCTGCATCTCACATACATCAGCCACTTGCCATCGTAAGATGGGCGAGCCAACACATAACTCATGTTGGTCTTCGGACCATCCAGCAAGGTATCTACTTCTCGCCAAACTTGCCAGTCTTCGCATCAAAAGGTATGCTCACCAACGAGCACTTCACCTTCAGATACTCAGCAGGTACTTGACAAGCCTTGGAAGTGCTGTAATACATCGTCTTGCCATCAGACTGAAGGCTGGGAATATCTCCAGCCAGTCGGGAGTCATCAGTCGCTTGTCCAATACCAGTTCGTTGGTGCGGGTATCGAGCAATACAATATTGCTAAAGTCGTGATATACCTCGATAGGTTTCTTGGTGCCTACAAAGAAGCATTGGTGAACGGCATTGGCGGCATAAGCCACATAGTTGCCCCCCGGATGCCAGTAGCATAGCTGCCTGCCGCTTTGGTAGAATCGGTTTTGGTGTCTATCCACTGCTGCTTGCCATCCTTCATCACCAGTGTTCCGCCTCCATCACCACGCATCTGGGCCGTCAACTGCTTCGGGTCGGTAGCATTGGCGGTATGGCAATTGAAGCATCGGCTAGGCAGAGCGGTCTCGGTCATGATGGCTGTTTCCTCAAAGGTATGGATATCACGCTGGTAGATGCCTATGTCTCCACCCACCTCATAGCCAGGGGCAATGCGACGATAGGTCAAGCCATAATCATCCAGTCGGTAAGGACTCACCTTCATTTGGAAGTCCTTATATTGTTTCCATTCGCCATTCTTCTGGGTACAAACGGTAAAGGAGATGCTGCCACCCATGTTTTGCTCAGTCAGTTGGTGCCACTCATCCACGTCAAAGTCAGCCCATTCGCCGCTCACATGGATTTCGCCTCCCTTGCTGCCCTTTGCCACAACATCCACCACATCTACGGTATCACCCTTGATGTTGAAGTTGAGTGGAGCCACATCTACCGGTATCGTTACCCCGATATAATCGGGATAGATGCTAGGTTGGCGGTTCACCATCTGAGGGTTTTGCACCGATGGTTGGCACGCTGCCAATAACAGAGCCACAGCAGCCATATAGAGTATATTCTTCATTTTCATTGTTTGCCTCCTTCCTGTTGTTGTCTTGTCATCATCATTCTCACATAGGCATCATAGGCAGAGCCAGGCACATTGCCATGGTTCTGGATGCATCTCACGGCATCTTGATAGCCGAAAGGCATCTGCTGATAGCCGCCATACTGCTGCACCCATCCCATGTATTGCATCACGCCCTGGGTATTCACATTGAGCAACATCTGCCCCATAAAGTAATCAAGTGCCATCTTATTGTCGGGATTATTGATAAAGAGGAGTCCCATCATCTTGTCTATCTCGGCATAGCTATAGATCATATCTTTCTGATATCGGAATCTTCTTACTCTGCCCAAGTCTGGGTCATGCTGATGGCCACATCATTGCCCAGCATAGCCTCTGCCTTCACAGCCCAGTCATGATAGAAGAGCGATTGCTTCAGGATATCGAGATTTTTCTGTGCCACACTATATTTGCCATTCACTATCTGGCATTCGGTCATGCGCTTCAGCAGTCGACCGCTTTGTCTGCCATTCAAGATAGAAGCTTGCAGGTCGGTGGCATATCTCAGGGAAGAGTTCACCAATCCCAGTTGCCAGAAGACTTCCATCGTAGGATACATCGACATATTATCTCGCTCTCTTGGAGCCAAGAGAGCATTCGGGCCACTCTGATAGAAGGTAAACATACGGTCGGCAAGCTGTCGGGTTTCTGCCAAGGCTAGGTTCACGCAATTAGAGGCAAAGAAATTCTGTGGCTGATACTTCTCTGCATCTTGTATCAGCTCCTGCCACTTGCCATCTCTCACCTGAGCATTCATCTTGAGCAGTGCATAGAGCTCCTTATCGTAACCATACTTGTGCCCAGGAAAAGCCATCGGCACACGATAATAGTTGATACCCACCAAGACCGAAGAGAGAGGATACTGCGAGAGAATATTGTTATAAACCACCAGTTGAGCGCCCAACAGATAAGGCAAACCGAGCAAGAGCAAGGCTGACTTCTGCACCCATCGCCAAACAAAGACGATACGCAGAATGGCATAGAGCCAAGTGACTGCACCGCCTATGAGCCAAAAGAGGAGAGGCAGCAACACGCCTTCGAAAACCAGGCATCTAGCGCCCCACTTTCTGGTAGCCTCATTCATCAGCCACGTCATGAAGAGGGAGATGATCAGAGCCACAGGAAAAGACAGCAACACGTCTATATCGCCCATCACCGCCAAGAGCCAAAGGGAAGGAATCATGCAAGCTGCCACCCAATACCATCGGAGCGACTGCTTGGCATAGCCCTGCGCCACCAGATAAGTCAAGGCATAGAAAGCCGCAAAGACACCACCCAAGATGGCAGCACCCAATGCTGGCAGATAATAAAACTGCACCAAGAACTCGCTCAAGTAGTCGGCAAGACCACCAGCCACACTCAGGTCATGCACGAAATAATCGCCCGACCACAGAAACAGCTGGTTCTGTTCTTGATAGCACAGAGCCTCGGGATAGCCTAGCATCCAAAAGAGGAACACGGCGATACCGAAAGTCACAAACACCATTACTTTTTTCATTATATCTAGTCTTCTTAGTTACGGATTGTTGTTTATTCTTATTGCCTACAAAAGTACTAATAATATTCGTAACCACCAAACTTTTCACCATTAAAAAAATAGCAAATCAAAAACAAAGTTTCATTTTATACAATCGCAAAATTTTAGCAGAACAACCATTTTATTCCATATAATATCGCAAAAGTACGTAGTGAAACACCACAAAAACTTTCATAGGCAATACTTTACTCTAGCGATAGCGCCTTTTCCATCTTCATCGCAGGAACTGGGGTTTCAAATCATCCACAACAAAATTTCAGAGAGCTACTTCGACGGATACATCTTCTGCAAGAAGTCCTTGAAGACACCAGGAGACTGACGCTTGGTAAAGGCTATGTTGAAGTCACGAAGCTGCTGCTGGATTTCCTTACCCTTCGTCATGAGGATGTCATCAGAGCCTGACTGGCGAGCCTGCATACGAAGCTTGTTATATTCAGAATTAACTTCATCATCTGATCTTTCCAAGCCTGAAGAGAATCGTTCTGTGGAGTTCCCCCGGAAATACTGTTGGCACCGACCGTAACCTTGATGTCGCCCGGTTCGGAAACAACCAGCAAGTCCTGTACACCATCACGATAATGATAATCTACGCGAATCACCTTCATCTCAGTAGTATCGGCAACAAATTCAAATTTGCCGTCCTTGATGACAACAGAGTCTACATGGGCAGCATCCTGCAGTCCGAACATAGGCACAAGGAAAATCTTCTTGCCATCCCATCGGTTCGATTCCATCGTACCATGGATACGGCAATTTCCCTTTTCGGCAGACTTACAACCTGCCATTACTACCATACTCGTAACGGTCATCAGAGCGATAACCATCAATAAAATCAATTTCTTCATTATACTCTTAGGTTTAATGTTTATCATCGTTGTTTACTTACAGTTCCATATTGTTTTATAGACGTGTATCAGAAGTTTCTTTATACACATACAAAAGTACAATAAAAACTCGTAAACACCAAATTTTTTCTGCAATTATATAAGATAGTACAGAAGAAAAGCAATAAAAGTCAAATCCTGCTAACGTAATGCTACGGCTTAGAGGGGAAAACTCTTCACTCTTCACCTTATACCCTGAAACGCCCATAAACAGGGCGTTTCAAG
>ENA-OQEB01000865-OQEB01000865.1-human-gut-metagenome-genome-assembly--contig:-NODE-865-length-11827-cov-2.999915_pt1 | contig 11827 bp, 13 predicted proteins | sample MGYA00242787_ERZ504619 | MGnify/ENA primary metagenome ERZ504619 (study PRJEB26092, sample SAMD00036317) | human gut metagenome | host: Homo sapiens | study: EMG produced TPA metagenomics assembly of... | reverse complement strand
AAAAAACTTCTTGACTTTTGCCCGACAATATTATATAATTATGCCAGACAAAAGAAAGGAGGATAGTTAGATGTCACCAAGAACAGGCAGACCAACCAACAACCCAAGACCTAACAAAATCAGTATTAGGATAAGTGATAGTGATAAAAACTTATTAGAAAAATATTGTGATCAGGAAAAGGTTAATAAAACTGAAGCAATAAGCCGAGGAATAAAAAAGTTGGAAAGCGATATAAAAAAATAACAGTACCGTTTGACTGTGGAAAGAAGAACGATACTGTTATCACCGACAGGTAACCCTATCTGAAATCTATTATATCATTTAGGGCTACTTCTGTCAAACAAAACGATTGATAGGAGTTTTTATTATGCAGAAAATATTCACAAAGTACTATCCTAACATAGATAACATTTTCGGAAACTATGTTATAAGTGATGAGTATTCTAAAAATCCATTGACGGTTGAAGTCAATAAAGTTTCAAGTGAAGCAATCGACAAGGCTGTTGAACTTATAAAAAGAGGAAACGAGTTAAAAGCCGCCGACACTTTTGTTGAGGGAGTTGTTGTTCACGAAGAACTTGGTTTCTTACTCGGATTTACCTACGCAATGAAACTTGCACAGGAAAGTATGAAAAGATGAAAGGACTAAATGATATGAAAGCTATGGAATACAAAGGACAGAAAGTTATCACAACAGCAATGCTTGCAGAAGCATATGGAACGAGTACGAGTTATATCAGTAAAAACTTTTCTCGTAACAAAAGCAAATTTGTTGAGGGAAAGCATTATTTCTATTTGGAAGGAAAGGAATTTAAAAACTTTGTAACCAGTAGTCTAAAAGACGAGTGGTCAAAAGAGCAAGTCATTTATATTTGTGGACTGAAAGAGGAGCAAACCACCATTGCAAAATTCTTGATACAGACAAAGCGTGGGAACAGTTTGAAAATCTTGAAGAAACCTATTTCAGAGTTAAAGAGGCAGTCAATGCGTTTATTTCTCCCGATACGGTAAAGTACCTCAACGGTGTTGCAAATTATCTTCGTATTCAGCGTACAATTATGAAAGACAAAGGTTGTACACCTCTTGAAATTGCTCAAATGGATAAACTGACTTGTGATACATATGGAATTCCAATTCCCGACAGTTTGTCAGCTCCTAAACCATATGAACAGCTTGCAATTGCAGGTGTTACACAAAAGAAACTTGCTCCAAATGTAAATTAACCACAATTAAATATCTGTTAATTACAGCGCATATCTTCGGGTATGTGCTGTTTTTATATCCAAGGGTGTCGCTATTTGCTACGCCCTTTATTTTATATTGAAAGGATGTGAAAATATGGCGGTTGACGGTTATCTGAATTTTGACACGAAACTTGATACATCGGGTTTTAACGGCGGTTTGGCACAGGTTAATACTACTGTTACCAAATCAATCGAAAGGGTAAAAAATCAGCTTAAGACCTTTGCAAAGACTGCCGCTGTTGCTTTCAGCACTTATGCAATTACAAATTTCGGCAAAGAGTGCATTGAGCTTGGTTCTGACCTTGCGGAGGTGCAGAATGTTGTTGATGTTACTTTTCCGGCAATGACCAAACAGGTTGACAAGTGGGCAAAAAGTGCAGCTAATTCTTTTGGTTTGTCCGAAACAATGGCAAAGCGGTATGTCGGTACTTTCGGCTCAATGGCTGAGGCTTTCGGTTTTACAGAGAAAGAAGCCTATGATATGTCAACCACGCTGACAGGACTTGCAGGCGATGTTGCTTCATTCTACAACATCAGACAGGACGAAGCCTATACAAAACTTAAATCAGTATTTTCGGGCGAAACCGAAACTTTAAAAGATTTAGGCATCGTAATGACACAGACTGCGCTTGACAGCTATGCCCTTGCAAACGGTTACGGTAAGACCACAGCTAAAATGACCGAAGCCGAAAAAGTAACATTGCGTTACAAGTTTGTTCAAGACCAGCTCGCCAATGCGACGGGTGACTTTGCCCGAACGCAGGACAGTTGGGCGAATCAGACAAGAATTTTACAGCTCCGACTTGACAGCCTGAAAGCTACACTCGGTCAAGGTCTTATCAATGTGTTTTCTCCGCTGTTAAAAAATCTTAATTCCTTTATCGAAAAATTAAATGTTGCAACGGAAAAATTCAAAAGCTTTACGGAACAGGTTTTCGGCTATTCATCTGCAACCGACAATTCCGCAAATTCCGCAAGCTCTGAAATGACAGACCTCACCGATGAAACAAAGAGTGCAAACTCTGCACTTGCCACAACATCGAAAAAGACAAAGGAAATTAAAGACAATCTTCAAGGATTTGACAGGCTCAATGTGATGAGCCTTGAAAACAGTTCATCAGATGACAGCACAGCAGTAAACAGCCCCACAAAGAAATCCTCTAAAGCCGCAGTTAACGCACTTGATACTGCCGCAACAGCGATTGAAAAGCGTACAAACAAGGTTTTTGACAGCATTAAAAGAGCCTTGAATAATCTGAAAAATGCTTTTGTTTCAATCGGTGAATCGTGGAAGAGAGTGTGGAAAAACGGCACAGGCGAAAAGATTATCGGAAACATCAAACAGCTTTTGAAAAATGTTTTTGATATCATCGGTGATATTTCGGGAGCGTTTACAAAGGCTTGGAATAAGGCAAGACTTGGTGACGAGGTTGTGCAATCCATTATCGACAAATGGAACAGCTTGCTTGAACTTGTAAATACGATTGCAGAGGATTTTCGCAAAGTTTGGAATAACGGCACCGGTGAGAGAATTTGGACTAATATTCTGAATATTATCAAAAACTGCAACAACTACACCAAAACTCTGCGGACTAAAATCAAACAGGCTTGGGACAAAAATGAATCGGGCAAAAAGATTTGGGAAGCAATCCTTGGCATTGTTGAAGATATCACAGGCTTTTTGAGCGATATGTCAGAGATTCGCCTTGAATGGCTTGAAAGTCTTGATTTGTCACCGCTTGTATCAGCTGTTGCCGACCTCGGACAGGCGTTCAGGGATTTGCTCAAAGCCTGCGGAGATAAGCTGAAACAGGCATACAAGAATATTCTTCTCCCACTTGCAAAATGGACAATTGAAGAAGCAGTTCCGAAACTTGTAGAAGCCCTTGCAGGAGCGTTAGAGCTTTTGGGTAAAATGGTAGGTTCAATAAGTGCAGACGCTTTGCAGGCGCTTGCAGGAGCATTAGTCAGTTTCGGCACAGCTCTTGTGATTTTTAAAACTGCACAAGCTATTGCAAAAGGCATAGACATGATAAAAAACGCAATAAACGGTATGCTTACTGTTTTTAGAACGTACCCTGTCCTTGCTGTTGTAGGCGGTGTTGCAAGTGCGCTGACAGGTCTTGTGACTGCTATTAAACTTGCTAATGATGAAAAACTCGAAAAGCTCGGATTTAAACAGGCAACAGAAGAAATGCAGGGTTATGTTGATGCAGTTAATCAGTGTAAAGAAGATGTCAACACTTTATGCGACGAAATCAAAGAATCGCTTGATAATACTTCCGCGGATATGGGAGTTATTGATAACTACAAAAAGCGACTTGATGATTTGCTGAAGAAGGCTAATCTCACGCCTGAGGAACAGGCAGAGCTTGAAACTATCGGCGAGTATTTTTCTGACAAGTACCCTGAATTTGAAAAAGCTTGGGATAAGTATATATTAAAAGATGATAAAGGCAAAATTCGTATAAACGGTAATACCGATGAAATCATAACAAAACTTGACGAACTTATCTTGAAATATAAACAAGTCGCAAGTTCAAGTGCGTTAGCCGATTTAGCAGAAGAAAACTCAAAGGCTATGATTAAGTCGAATAAGGATGTCAGCAATGCGGCTATTGCATATCAACAAGCACAACAAGCTTTTGATAAATGGAAAGAAAAATGGAATTTTAATGAAGATGATCTGCAATATCCTGATTTTTATACTTGGCAAAGTACTGTTTCAAAAGAAAATGCTACCGTTGGCGATTTAAGAGAAGAATACAATAAGTTAAAGGCTGAACTTGACAAAGCCAGTTCAAGCTATGATGAAACCTGTAACAGTGCGGCACAACTTGCCCTTAATAACGACGATTTAGCAAGAATGCAGGCAGTTGTAAACGGTAATTACAGTGATGCCTCTGCGGTTCTTATGGCTTACAATGCAGGCTTATCAGCACCGAACAGGTTCAAAAATCTCAATGGAAGTCTTTGGATAATCTTACACAAGCTGCCAAGGATTCAGGCAAAAATATGGTTTTTGGCATGTCTACAGGTGTCAAGGAATATATCGGAGATGTTAGAAAAAAAGGTCTTGAAACAGCCTCTACATATCTTGACGCTCTTAACGGCAAAGACGGTGTGGACTGTCATTCACCGTCAAAGAAAACATACAAAACAGGTGTATATGTTATGCAAGGATTGATTAATGGTATTAATTCCATGAAACTTCACCTTATGGTATGTATGGACAGCTTGGGAAATGTGTTTACAAATTCTTTTAATTCGATTTTGGGCAAAACGGAAGGCTTTATCAACAATTTTGTTAGTCCGTTCAACAGTCTCGGCAGTGCTATTTCAGGCGGAATGAGTACAGCGGCAAAGATTGCTTATAAAGCGTTAGGGGGCATAAACGGCAATGTCGGACTGCCTAACATTACGGTTCCCCGACTTGCCACAGGTACGGTTGTTCCTGCAAATTACGGCGAGTTCTTGGCTGTTCTCGCGATAACAAGCGTGAGGCTGAGGTTGTTTCGCCGATTTCAACTATCAAACAGGCACTTATTGAGGCTATGGCAGAGATAGGCTCAACAGGTGACAGCGGTGACATTAACCTTACTGTAAATCTTGACGGCGAAGTGATTTTTAACAACATTGTAAAACGCAACAACGCAGTCAAAAAGCGTCACGGTGTCGGTGCGTTAGATTAGGAGATGATGATATGGCAAATTTTAAAGGTTATTTAATAAGGTTCCCTAAGAGCGGTAAGCTGTTTCCACACGAGCTTATTGCAAAGGATAACTACAACGGCACTCCACTCCAGAGAACCGAAATCAAGGCATACCGTGACAGCAACAATCTTCTGCACCGAACAACTTCGCCAAATTACAAGTCGAGAATTGAGTTTACAACCGTTGACGAACTCACCCTTGCACAAATGCAGTCAATTAGAAGTGCTTTGAATAGTTCGTGGGACAACTCTCAACAGCGTAAAATCCGTGTCGAGTATTGGGACGATGAACTTCTTGCATATCGCACAATGACCGCCTATATGTCCGACATCACCTATCAGGTCAAGAAAATCACCAAAAACAACATCATATACAATGCCGTGACTTTCACTTTTATTGAGTATTAAGGGGGTAACAGATTGCTATCCGTTTCAAGTACGCATAAGCAGAAAATTATTAACGAGCTGATTTCAAACAAGCTCGAAATCTTTTCATCTGACAGCAAGTTTGATGTCATCACCGAAACCAACATTGAAAGCGAAAGTATGAGCCTTAAACAGTCGATTTGTGACGAAAACAAATTAAAGTTCGGCGGTTGCATTGCTTCCGAATTTAAAATCGGACTGCTGAACACCGTTGACAGAACCTTTGATGTTTCAAAACTTGTCGGTTGTTGGATTTTAGTTAAGCTGACACAAACTTTTCCGTCAGGCTCTCCGATACAGCCGAGTAGTTCATTATATCCAAGCGACACACTCTATCCGGCGAAGCCGTGACAACAAAGTCGTGGTGCATTTTTAACGGTATGATTGACAAAGCCGAGGTCAATAAAACAGATCAGAACAAAATCAGCATAACCGCCTATGATGTGATTTCACAGCTTTATGAAACCGACTGTACAAACGCTCTGCAAAAGCTCTGGAATAACAATTCTAACAGCACTTCGGTTTATGCACTGTTGGCAATGGTTTCTGAAAAATTTATTAACCTATGCGGTCAACCTGATGCCCATTTTTTATCCGACCGTTTACTTAACGAGGTTATCAACAAGGTTGAGAATCTGACTGTTAAGAATATGAAAATTTTTAACAAAGTATGGCTTGATGATTCCGAAAAGGTTAATTACGGTCAATTGCTTAATTATACAGCAGAAATGTTCGGTGTGTTTGCTTTTGTTAAACCCGATAACCGAAAAGGCGGTAACATTGTTTTTGTCAACCTTGAAACCGATACAACAAAAGCAGAAAAATATGACTTTTACGAGGCATTCAATGCTGATGAAAAGTCAAGCGGTACATACGGGACTGTTGACTTTGCAATCGGAGGTGCTACACGAACCGCAAAGGTGCGTAGCTACAAGTTTTTAGGCGGTAAAACCTATGATATGACAGATAACATTCTTGTATGGCAGGAAAACGATAACGAAGGCGGTGCGTGGATACATAAGTTTGAAAATTTATTTTCAGGCGATACAGGCAAGCGAATACACCATAAAATTTATAAGCCTATCGAGGCAACCCTTGACGGCAGACTGTGGTTGAACCGGGCGATATGATACAGATTAAATATTATGTTACCGACGCTGACGGCAACTATGCTATAACGCTGACGGCACTCCGCAAACCGCAACCGTGACATCATATGTGTTATCGAGAGAGCTTACGGGCATACAGGCACTCACAGACAAAATCACAGCGAAAGGAGAATAATTTTGAACAAATACACACGAATGAACTGGGAAAATACCCCCTCAACAGCAACTCCGCTGACTGCCGACAACCTCAACCATATGGATGAGGGAATTGAACGGGCAACAGACGGAGCAATTGCACTTGAAACCGAAATAACCACAGCAAGAGGCGGTCAAAATTCGCTTGGAGCAAGGCTTGATAAAACAGACAAGAGTATTGCCCGAAAGCTCGATTCAATGCCGTTCGACAGCGAACCAAAGAATAACAGCCCGTGTTATCTCACAAGCGGTACGGTTTACAGCGCTCTGCTTGTTAAAGCAGATAAAACCGCCTTGGCGACTAAATACGATTCGTCAAATATCGAACTTGGTACGGCTACTCTTACCCCGTACTCTACTCTGATTGATAAAATAAAATCTGCAACTTGCCTTTATGAAAAAATTGGCGATATTGTTATTGTAAATGTCACCGTCATTATGAACGCAACATCTTTAGGCGGAACATCTGCAATATCTCTGCTCAATATGCCGTTTCCAAACAAATCGGATGTGATTGTTCAAGATATCGGCATAAGCAAAAACGGCGGAATGTTTAGAGGAAATGTAAATAAATCAGCTTGGTTGCAGTTTACTCCGCTCAATAAACAGGCTTACAATTTCGTCGCTGATGAGCAGGTAAACTTTTCTTTGATTTACAAAATATAAAAATAACGGAGGTATGAAAAATGGAACTTAAAGAAAAAATCACACTTGATATGCTCACGAAGGACAGCGTGTCGGTACTCAGACAGCAGTTTTTGACCTTTAACGGTGAAGAAATGCAGGTAGGCGGTAACATCCGCAATGCCTACATGAACAGCAAATCGGGCAGAGAACAGCTCAAAACGGTGCTGTCGGACGAATACTACAACGCAGTAATGGCGGTTTGGGGCGATAATCCAACCGTTGACGAGCCGATAGAAAGCGAGGTGTAAACAATGAAAGAAAACATTTTACAGGCATTATTTGCCACGGTATGCGGTGCTATTGTCGCATATCTTAACATCTTGCTTGTGCCGTTTGCGGTGATGATTGCGGTAATGATTATCGACTATATCACAGGAATGGCACAGGCATACATCAGCCACACGCTTAACAGCCGTGTCGGTGTAACAGGCATTATCAAAAAGGTAGGCTATATCGTAGCCGTAGCGGTCGGTATTGTTGCCGACTATCTCATCAGCTCGGCACTTGTCAACTGCGGAATCGACCTGCGGATTAACTACTGCATCGGCATGATTGTTACGATTTGGTTTATCATCAACGAGTTGATTTCAATCTTAGAAAATCTCTCGGAAATCGGTATTCCATTGCCGAAATTTTTGGTATCAATCGTTAAGAGATTAAAGACTACTGTCGAAACAAAAACAGACGAAAGCGAGGAATAATTATGGTTTTATCTAATACTGTTGACAAAATGTTAAGCGAAGATTACAAAGAAAGGTTTATCGCTGAATATCAGCAGTTATCAATCCGCCACGATGGCTTAAAGAAAATGCTTGATAACTGGGATAAAGGGAATCTGAATTTTATTCCGACTTGCCCACGCAGTACATATGACTTGCAAATTAAAGCAATGAACGATTACAGAGCCGTACTTGAAGCAAGGGCAGTTATGGAAAATATCGACTTGAAAAAATTATACGCAGAAAGCGAGGAATAATTATGAGTAATTCAAAACTTGTTAATTACACAAAATTAAGCCCAAACCACAGCGGTAAACGCACACACAGCATTGACCGCATTACTCCGCATTGTGTCGTAGGTCAGTGCAGTGTCGAAACCCTCGGCAACATCTTTATGAATACAGCCTGTGAGGCAAGCTGTAACTACGGAATCGGCTATGACGGCAGAGTGTTGCTCTGTGTCGATGAGAGCAACCGCTCTTGGTGTAGTTCATCAAACGCAAATGACCAGCGTGCAGTTACAATCGAATGTGCAAGCGACACAGTAGCTCCGTACACCATGAACAGTAAAGTGTACAACAAACTTATTGCACTTTGCGTTGACATTTGCAAGCGTAACGGCAAGACTAAACTGCTTTGGTTTGGTAACGAGGACAAGACTTTAAATTATTCGCCGAAGTCGGGCGAAATGGTCTTGACTGTACATAGGTGGTTTGCAAATAAATCTTGCCCTGGTGACTGGCTCTATAACAGGCTCGGCAATCTTGCAGACGAAGTAACCGCACAACTCGGCGGTAAAACATCAAATAAGGAGAATGAGGAAATGATTAAATACGGCGCACACAATACAGCAACACTTGCGTTTAAGAAGCAGTTGATTACTTTATACAATATGAGAATCATCAAGACGAAAGTCGATAATTCAAACGGTTTCGGTGACGGCACTTTGAAAGCTGTAAAAGAGGCACAGAGAGCAGGTAAAGTCACAGTTGACGGTATCGTTGGCGAGAAGACCATCAATGCTATCTATCATCTCATCAATGACGGTATTCGAGCAAAAGACAACAAAATTGCCAACGCAAAAAAGGCACTCGGCTAATTAAAACCTAAAGGACATTCTTAATGTCTTGACAAACACATGATTGCAAAAAAAAAATCCCCTCATCCGCCGTAAAAAGCGAGTGAGGGGAGTTTATTATTTATTGTGACTTTCCGCAATCCTTTCAAGCTCACGGATACAGTTTACAAATTAAAGGTGAGGTGAATATCACAACTTTTTCTGCCTTGCATTTGCCTAACATTTTTAACCGTTTTTCTTGTATTTTAACATATTTTAGCAGATGAAAGCAAAAAAAAATAACCGCACTAAAAAGCTTAAAAATGGCTTTCTAATGCGGTTTTTTCTATGGTCGAGGTGACAGGACTTGAACCTGCGGCATCTTGGTCCCAAACCAAGCACTCTACCAAACTGAGCTACACCTCGAAATGTTGCTTAATAACAACAGCTTGATTATTATATACCATATTTTCAGATTTGTCAACATGATTTTCGCTTTTTATTCAAAATTAATTTAAATATTTTGAAAATCACCATAAAACAGACCGAAAATGTGGTACAAAACAGCCGTCCCTACATAAGAAACGGCTGTTGGTGCAGGTAACTTGCAAGGGGGATAGGAATGGGGAAAATGGGGGATTTTGTTAGCTATATGTAAGCTACGGAACATAATTATGAACAATTCAGGATAATATAAGACTATATTTTGTTGATTGCGTTCACCAATTCTTTTGGGTTTATGTGGGTGTAAACCTTTTCGGTCAAGTCCATTTTCGACTTGTGACCGACTATTTTTTTGATGATTGTGTGGTTCACATTTGCCGATACAAGCATTGAAATGCAGGTGTGTCTTGTTTCGTGTATGGTGTGGTCAAATCCTAAATCGTTTTGCAGAGGTGTCCAGTAGTTGCGTTTAAAGTTATCGTATTTCAGCGGCTTGCCATTGGTGTTATTCAGAACATATCCACATTGAGAATCGCTGATGAATTTCTGCCAAAACGGCAGTACTTTGTCTGCTATAGGCACGGTTCGTACACCTGAATCGGTCTTTGAACTTTCAACAAAGAAAGTCTGTTCGTCAAGGTTTACATTTGAAATTTTCAGATTGAGAAGTTCAGACACACGCACTCCCGAATAAATCAGCATAAGCACTATTTTTACCGAATCAAGATTTGAATATTCCCACAAAAGATTTATTTCGCTTTCCGAAAACTCCCTGCGTGCTCGTTTTGTTTCATCTGACTTGGCATTGATTTTCAATTTTTCTGCAAGATTGTTATGGAGCATATCGTGAAATATGCAGTATTCGTAGATTTTGTTCAACAGAATTTTAATTCGCCTAACCGATTGATAACCGTTGTTGCAGTTGTCGAGAACTCGTTGCATATCAATGATTTTTATATCGGACATCTTGCGATTGTATAACATTGAGCATTGTTTGTATGCCGCATTATACTGTCTTTTGGTGTTCGGATTTGTGTCTTCGGTGATGAACTCCTTGTACCAAAGTTCATAAATTTCTGAAAAAGTGCGTCTTGCCGAATCAACATCAAACGGGTTTTGATTGTAATCAGCAAGAGCGTTCAGAGCTTTCGGCTTGTTGGGAAAGTAGCCAATAACCCTGCGTTCCTGATTGCGTGTTTCTTTGTTGTAGCCTATTGTCACGCAGGCAACCCACGGATTGCGCCTGTTTCCGCTCAGCTTATAAACAGAGCCGTAGCCGTTAGGCAGTTTCATTTTATACACTCCTTTTGCTTAAAAAAGGGTGCAAAAATCCCTTGTGCTTTAAATTACTTGAAAAACACAAGGGAATGATGATACAATTATTTTGCGTGTAATCGTATCATCTGCACCTGTGTGGATGATTCCGCTCTGTTCGAGGACCAGTCGAGCAGGGCGGATTTTTATTGCTTTATCAACTCATCAACTGTGACATTGAATATTTCTGATAATTTAATCAAAGTTTCAATTGACGGTTGCATTTTACCTTTTTCATAATTAGAAATCGTTGTGCGGCTAAGGCATAATACCTTGCCCAAATATTCTTGAGTGAATTCTTTATTGGTTCTTGAGCCTTTTTAAATTATCACCAAAAGCCATTGTTTACACTCCTTTTTTCGTGATTTTTATTTGAATCGTATATACAAACAGATGAAAATCATTATAATAAGAATAGGGGGTGAGTTGTGTGAAAAAATTAAAAATATATTTAATATAGTAGTATTTAAATATATTTATGTTTCAGTTTTATCTCCTATAATTGTTGTTATTTTCTGTGATATGAAATTTTGTTTCATAGAAAAATTCTTTACTAATAATTCAAATGCAAGTAATTTAGCTGGAATTTCGGGTACTTTTGTAGGATTTTTACTAACAGCGGCAACCGTATATTTAGCGCTACCTTCTGATAGTAAATTCAAAAGTTGGTTTATAAAATATGGTCATCATAAAATATTTATGAAAATTATTTTATTTGGAACAATATTCTTTATGATACCTATTATATCTTGGATTTGCGATACAACTGCTATGAATTATATTGGAATGTATGGCTTTATAGCAGGTAGTCTTGAAGTGCTAGCGGCAATGTATTATCTATATAACCTTATAATCAAAAATTCTTTGTAACCTAACTTAGCTGTTTGTTTGATTATAAAGTAATTGGATTTCTTTTTCA
>ENA-OQEB01000864-OQEB01000864.1-human-gut-metagenome-genome-assembly--contig:-NODE-864-length-11830-cov-1.802444_pt1 | contig 11830 bp, 15 predicted proteins | sample MGYA00242787_ERZ504619 | MGnify/ENA primary metagenome ERZ504619 (study PRJEB26092, sample SAMD00036317) | human gut metagenome | host: Homo sapiens | study: EMG produced TPA metagenomics assembly of... | reverse complement strand
GTCTCTTGTTTAGAGGTATATTCTTTTTTATCCGAATTATATTCCAATGTATTATAAATAACATCAAATTGGCGAGACAGTTCACGTCTTGTTCCCGTATTCGGCCAATAATAATAAATAGGTTGGATCGTACCTGTCCCAGCCAAGACCAATCCGCTACATGGATCGCTATTATCGGAGACATGCAGGTTGGATATGTTTAAGGTGTATTTGCTGTAATCAACGATCCAGACGTAACGAGATACGGCTCCTTCCTCGACAAAATAGCCATATCCCTCCTCTACATTCCGAATGGTGGAAGTAGTTCCATTTGGGTGGAGGCCACCTTCTCGGCCTCCAATCGCTTGGTTTTATAACGATACCATTGATGCGAAGAAGAAGAGGATGAGGTATAACTAATCGTCACGTTATCCATTCCATACACCAAGTAGACCTCAAGTCGCTCGGCGGAATCGCCGGAACTCTGCGTGGCTTTCATCGGGCTACCACTTCCTCCCGTCACCACATACTGGGCACACGAGACAGCCGCTACAAACACAAAACTTAGCGATAACAGTATCTTTCTTAATTCCTTCTTTAGCATATATAGTCTAAAAATTACGGTTCCAAAATTAGGGAAATAAAAGGACATACGTAGCATGATAAGCAAAATTCACTATCTTTGTCACAAAATACTCCGAACAGCAAATGAACAAGATTAGTATATACGCATTGACGTTCTTTTTAAGTTTATCGAGCGTAACCGTTTATTCCCAAAAGAATAATAAGCAAGTTATTTTTACTAACGAACAAGGGAGCGATATATTTTATCATACCATCGAACGCGGACAAACCGTATACGCCATAGCGACCATGTATGGCGTAAGCGTAGAGGATATTTATCGGTTGAATCCGGAAAGTAAAGAAGGGATCAAGCCGGTTCTACGTTAAGAATCCCGCAGAAGGACTCCGCTATCGCACCTTCCGGCAAAGCAGATAACTATACATACCATACGATCCAGCCGAAAGAGACCTTGTACTCTTTATCCATTAAATATTCAGTGCCCGCTACGGATATTATCGCCGCCAATCCGGGTCTCTCCACATCGACCTTTACGATTGGTAAGAATATCCGGATCCCGCCGACACGACTGGAGACCTTGCCTACTACGGAAAAAAAGACCGTACAGAAGGAAATGGAATATACCATACAGAAAAAAGAGACCATGTACCGTATCTGCCGGAAGTTCGATATTTCCAGCGTGGAGCTTTTAAGACTCAACCCCGAGCTGAAAACGGAGTGAAAGCGGGCATGGTTATCAAGATACCGGTAGCCAGTGAAGAAGTGATCACCCAAAACATAAGACAGCCGGAAGAGCGTGAGGTGAACGCCCTCCTCTCTACTCCTAAAGATATAAAGAAGGTGAACCGTATCCAAGTCGCCTTATTGTTGCCGTTCATGACGAACGAGACAACGCAATCATCCGCGACCTCCCGTTTCGTGGAATATTACGAGGGATTGCTATTGGCGGTCGACAGCTTGCGAAATATGGGAACCTCTATCGAGCTATCGGTATATGATACTGGAAACGGTACGAAGAAAGTCAAGGAGATATTGAAAGAAGATGCGTTATCAAACGCTAATTTGATCATTGGCGCCGTACAGAACGACCAAATCGGATTGATCGCTGATTTTGCCCAAAAGCATAATATCAAATACGTGATCCCTTTCACCTCCAAGAATGATGATGTCTTGTCAAACGCAAATGTTTATCAAGTAAACACACCTCATTCCTATTTATACTCCAAGGCGGCACAAGCCGGATGCGATTTATTCTCGGATTACAATATCATACTTGTCAATATAAAGGATAAAGAAGAAAAGCCGGAATTTATCAAAGCCTTCAAGACGGAGATGCAGCAACGCGATATCCCGTTCAAGGAAGTAACTTATAAAGGGGATACTTTCGCCACGGATATAGAGGCAGCCATGGTAAGGGACAAGCGGAATGTGGTATTGCCAACCTCCGCCTCCTTAGATGCGGTGAATAAGATCAAGGCACCGCTCCGTATGCTTTCCGAGTTGAAAGAGGAGGAGAAAGAGCCTTATATGGTCAACCTATTCGGTTATCCGGAATGGCAGACCTATACAAGAGAGTGTCTGGAGGACTTCTACGCATTGAACACCTATATCTATAGTAATTTCTATGCGGACAACTTATCTCCGGAAGTCCATAGCTTTTATTCCGATTATAAAAACTGGTATAGCAAGAATTTAATCAACACATTCCCGAAATATGGAATCCTAGCTTTGACACGGGTATGTATTTCCTAGGCGCCATCAATAAATATGGCTCGAACTTCGAGAATAATTTAGACAAAATCCATTATAAGAGCATCCAGACCGGATTCGATTTCCATAGAGTGAATAATTGGGGCGGTTTTATCAATACGAACTTGTTTATTGTACATTACAAGAATGATTATACGGTAACCCGCAGTGAGGTAAGATAATTGATATGATGACGAAAAAGATATTTGTAGCGATATTTCTGTGCATGGCAAGCTTATCGATTTGCCATGCGCAGAAAAGTACTTTTAAGCAAGAGCTTGCGGTTGGAGCGTCCTTCGGATTAAATTTCTCTAGCGTAAGTTTTGCCCCAAAAGTCCCTACGAAGATGAAACTTGGGTTTAACGGGGGAGCGACGATACGTTGGAATACGGAACCCAATTTAGGCATACAGGCGGAATTGAACTTTACCCAACATGGATGGGAAGAGAAGTTTGAGGAGAAACCTCAATATAAATATAGCCGTACGGTAAACTATATGGAACTTCCGTTCTTGACGCACATCCATTTCGGAAGCAAGCGAGTGCGTGTATTCGTCAATCTAGGGCCTAAAATCGGTTATGCGCTGAGCGAAAGCACGGAGTCGAACCTTAATGGCGAGAACCCGAACGCAAACCGTCCGGACGAACAACATACATTGGAAGTCCAAAAGGAAGTTCGATTGGGGGCTTTGCGGCGGACCGGGAATCGAGCTCCGCACCGGAATAGGCTCTTTCCTGTTGGAAGGTCGTTATTACTATGCGCTGGGCGATATGTTCAATAGCCGTAAAGGAGACACTTTCTCTAAATCTTCCAGCCAAATAATATCTGCGAAACTAACCTATCTGATTCCCATCTTTAGTAAATAAAGGAGATGGGCCCGTGATAATATCGTAACAACCAATCGTAAGATCTGTGCCGCAAGTAATCCCACTCAAGGGATAAGAACGGTGGATAGTATAGCCAATCTCCGGACGATCTGATCTTTTCACACCTGTGAAGAGATCTTTTCACGCTCGTGATACGATCGTTTCACCCTTGTGAAAAGATCATTCACATCCGTGAAAAGATCTTTGGAGACAGACGTACAAGCTACTTCCGATAATACCTTTATCCAACAGGAAGGTTCTACAGTAATAAATCATGAATACAATGGGGAACGCATCTAACTATCATTATTGTTGAGGTGACCTACGATAAAAGAAAAGGCCATCCGTCACGGACAGCCAATCTCATTGTTAACCTTAAATCTAATACCATGAAAAACACAGTGCAAATATAGAGACTTTATGTTATGCAGCATAATTTTCCAACAAGAAAAGCTTGATTATTAACTTTATTTAAGACAAACATGCTATACAACATAGAATTCAGCTCTTTTTATCTCGTTTTTTCTATTAATAGCGAAATACTACCACTATAAATATTTCTTACCTTTGCATTTATAAACATAAATATGGATTAATATAAGAAATCATGCTAATTATAGGTATAGCGGGCGGGACTGGTTCCGGGAAAACTACAGTGGTAAAAAAGATCATAGAGAGTTTACCTCCCGGTGAGGTTGTATTACTCCCTCAAGATTCTTATTACAAAGATAACAGCCATGTGCCGGTAGAGAAACGTCAATATATTAATTTCGACCATCCCGACGCATTTGATTGGCCGCTCCTTTCAGAGCAAGTCACCTTGCTGAAAGAGGGGAAATGCATCGAGCAGCGACTTATTCTTATCTTACCTGCTGCCGATTGCCCGAGACCATTCATATCGAGCCTCGTGATGTTGTCATCATCGAAGGGATCCTCGCTTTATGCGACCCTCAATTACGAGACTTGATGGACTTGAAAGTATTTGTCGATACAGATTCGGACGAACGTCTTATCCGTGTGATCCAACGGGATATGATCGAGAGAGGACGCACGGCGGAAGCGGTAATGGAACGCTATACCCGGGTACTAAAGCCTATGCACCTGCAATTTATAGAGCCTAGCAAACGATATGCCGACCTAATTATACCCGAAGGAGGAAGCAACCAGATCGCCATCAATATATTGAAAATGTTTATCGAGAACAATCTGGGGCTTCCCCATACAGAAAATCAATAAACCAATCGTTCCGACAGGGATCTCCCCAATATAAATGCGTGTACCCCGCCAATACGTTCTTGTAGCGATATAGCGGGGTATCCGTTTGACCTCCTTTCGCCGTAAAGGCTTTCGCTACCGAAGGCAGCGGGCTTTCCATAGGCACGATCCGGGAATAATGGAACTCATGCCCTCGTAAGACATCATTCTTATAGCATAAAGTCCGATACCCTAAACGTAACTTCATGTTCTCCATCGTGGCGGATTGCGGTAATACACCGGCCATTGGATAGGCATTCCCATCCGTACCGATAATCTCTTTACAGAGATACATCATCCCCCCACATTCCGCCAGCAACTTGCCCCCCACTTCCACAAAGGAATGAATCGATTCACGCATCCCGGAATTCATGCTCAACTCCGATAAATATAACTCGGGATATCCACCCGGCAAATAGACAAAATCGGCCTCCGGTAAACAATCATCCCTCAATGGACTGAAATGGTAATCTTGCCTAGAGTAGATAAGAAATGTATATTTTCCTCATATGAGAAATTAAAAGCGGGATCACGGGCGATGGCTATATTTAAGTTTGCCTTTGAAACAGTCCTCATGACTTCCTTAACCCGAGGAACTGGCTGTCGCTCTGGCAAAGCCGTGATTGCCAACAGGCGGTCTATATCCACATGCTCCTCCACCAAGCAAGCAACCCGGTCCGCAAACTCCTCAAAGCAAAAGTCCTCATCCAACGACAACCCCAAATGCCGGCTCGGGATCTCTACATCCGCACACTTCGGTAGATAGCCTAACGCTTCCACACCCGCATCCTCACACGCTTGTCTCAAGAAAGAATAATGACTCTCCGACGCCACGAAATTAAATACCGCCCCCACGACATTCAGATCTTTCCGAAAATTCCGGAAGCCATAAAGCAAGGGAGCTACCGAATAAGCCGTACTTTTAGCGTTCACCACCAATACGATCGGTATCCGCAATAAACCGGAGATCTCCGCACTACTCCCTCGCATGGCATCGTAGCCATCGAACAGCCCCATCACCCCTTCGGTCACGGCTACATCCGCATTCGAGGTATACCGGGCATATAAATCCTTGATATGCCCTTCCGACATCATGAAACCATCCAAATTCACGGAAGCGCAACCAGCCGCCATTTTATGATGACGAGTATCTATATAATCCGGCCCACACTTAAAAGGCTGCACCCGTAAAGAACGATTTCTCAAGGCACGAAGCAATCCTAAGGTAAAAGTAGTCTTCCCGCTTCCCGACGAAGCGGCACCTATTAGCAAATGAGATCTCATGTATTCTGTTTCTAATATATCTGGGAAACAAAGATATGAAACCAACTCGTAAATGTAACATAGAAATAACATAAATTCTTGTTATACTATAAATCGATCCTATTATATTCGCTGCATGAAACAAAAAGAATAAGTAGTTAGTGAAAACAAGATTAACCATATTATATAGTATTTGTTGCATATCAATGTTTCAGGGCACGACTTTTTCCCAAACAAGCACTTTTACCCACCGAAACGACAGTTCCAATCTAGCGCCTTTATCTACTTGGGGAAGAATCCAAAGACAAACCGACAAGATAATTACCAGCAATGTTTTCCAAATGACCTATATCGGGGTACCGTTGATCGTTAGCGGTTTGATTATCAAGAATGAGGACGATCATTTTCAGAGTTTGCGCAATACATATATTCCAAATTTCCGATACCATTACGACGATTACCTGCAATATCTACCTGCGTAGCGATGCTTGGCTTAAAAATAGGCGGTGTACAAGGAAGAAGCTCTTGGTCCGAATGCTCGTATCCGAAGCCATCACCGCCAGTATCATGGGAGCGACCATCAATACGGTGAAACATACGGCAAATGTCACCCGTCCGGATGGTTCGAACAATCATTCTTTCCCTTCCGGGCACACGGCCATGGCATTTATGGCCGCCACCATGTTGCATAAAGAATACGGGACGACCCGTAGTCCTTGGTATAGTATAGGAGGCTATACGGTAGCGACCGCCACGGCCGTATCTCGGCGACAAGCATGCCTTTATCCCTTACGAAACCCTTAGCGAATCCGACAGTTCCCGGTACGACCTATCAAGTGAACGCCCTAAAATCCGATCCTCTCGACATGATCGGCGGATACATCGGCTCCTACCTATCGTATCCGGTGACCAATCGATTTCTCTTGGGCACGAAACTGCTAATCGGATGTAATTACAGCCCAGCCTCCCGAATATCAGCATTGGGCGTGGAGGAAGGCAAACCGGAAACGATTGAGAAAGAGATCGTAAACACGAATAAAGCGTTTAATATAGGATATAGCACAAACGCCTCTTTCTCATACATATTGCATCCTAATCTAAATGTGCGGGTATTTCTCGATTATACTTTTATCCCCTCACGATTCGTATCATACATAGCCAACCCCAAAAAAGAAACCGATCGCTTCGAGCATCATAAGACCTTACAGGCCTTGACGCTCGGAGCATCGGTAAATATCATGCTTTGGTAGATTTAAAAATCAATATTGCTCCTTCTCGTTCGGGAAGTCTTGAGATTTCACGTCCTCGATGTACGCTTGTACGGCACGGGTAATCTCCTCCCTAAATTAGCGTAGCGACGTAAGAAACGGGGAGAAAAGCCTTGATTGATACCGAGCATATCATGCATAACCAACACTTGACCATCTACGCCTCCACCGGCGCCAATGCCGATAACCGGGATCGTAAGCTCCGAAGCGACACGAGCTGCCAACTCCGCCGGGATCTTCTCCAGCACCAAGGCGAAACAACCTATCTCCTCTAGCAAATGGGCATCCTCGATCAGTTTATTAGCCTCGGCCTCTTCACGGGCACGTACCGTATACGTACCGAATTTATTGATCGATTGCGGCGTCAATCCTAAATGTCCCATAATTGGAATACCGGCACACAAGATACGTTCGATAGATTCCCGAACCTCAGCCCCGCCTTCCAACTTGATACAATCGGCATGCGTCTCTTTCATCACCCGGATAGCGGAGGCCAAGGCTTCTTTAGAGTTTCCTTGGTACGTACCGAAAGGCAGGTCTACCACCACCAGCGCACGATTCACCGCTTTCATGACCGATTTACCATGGTAAATCATCTGGTCGAGCGTAATCGGCAAAGTGGTCACGTTTCCAGCCATTACGTTAGAAGCGGAGTCTCCCACCAAGATCACATCCATTCCTCTTGATCGATCAATTTCGCCATCGAATAATCATAGGCGGTAAGCATGGATATTTTCTCGCCACGCTGCTTCATCTCTATCAAGCGATGTGTGGTCACCTTTCTATTATCATCTACTTTTGCGACAGACATATTATATTTTTATTAATTGTTTCGGCCGCAAAGGTAAGTATTATTATTTATTTTCAAGACAAACATTCACGGCACTTAAGCCTCTGTCGCCACGTTCAAGGTCGAACGTCACGATATCGTTCACGGAGATATCATCCACAACATTGTTCACGTGAAAGAAATACTTTTCCGTCCCCGACAAGTCACGGATAAACCCGAACCCTTTTGCCTCATTAAAATAGTCTACCCTGCCCCTTAAGATAACGGGAGCCACATCCTCTTTCTTAGGAGTCGAGATCAAGATATCTTCCTGATTTATCTCTTCTTTTTGACGAAGTTCGGGAGGGACAGAGGTGATCATCCCATTTTCATCCACATAAGCGATCATGTCCTCAAAGCTAGTCGCCTTGCCGGACGATTTTCTTTCCTCTTTCCTGTTCTGTTTCTCTACTCGGCGGGCTTGTTTCTTTTTCTCGTTTTCACGTTTACCAAATGATGCGTATTTTGCCATACAGTCGATTTTAATTTATACTAGGGCCTCACGTTCCGTGAAGCGTTGTTTATACTAACTTAGCGTGAGAATTGATGATTAAAGGAGAGATCCGCTTAATAATAATATAAAAAGAAGAACTATGTCGATAATGATTCTAGACTCAAACTTTCGCAAAGATAATAAAATAAACGGAGAAAACCTTATAGATCCTCTCATTTAAGAATAAAAAAACTTACTTTTGCATCCTATACCAAAAAGCATTTATGAAACTACTTTTTTTTTGATTTAGAGACTACCGGCATAAAATACTGGAGAAATGGCGTCCACCAAATAAGTGGGGAGATCGTAATTGATGGGGTTACGAAGGAATCTTTTAATTTCAATGTCTGCCCACATCCCCAATGTGAGATAGAGGAAGAAGCGCTTCGCATTTGCAACGTGTCCAAGGAACAGATACAAGCTTATCCTCCCATGCGAGAGGTGTACGTTAAATTCGTGAACATGCTGTCCAAATACGTGGACAAGTTTGATAAAAAAGACAAGTTCTTTCTCGTAGGATACAACAACGCCTCTTTCGATAATCACTTCTTGAAAGCCTTCTTCGTACAGAACGGAGATCATTATTTCTACTCATGGTTCTGGGTGAACTCGATCGACGTAATGGTATTGTCTACCCAGCATTTGATGCGCAAACGGCATGAGATGACAGATTTCAAGCAGGAAACAGTGGCAAGGGCTTTAGGCATACAAATAGATTCCGCTAAATTGCATGACGCATCCTATGATATTCAATTAACCAAATGAAATTTATAAGTAGATCATCCTCCCTCTCTATTATGTTGATTGATTCTTTTTATAAATTATCGTTTTTGACTATAGGTTGATTTAATTATCTTTACGGCGTAGAATCAATTTTTAAGATGTCTGTGAAACATAGTATCCGTATTTTCTTCATCTTTATTATCGCTCTCGTATATACAGGTTCCTTGACTGCCCAAGAAAAGGCGTATCCGAAAAACGGAGAGGGCATCACTCTTTTCTCAAACGCTTCAACCGTACCGGCGGGACGTATCAGAAAGAGTTTATCGAGCTTAATAAAGGGAAGTTGGGTAAAAATAACACTCTGCGCATGGGCGTAAAATATACCTTGCCTCCGCTCGCCTCCGCCCCTCAGAAGAAGAATTATCAGCCCCTATTCGGCAAGTCGCTAGCCAGTTACAAAATAACCTCTTCCGATTTAAAGGGAGCTTGCTTTTATCTGGTCAGCGGTCATGGCGGTCCGGACCCCGGAGCGATCGGTAAAATGGGCTCCCATGAATTGCATGAGGATGAATACGCTTACGACATCATGCTACGTCTGGCACGCAATCTTTTAATGCGAGGCGCAAAGGTACATATTATCATCCAAGACGCAAAGGACGGAATACGTGACCAGCAATTCCTCAATAACAGCAAACGGGAAACTTGTATGGGTAGTCCGATCCCCCTCAGCCAAGTAAGCCGTCTGGATCAGCGTTGCGCCAAGATAAACAGCTTGAGCCGGAAAGATAAAGAAACTTATAAGAGAGCGATATTCATCCATGTGGACAGCCGGAGCCGGCATCAAAGGACCGATGTCTTTTTCTATCATAAGCCCAAGGATCAAGCGAGCAAGCGCTTGGCTAAAACGATGAAATCCACTTTCTCGCGCAAATACAACCGCCACCAGCCGGGCCGGGGATTCTCGGGCACGGTAGACGATCGTAACTTATATGTATTACGTCACACGACCCCGACCTCCGTATTCGTCGAATTGGGCAACATACAAAACCAATACGACCAACAACGGATCATCCTCAGCAACAATCGGCAAGCCTTGGCCAACTGGCTTTGCGAGGGTTTTGTCACGGATTATAATTATTATAGGAAGTAGCATCCCTAATGATCTATTATACTAACACATATCCTGCGGCAGAAATGTTATATGAGCGATCTTAACAGCAATGTAACATATATTTCATTTCTCCGAAATAAGAATATCCGTTCTTTGCCAAAAATAATTATATTTGTATATGGAGAGCCGTAAGGCACTCTTTAAAAAACAGAACAGCTTATGGCAACAACTCGTATTCTTGTAGTGGATGATGAAGAGGATTTATGTGAGATCCTTAAATTCAACTTAGAAATAGAAGGTTATGAAGTAGATACCGCCTATAGTGCGGAAGAGGCATTAAAAAAGGATCTGACCGTTTACAATTTATTATTGTTGGATGTCATGATGGGAGAAATCTCCGGTTTCAAGATGGCACGTATCCTGCGACAAGATGAGAAGACGGCCAATACCCCTATCATCTTCCTCACGGCCAAAGATACGGAGAACGATATGCTCACAGGGTTCAATCTCGGGGCGGACGACTATATCTCCAAGCCTTTCTCCATCCGCCAAGTGATAGCGCGTGTTAAGGCCGTACTAAGAAGAACTTCCGAGAAATCAAAAGAAAAAGAGATTGAGAAACTTGAGTATGAGACATTAGCTCTTGATACGAAACGCATCAAGGCTACGGTAGACGGGGTGGAAGTTCCATTGACCAAAAAAGAGTTTGAGATACTAAAACTTCTATTGGAAAATAAAGGGAACGTCTTCTCCAGAGAGGAAATACTGTCTCGCATCTGGAAAGAGAGGTATATGTTCTAGACCGTACCATCGATGTCAACATCACCCGGTTACGTAAGAAATAGGTCCTTATGGAAAGAACAATCGTAACTCGCTTAGGTTTCGGTTATTGTTTTGAATGCTAATATTGTCGCTGAATCATGGTAAAGATAGATGGTGAGAAAAGACACCGGATACCGTTTAGCCAACGGCTTTTCTGGTCGGTCTTTTTTATGTTCTTGGGCTTTACGGTCTGTTTCCTGCTATTCCAATATCAGCGGGAAAGGGAGTTTGCGCAAGAAAAGTTGAACAATGTGTTGAGTAACTATAATTACCAATTATTCCGCAAATGCCAACAAAGTACGGACATCAACCAGACCGTAATAAGTTTCATGGACGACATCCCTCAAAAGGATTTGCGGGTAACCATTATAGATCCGTCCGGCGACGTATTATTTGATAATAGCGGGACGGATGAGTCAATAATCATAACGATCGAAGCGAGGTACGCAAAGCCCGATTATATAATGAAGGGTTCGCTATCCGTTCCTCGGAATCTACGGGAAAAAGGTATTTCTATTCGGCATCGAATATAGGAGGTTATATTTAACCGCTCAGCCTGCCCTATGATCCATATGTAAGAGGGATATTGACGGTAAACAAGGACTTCATTTATTTCATGGCATTGATGACCTTGATTTTCTTCTTTGTCCTTTCCCGTTTTACTTTCAGCATAGGTAAAACGATATCCAAACTAAGGGATTTCGCCTTAAACGTAGAGAAAGATCGAATGCCTGCGGTCGATTATGTTTTCCCGAATGATGAGCTAGGTGACATCTCACAGAATATCGTAACCTTATACCATCGGCAGCAGAAAGCGAAAAACGAGTTATCCATGGAGCGGGAAAGCTTATCAAACATTTCCAATATTCCAAGGAAGCTCGCCATGTTCA
>ENA-OQEB01000862-OQEB01000862.1-human-gut-metagenome-genome-assembly--contig:-NODE-862-length-11855-cov-2.186562_pt1 | contig 11855 bp, 16 predicted proteins | sample MGYA00242787_ERZ504619 | MGnify/ENA primary metagenome ERZ504619 (study PRJEB26092, sample SAMD00036317) | human gut metagenome | host: Homo sapiens | study: EMG produced TPA metagenomics assembly of... | reverse complement strand
TACGATGATTTCGTCGTTCGCCAGGGATACGTCACCAACCTCGTGGTCTTCCAGACCGATGGAGTGACCTGTTCTGTGTGTGAAGTATTCACCAAAGCCCTGCTCGGTGATGTAATCTCTTGCAGCCTTATCTACGTCGCTCATCTTGTTGCCCGGCTTTGCTGCTGCAATACCTCTCTTGTTGGCTTCCAGAACGATGTTGTAAATCTGCTTCTGTCTCTCGCTTACTTCGCCGATGAATACGGTTCTGGTGATGTCGGAAGCATAACCTTCCACATTCCGCCGATGTCCAGGACAACGGAGTCGCCGTGCTTACCTTGCTGTTGTCGGTGATGTGGTGCGGATCTGCGCCGCCCTTACCGTATGCAGTGATCGGGTCGAAGGACATGCCGCTAAAACCAACTTCCTTGCACAGTTCTGCAGTCTTCTGGTTCAGCTCGATTTCAGTGAGGCCCTTTGCAACCCATGGAATCAGTTTATCCATAACCTGATCGATCTTCAGAGCGGATTCCTTCATGATCTTGTGCTCATCTTCACCCTTAACCTGTCTAACTTTATCAATTACGCATGCGTTGTTTACGAGGAGCTGCCTGCGCCCAGTTCCTGAAGTCTCAGAACGAATCTTGCCGGCCAAGTCTTGTCGATACCCATTGTCTTCTCTTTGTCGACGAAACGGGACAGAATCTCTACGCCGTCCTCCACGTCATCGTAATAGGTAATCTCCACGCCAAGGTCTTCCACCTGTGGGAACAGCTTGTTCAGTACGAAGTGAACGGTACCGTCAACATTAATGTACAGCGCACCCATTCTTTCGCCGAAAACAAATGTCTTATCCAGCAGGTAGTACAGTGCGTACTGGTCGGAAACGAGCATCTGAGGGATGTCTTTTTCCTTCATCTTGGCAATGGTTCTCTCCAAACGATCTTTTTTCAACATGATGTAATCCTCCATTTCTTAAATCTTTCCGGATTGTTCCGAAAACAACATCCACAAATCATTATAGCACGACCGCCGGCACTTTGATAGAGAATCTACAGTTATTATATACTTTCTTTTTATAAAATAATTATTTTCTAATTCCAAGTGTCCGAGTGGTCCGGCGGTGCAGAGCTGCACCGGTTTCTCGTTCGCAAGAGTGTTGGATTTCTAACTAGATGGCTCTGGTGTACTCCTTGAGCCATTCCTTCTCTTCGTCGGTGAGGAATGGGCTAACCTTCTCGTAGCAATCCTTGTGGTAATCGTTGAGCCATTCTCTCTCGGAGCGTGTCAGCTCTTCCGGATCGATGCCGTCCAGGTCGATCGGTACGAAGTTCAGTGTCTCGAAGTGCATGAACTGACCGTACTTGTTCTTCTCGCCCTTTACGGTGAGCAGGTTGTTCTCGATACGGATACCGAAGTCGCCTTCTTCGTAGATTCCCGGCTCATTGGTTATAACCATGCCTTCTTCGAACTGGTGATGCTCATTCTTGGACGGAACGATGTACCAGCGGAATCCGGTTGGCGGTTCGTGAATGCTGCCCAGATAACCGAATCCATGTCCGGTTCCGCACTGGAAGTCCTTGTTCAGATCCAGATTGGCTGTCTTGCCAGTACATCCAGGGACCAGCCGTGGTTTCCGTACAGGAAGTTTGCCACGCTCAAGTGCTGCATTGCTCTGTATACTGCGGTGTAGTATTTCTTCAGCTCCGGTGTGATATGGCCCAGAACGGTGGTACGGGTGATATCGGTGGAACTTCATAGTAGCCGCCGCCGGTATCGGTCAGCAGCATGCCGCCTTCTTTCAGCGGAACATCGGACTCCTCTGTCGGGGAGTAGTGCATCATTGCTGCGTGTGCACCAAATGCCTGCAGAGGTTCGAAGGAATCCCGAATGTATCCTTCCTGTTCAGCGCGGAGGGATGTCAGCTTGTCGGATGCGGACAACTCGGTGATCTCCATCTTGTCGTAGTTCTTTTTAATCCAGTACATGAACTTGGTGAGGGCAACGCTGTCCTTCAGCTCTGCTTTCCGGATGTTTGCGATTTCCACTTCGTTCTTCATGGCCTTCATCAGGATGGTTGGGTTGGCACCTTCTACCACCTTGCATGGCAGGCTCTTGTAAAGTGCGTAGTTCATCTTCATTGGGTCGATGAGAGCGACTTCGTCTTTACCAATCTTCTTGGCATCTTCGTAGATGTCATTATATGGGTGAATCTGAACGTTGTTCTTCGCCAGTTCTTCACGGATTCTGTCGTTCAGTTTGCTCTCGTCGATGTACAGGTGTGCATCGTCTTTGCCAACGATTACATAATCCAGAACCAGTGGGAAGAAGTCAATATCGTCACCACGGAAGTTCAGCAACCAGGCATTGTCATCCAGAGATGCAATCAGGTGCACGGTAGCACCGCATTCTGCCATCTTTGCCCGAACTCTTGCCAGTTTGGATGCAACGTTCTCGCCGGTGTACTTGTCTTCCAGGAAGAAGCATGGCTTCTTGGACTGTTCCGGACGGTCGGTCCAGATCTGATCGATCAGATCTACTTCGTATTCGATGGTGATGTTCTTTGCTCCCAGAACTTCTTCGTATTCCTGACCTTCGCCCATGGAGAGCACACGGCCGTCGAAGGCAACCTTGCCGCCTTCCGGAATCTGTTCTGCCAGCCACTCGGTAGTGGATGGAGTGTCATCAACGAACATCTTCATCAGACGAACGCCGCTGCCTTCCAGTTCGGACAGTGCCTGGGTGAAGTATCTTCCATCCGTCCACAGACCGGCATCGTTCTTTGCGATAACAGCTGTTCCATAGGATCCGCTGAAACCGGTAATGAACTGTCTGGCTTTGAAATGTTCGCCAACATACTCGCTCTGATGGAAGTCTGCAGTCGGAACGACATATGCATCGATGTTCTGCTCTGCCATCAGCTTGCGAAGCTGTTCAATGCGCTTTGCAACTTCTGTCATTTTGTTTCCCTCCTTAATAACACGCGGTAGAACTCCGGAGCATAGACCGTGTTCTATACCTAGTCAAAATTGTAACACTTTCAATAAATAATTCAACCGGTCCGGCTACTCAAAAAATTAATACTTCCCCCAGAATGCTCTTGATTTTTTTATGGATACAATTTTAATTTTCGGTTGAAATTGCTGAAGAGGGCTTATTTTTCTCTTTTTATGCCGGTTATCCCTACTAAATTTCGATTTGAATGGGGCGGCAGAACCGCCTGCCGGTAGGGGCTACGGGGAAGAGGTGAAGGCCCGCCGGGAAGAGGGGGACCTTCGGGAGAAGAGGGGCAGGCCCGGCCGGGAAGAGGGGCTTCGGGGGAAGAGCACGCCCTGTTGGCGTGCCCGGCGGTGGGATAAGGGGTTGTCGGCGGGGCGGCGCCAACATGGACGGCCGTCCGGGCAGGATTCGGGCCGGCCCCATACAAATCAAAACGGCTTGCAGGAGGAACTCGTCCTCCTGAAGCTACATCTCTAGTATTTCTAGTCTATCTTTTCCCCTTTTCACGAAAAGTTACCCGGATTATTCCGCGAGATCGCAAGAATAACGTTTCCCCTTCGCTCTGTCGGGCACCTACGGTCTCGTTGTTTGTATTTTTACAGAGCGTTTTTTTTACAAGATTATACGGTGCATCTTACGATGTACAGTCCATCCTGGTAGGTGTCCACGTAAATGTATCCGCGGTCGTCTACCAGAACATCTTCGGCGATGCCGATGTGCGGTCCCGGGAACAGCGTGCCGTCCTCGATGTCGAACCAAGTGCTTCCGGATCCGGCGGCATGAAGTAAGCGATTTCCTTCGGAACGAAGGATCCGATACGTCGTAGACGCGGAGGCCTGCCTGGAAGTGGCAGTTATATACTCTGTCATCTCTCTGCTCCAAGCAATCCTGCGGTGCGGCATCGTACATGTTGTGCGGGCCGAATACCACGCGCTGGCCGTCAATGATGTTGAAGTTCTCGCCGTGGCACTTTTTGTATTCCTCCGGAACTTCCGGATACGGGAATACGGAAATCAGGGACGGGTTCTCCTTGTCACCGGTCTCGATCATTCCGATGATGTTCATCGGCTGGCTGGTGATTTTGTGGAACATGCCATCCTCACGGTTCGGATCGAAGTACCAAGGACGCTCACCCTCGGTAGTTACGATGGCGAACGGTCTGTCGCCCAAAGCATTGCGGTGTGCACCGCTGCGCCGGACTGACCGTTGGAGAACGGCGGGTTCAGCGGAACATTGCCCAGCAGTCTCGGACGGGTTTTGTCCTTCACATCGATCATGCAGAATCCCACATTCGGGAACGCCGCATAGACGATGTCGTTTCTCTCGGTGATGGCGTGGCCGTTCGGCAGCTCATGAACGGCTCGTTCCGAATTCCGGAATATCCGATGCCTTCTTGTTGCCCAGGTACTGGCCGTCTGCCCACCAGCTGCCCACCTCAACCGGATGAGTCGGGTCCTCCAGGTCGATGATGCGCAGGATGTATCCCATATAATTTCTTTTACTTCCCATGATGTACGCATATCTGCCGCCATCGTAGTAACTCCGGTGCACGCCCGGACCGTCTTCACACTCGAACTGACCCAGGAACTTCGGATTCCATGGATCCTCGGTGATGTCGTAGATCTTGAAACCGCCCCAATATGGCTGCTCGTGTGTTCCGTGGAGCACCCGCATGGTTCCGCCGTAGCAAGCAATCAGCTTTCCGCCGGCCACCTGAATCTTCGCCAGGGACTGACCGTCATGAATCTCGCTGACCCAATCGCCCTCGACCCACTTGGACACCGGATTCTTCGGATCCGTCACTTCAATAATATTAAAACCATTATCCCGGAAGCACGCCGAATAGATAAAATATCTTCCATCTTCCGTGCGATGCATTCCCATCTGGAATCCCGGCTTCTTGTTCAGGTCATTGTAGCCGACAAATTCCATGTTCTTCAGCAGCATTTCGGTTCTTCTGCTCATGAATTTCCTCCTTATGATCGTTTTTTTCCCATCTCTTCCACTAAAAAAAGGATATCTTCGATAACTCGATGATATCCTTTTTGTCATTCAATTGGAAATGCGATTTTTGAGGGGGAGGTTATGCAAAAAAAGCATTACCTCTCATCCCACACGTCCGACTCCCCGAACGGAACCGTTTGGCGCAGTTCTTCGGGGGCGTCTGCTGCCTGCGGCAGCGCGGTCACGCCTCCGGCTCCCCTTGGGGAACCCGCGCCCGGATGAATTCCCGAAAACGCTCCAATGCCGGATTGCCACTGTCCTTCCGATGAATCATCTGAACCGGCACTTCCGGTTCCCCCTCCAACGGGATGGCCACCGTCTCCGGACCGGCGATGTCCTGCATGGAATTGTGGAGAATCATCACTCCGTAATTCATGTCCACTTCCAGCAGTGCGGTGGTCACGGAAGAAACGCTCTTGGCAATGTGGGGAGCAAATCCGTATTGCAGGCACAGTCCCATAGTCCGGTTGAACCCAAAACGAGACTGAGAAGCATCCACCACGATGAAACGTTCCGAGCGCAAGTCCTTCACGGAAACTTTTTCCTTCGATGCCAGCGGATTATTCCGGTTCATGAAAACACAGTCGTGATCCCAGGAAATAACCGTTCCGTTCAGCTGTTCTCTGTATACCTCCGGAAAATGCACCAGAATTCCACAGTCCAGTTCACCTTCCTGAATCTGATCGAAGGCGGCGGATTCACTGGTGTTTCTGAAATCGATTTCCACATCCGGGTTTTCCTCTGCAAACTGCCGAATCATTCGGCCGGTGTTCCCCGCCCGGATGCCGTCCTCCAGAATTCCGACGGTGAGCTTTTTCCTCTCCGCACTGAAGCGCTTGGCATCCTGCATCAGCTCGTTATATTCGTTCAGTATACGTTCGCAATGCCGAAGCACGTTCTGTCCGGCGGGAGTCAGTTTCGGATTCACCTTGTCCCGCTGAATCAGCTTAACGCCGATTTCTTTTTCCATGCTCTCAATCATTCGACTGAAGGCGGGCTGGGACATGTACATTTGCTTCGCCGTCTTGGAAAAATTCAGGGTTTTGGATAATTCCAGGAAACCTTTCATCTGTTTGATGTTCATATTCGCACCTATTTCTCTACCAGACCGTAGCCAAAAATATCCTTGCTCTTAATCGGATATCCGTTTCGCTTGCATATTCCTTTCCACTTCTTCTCATCCTTGCCCGTAAAACCGGAGTTTCCTTCGATGGTGTAGACCTTCCCTCGGAATACCGAGGCCACCAGTCCCACGTGATCCACGGAGTCGTCGTGTTCCCAGTCGAAGAAAATGATATCCCCGGCTTTCGGCGTGTACCCGTCTCCCTGCTCGTGGTACCGATCCCGATCTCGGAACCAATTCACCTGCTGCGGCACGTAGCAAGACATGGGCACCTTACCGTCATCAATCAAACCGTTCTGATCGGCGCACCAGGAAATAAAGCAGGCACACCAATCCACATGAGAATCAAACCCATACCACTGCCAAAACTTCTTTCCGCCGTAGTTTCCCAGCTGGTGCGGGCGGTCTCCACCATAGGAACATCTCCGTCCAATACCGTTCCGCCGGCTTTCAGCAGATTGTTTACATACCGGCCGCCCAGAACCAGATTCATTCCTATAAGACAAAGGATGATTATCGTTAACGACCGCCTCCGGATTCGCTGCTGTTTTCTTTTCCGCTGTGCCTTGCGGGCGGCCCGAATCCGTCGCTCCGCGTAGCGGCGCATCACTTCATCATCGCCGCTTTCCAGGGCCTGCAGTTCTTCCGGCGTCAGCTGCACCTGCGGGCTTACAGTTTTCTTTTTCTTCCGTTTCTTCCTTATATTAAACATCTGTGTACCTTTTCTAATTCATCTTCGCGGCCATGCGATTGCCTATTTTTCGTCGGGGTGATTTCCGCCAACCGCCTCCCCTGCGCAACAACTTATTTTACCACTTTGAACACAAAATAATTGATATAAATGTGAAAAAAATCTGCGGCTCTGCCGAGCGGCCGGGCCGGATTCTTCCTTTTTTCAGGTCCGCGGTTCGCGCTCCAAAACCGAGTTCATTGGTTTTCCGGACTGGCGGGCGCGAACCTGCCGGCGGCCGGGCACAAATAAGAAGGGAGCTTGCGCCGGCGCAAGCTCCCCACATCTTAAAATTCCAATTAAATACCCCCACTCCATTACATGCTTCTGGATTTCCGGGTAGCGGCGGACACGCACTTGATGGTCGCCGCACGGAAGCCGTTGTCTTCCAGCACTTCACATCCTTCAATGGTGGTTCCGGCCGGAGAAGTCACCATGTCTTTCAGCTGGCCCGGGTGCATCTCGGTATCCTTCAGGAGTTTTGCGGACCCCAGCACCGTTTGAATCGCCAGCTCGTAAGCCACATCCCGGGTCAAACCTTCTTTTACGCCGCCATCGGCCAGCGCCTCCACGAACATTGCCACGTATGCCGGGCCGCCGCCGGAAAGACCGCAGGCCGCATCCAGGTCATAGGTCTTTACCCAAGTAATGGTGCCGATGGACTCGAAGAGTTTTGTGGCAAAATCCCGCTCTGCATCCGTCAGGTCGTTTTCCTTGCTGCATGCGAACGCTCCTTCAAAAACAAGCGCCGGGGTATTCGGAAGCAGCCGCAGAATGCGGAATTCTTTTACCGCACAGGCATCCCGCAGACGCTCCACAGACACGCCCGGAAGGATGGACAGCATCGCCTTGTCTTGCAGTCCCTTGCCGGTCTGTGCCATGGACTCCGACATCTGCTGGGGTTTTACCGCCAGAAGGGTTACATCCGAGTTCGCAGTGACATCTTCATCGTCCTTCGCCACCTTCAGGCCGAACTCCTCCGCCGCTTTCCGCGCCGACTCCTTGATATCGTAGACCAGCACATCTTCCTTTGCCAGAACGCCGCTGGCCACCGCACCTTTCACGATGGCACCGCCCATGTTTCCGAATCCAATTACGCCAAATTTCATCTCAAGTACCTTCTTTCTCTTTCGTTCTTTTCCTCCAATTCCTTAGAATCGTTCTCCCTCAAACTCCAAAATCCGATCGTATTCCGCCTGTCCGAAGAGCTTCACGTAATCCTGTACCGCCTTCCGGATGATTTCATCGGCACTCTCCGGGAACGCCTTCTGAATCTCATCGGTGATGGTGTAATAGATGTGCGCCGTATGGTAGTCGAAATCCCGCATGGCTGAAGTGCCCAACTCCTGTTTCTTTCGGTTCATCTTCGTCAGGTCTTCTTCCGTCAGCGGCTGCCCCCAGTCGAACTCGCAGCGCTTGCCGCCCCAGCTCATGGTCGGCACGTTAGGCGTACAGACGAAATCCTCGCAGAATCCTCGTACACCGCCTTGTCCACGTTTACGCAGTACTCCCGGCCGTACTCCAACAGGCCGTACTTGTTCCAGCGTCACACCATGCGCATTTGCTGATGTAGCTCTTCAGGGTCGTTCCGTCTCGTCGTATCCGAACTCCATCTGTCCCTCGTAATCCGGCTTCCACTCGCCGTAGGCTGATTGGTCCACAGGGCAATCGGGTCCCCGTTGGCCTTCGCCCGAGCCGCCATCCGCGCGCCCCGCTCCCGGCCGTACCGAATCATACCTTTCTGAATGACCTCCCGGCCTTTCTCGCCTTCGGTCTCCACCGTGTATTTGCAAAGCAGCGCGAACACGATTGCTTGATTTTCAATTCTCAGCATATGCCTACCTCCCTGGTTGCTTATTTGTACTCACTATACGCTTTTCTGTCCAAAATTTCAATATTTTACAGAAATATTTATCCTATGTACCAAATTATATGCTTTTTCTTCCATTCCTCTGCCGCTTCCAGCAACACCTCCCGGCGGTTCTCCAGGTCCCCTTCCAGCACCCGGTCCAGGATTTCATCCAGTACCCGGCCCACTTCCGGTCCCCGGGGCACCCCCAGTTCCAACACATCCCGCCGTCGATGGCTAGGTCCTTCCGCTTCAGCACCCTTCTTTCTCCGCCACGGTCTGCACCAGCTCCCGAAACGCATCGATGGCCGCCGCACGCTCCTTTCGCACGTGCTCCGCCTGGGACAGCACGTCTCCGCGCTCCAGATCGATCAGCCGCATCAGCTGCTCTTCCCCCAGCTGGTTCAGCCGCCGGCGGACGTACTTTTCCGTGCGGTTAAAAACATATCCGTGGGATGCCACCAGTTCCGTCACGTCTTTTACCGTTTTCCGGTCGTAGCGAAGCCTCTTTAGAATCGCCTCCGCCATCTCTGCGGACACCTGCTCGTGACCGTAGAAGTGTCCCCAGTTTTCTTTTACCACAAAACACCTCGGCTTCCCGATATCGTGGAACAGCGCCGCCAGGCGCAGCACCGGTTCCGGCGGCACATTGCCCACCACGTGGAGGATGTGCTCATACACATCGTAGCAGTGGAACGGGTTCTGCTGGTTGAAATCGAAGGTCTCCCGAAGCTCCGGAATCACCTCGGCGAAAACATCCCGGTATTCCCGAAGCACCGGAAGGGGATTCGGCGCAGTCAGCGTTTTCTCTATTTCCACCCGAATGCGCTCCGGGGAAATCTGCCGAAGCAGGTGTTTCTTCTCGTGAATGGCACGGCCGGTGTTCGCCTCAATCTCGTATCCCAGCTGCGCCGCAAAACGCACGCCCCGCAGAATCCGTAGGGCATCCTCTTCGAAGCGCTGCACCGGATTGCCTACAGCACAGATCTGCCGCCGGGCGAAATCCTCTTCGTACCCCGGCACGCCCCGCAGGTTTCCATTCAGGTCCATGGCCACCGCATTGATCCGAAAATCCCGGCGCTCCAAATCCTGTTCCAGAGATCGGGTGAAGGTGACCGCATCCGGCCGCCGATGATCCGTATATTCCCCATCCACCCGGTAGGTGGTGACCTCGTAGGCTTTGTGGTCCACAATCACCCCGATGGTTCCGTGCGCCTTTCCGATTTCCAGCGTCCCAAAATCCCGGAACACCGCTTCCGTCTCCTCCGGCAGCGCGTTCGTGTAATGTCGTAATCCCCCGGCTGCGCCCCAGAATCAGGTCCCGCACCGCGCCCCCCACCAGGTACGCTTCGTATCCCGACGCCTGAAGCCGCTCCATAATGAACCGAGCCGCCGCCGGAATTCGTTCCTTATAAGTCTTCAAATTCATCGTCCTTTAATTCCTCACCAAAAAAATTCGTCCGATAACATTCGTCATATCGCTGCGCGTGCATCGGATCGATTTTGCAATAATACTCGAAGGCATTGTACGGTTCCGGCTTCCGATTCCGTTCCTCCAACTTCTTCACGTTGACCCATTTCCCGTCGATATACTGAATATTCGAGGCCCAGCAGACGAAACACAAAATCAATATTGCAAGCAGCATATTCCCACTCCTTTCACGACCCCAAAATTATTACGGTCCAAAATCTCCATCTTTACAGGTATTCTACCCCCTTTCCCCGCCGCTGGGAAGCACATCTTCTGTTTCACGGCCGCAACGAGAGCTTTCTTTACCAATTCAGCCCGCCGCTTTCGCCACGCATCAACGGAACTCCGCATCTAACGCGAGTTCGCGGAGTTTTCTTTATATAAAGAGAGTGATTCGCCCGGCGAATCACTCTCCCATATCTTATCTTCTTTTTTCTAGAAACATTCCTTATAAATCTCATAGATTTCATCCTGCCGGATTTCCCGGAAGGCGCGCCGGCGGTGTAGCAGGAATCGGCGATTTCCCGAAGGTCTGTGCTTTCATCCACGCCTAGCTCCCGCAGGGTTCCCGGAAGTCCACACTCCCGGATGAAATCCTCCAGCGCCTGAATGCCTGCCAGCGCCAGTTCCTCTTCATCCGCATAGTCTGCCGGATTCAGGCCCCACACGTTCGTCGCAAAACGGGTGAATTTACCCAGACCGTCCCGGAAAATATGGCGGTAATAGGTCGGATGCAGCACCGCAAGCCCCTCTCCGTGGTTGCAGTCCGTGTAGGCACTCAGCTGGTGCTCCATGTTGTGAACCTCGAAATCCTTGGTTTTGCCCATCTTGATCACCCGGTTTTCCGCCATGGAAGCTTCCCACATGATGTTGCTTCGCGCTTCGTAATCCTCCGGATTTTGAAGGGCCTTACGGAAATCCCGGATGACGCCCTTCATCAAGGCCTCGGAAATATCATCGGACACGTTGTCCTCAATCGGGAAACTGAAATACGTTTCCATGATATGGGACAGGATATCAAAAGTGCCTGCCCGCAGCTGCCGCAGCGGCATGGAGTAGGTATAGGTCGGATCCATCAGGCGAAATCCGCATTCATCCGCGGATAGTCCCGGTCGGTCTTAATGTGTTTTTCCGTATTGGTCAGCACTGCGGAACCGTTCACCTCACTGCCGGTGGCCGGCATGGTTACGATCATGCCCAGCGGCAGTGGATCGAAATTCAAATTGCCCGGCTTTTCCCAGAACTCTTCCCACACGTCGCCGTCGTAAGGAACGGCGATGGAAATGGATTTGCAGCAGTCCATTACACTGCCGCCGCCCACAGCCAGAATCCAGGTAACCCCCTGCTCCTTTGCCAGACGGGCGCCTCCTGCATTTTCTCCAGGGTCGGGTTGGACATGATGCCGCTGAATTCCACGATTTCCACGCCGGCATCCTTCAGGATTCCGGTGACCTCATCGTATACGCCGTTCTTCTTAATGGAGCCGCCGCCGTATCCCAGCAACACCTTGCCGCCATAGCCAGCGGCCAGCACCGGCAGCTTTTCTGCCACCGCACCTTTTCCGAAATATACCTTCGTCCGATTCTCAAACTCAAAATTATTCATCGTTCTTCCCTCTGCTAATTTTCTTCTTAAAGAATTGCATTTCATGCCTCTCCATCTTACAACAAAAAAGTCTTTTTCCGCAAGCCTGTTGCGG
>ENA-OQEB01000861-OQEB01000861.1-human-gut-metagenome-genome-assembly--contig:-NODE-861-length-11858-cov-2.882278_pt1 | contig 11858 bp, 15 predicted proteins | sample MGYA00242787_ERZ504619 | MGnify/ENA primary metagenome ERZ504619 (study PRJEB26092, sample SAMD00036317) | human gut metagenome | host: Homo sapiens | study: EMG produced TPA metagenomics assembly of... | reverse complement strand
CTGTGTTTTTCAGCTGATAGGTACCACGCTTTTTGCTGTAAAAGGTCATGGCATCCGCAGTATCCGTCACCTGTTCAACATCCGGGTTGGCAAATCCACGGCGGATGCGATCTACGGCTTCTTCCCAGCTCATTCCTTCCGGCAAAGGCAGCTGGCCTCTGTCATGCTCCGGGCCGTATACTTTTTTGTAGACATCATCCCGGAAGCCAAAATAGATTACTGCGGCGATCAGAAGCCCCAAAAAGACGGATACTGCTCCGGCACCAGTTGCAACACCTGTCACCACGCCCACAACGAATCCCAGCAGCAGCCAGATCTTTAAGCCATCTAGCGCGATGCTTCTGCGCGCAGATGCGGTAAACAGCGGATGAAAGCCGCTCAGATTTTTGGATTTTCCTTTGGCTTTTTTAGCCTCTGCACTGCCATCATAGATTTCAAATAATTCTTTCATGATGTTTCCTCCCATCTCAATGGATGCGTAGCCTTTTCCGTTCGGAATGATTCCAATGAATCATTTTGATGCTTTTATTATAAAGCGTTGATTGGACACCAATATTGTCCATCCGGCAAACTTCCATTGGGATTTTTCTATATAGCCTTACATAGAAAAACCGCCCCGGCTTCCTGCTATGGAAACCGGGGCGGTTCATTTACTTTATGGGTGCTTTTTCAAACACTCAATGCCTACCAACTGGCATTTAGTTTTTGAAGTTTTAGTCATATCTGTATTTAGAGGACTTTCCGTACACTTTTCGGAGCGATTTTTTCAGGCTGACCACCGTTTCTTTGATGATCTTTGCTTCATCGGCAGAGCAATCTGCAAGCTGTTCGGTCATCCAGCTGTCGAACACCGGCTTTGCTTTTTTGATTTCGATGCACAGCAACTCGTCCGCCGAACAGTCCAGTGCGTTGATGATGTCGATCAGCGTTTTCAGGCTGGGCACGGAGTTGCCTGTTTCGATATGGCTGATGTGCGTGACCACCACGCCGACCTCATTGGCCAGCTGTTCCTGCGTCATGCCCTTTGCCAGACGGCAGGCACGGATGCGTTTTCCGATGTCGGCGTAGTCCACCATAATACAAGTACCCTCCATGTTTTGAAGTGATACTTGTATTGTATGTGCAATCGATCGGGATTGTAATAACCTGAAAGTATAGTAGATTTTTAAGTTCAAGTCAGTTTTTGTAATTTAGAGAAACGCATCCAAGAGAAACGACGCTCCGATCCCCATAAGGATACGCTTCCAGACAGGCCGTTCTGGAGCCACCTTTGGGCATAGTATAACTGCCCATATCACATAGTACACTGTAAACCAGAGGGGATCGGGGAATATTGTTGTTACAGTAAGGATAGCAGTCAGTCCCATCCACACACAGCACATCCAGAGCACGGCGTTCCGCAGCGTACGCCTTTTTCCCTGTGGCTGTGCGGACGCGGTGGATGCGGCGCTTTTTACGCTCTTTGTGCGCTTCTGACCAAAAGCACTCTTGACGAGATACAGTGGGTCTTTTTCCTCCCCCTCAAGTAATACTTTCTGCGAGCCATAACCACCCTCTGGCTCTGCCGCCTCAACAATGCTAACTTTCTCTTTGAATGCAGGAAGTTGAGCTTTCATATCTGCAAACCCGCTTTCAGCTTCTTCTGTTAGCCCACTGGAGCCGTCATTTTTCAGCATGGGAGTATCGATGGCCGCTTTCATGGCTTTAGCAAGTGCGCCAGTAACAGCCATCAGACGCTTTTCATCCTTGGTAAAATCCTTGCTTTGCAGCTTTTTATTCTTGTACTTTCTGCGTTCTGCCTCGCGCCGATCGACCATCTGCTCCATCATGCGGCTGCATTCATCAAACATTTCGTTCAGTTGGTTAATCAGGCCATTAAACATTTTTGCCTTTTCGGTAATGCTCTCGCACAGAATGCGCGATGTTTCCATCTTGTCCACAGCCTCTCCTGCCTGCGACATCATTACCTGTGCCTTCTCCAGATTTTCGTCAGCCTTCATGCTGGCAGTAAAGCCCGTAAACAACACAACCGGAGCAGCCACAGCCGCCAGCGGCGCAAAGGCAGCACCAACAGCACTGCCAGCAATACTGGCCGCTGTGCCAACCTCACCGATTGAAAGCATGGTACCTGCTAAAGATGCGCCCTCTGCCAGAACTGGTAGCGATCCACCCGCCGCTAACAGAAGTGCTGCACCTGCGGCGGTATCCACAGCGTCAGTGGAAATTGCACTGGTATAAGCACTGTCCAGTTTCTGGATTTCCATAGCATCATCTGAACTAAACCGGAAATTTTCCAGCTCATCAATGCCATCCGAAAGTTCCATCTGTATTTCTTTAGTTTTTTCAAAGCTACGGATAAACCGCTCCATCGAGTTTTCCAGCACGGTCTGCTTGGTCGTACCCAGATTAACAAGAGCTTCTTGGGTTTCCTCACGGGTATGATCCAGCAGGTCTTTTGCGGCGTCATAATAACTCTGTGCCATCTGCCGCGTCTTTTCTGCTTCTTCATTTTTATCTTTCGCATCCAGATGTCCACCTACGCCCAGCGCACCTGCTGCAAGAGCGGCGGCTCCACCTAGTAATGTTAAAAGCGGCATATTTCCTCCTTAGAGCACAAATGCTCATCACTATCCAAAAAATCTTCAAATTCATCCACTGTTTCGTACTGGACCTTACCGCCCAGTTTTTCTGTGATTTTGTTAGCTGCGTGAATTACGCCATCTGCGTCACCGGTCTCATAGGCAAAGTGCATAGTAGAAAGAGTAGTATCGAAAAATTCGTGGCACTCTGCAAAATACTGATCACGATACTGCCGCAATTGCTCATTGAACTGCCGGGTTTCTTCTGCTGCACGTTCCGATTCGGCAATCAGGCGCATCCGCTCCTGATGTTCCACTTCGCGGTCTTTCAGAATATGGATCAGCTCCTGATAATAGCCGCTGGTCAATGTAGAGCCTACCATAGCACCAATGGCACCACCCACAATCGGAATGGGAATTGCCGCTTGTCCAATGGTCATAAAATAGCCCATGGTTGCCATGTTCAGACCCTTGTCGCCCAATTCTATCATACACTCCTGTGTCGTGATCTCACCGCTGCCCCACTTTGCCAGTGTGTCACCAGTGACCATGACCGCCGTGACCACCTTGCCCGGAACATTTGCCTCTGCCAAATTGCGGATAAATTCCGAAGACGAACTGGACATTTTACGTCCCAACACGGTCAGGCTGCTGCTCATCACATAGCCATCTACGCAGCTTTGCCGGACTGTGCAACAGTATCTGCAATAGCCTCCTCTGCTGACTTCTCGCCGTTGAGTAATGCTGTCACATTGTTGATACCAGACATGGTCAGCCCTGTCACACCGGCATACTGTGCACCTGCCATGCCCGCTTCATGGCCCAGCTTAAGCTCCTGTTGTTTTCTCTTTCTTTGTCCTTTTTGGGCAAGCGCATTAAATGTCTCCGAGCCATCAGATACAAGTTTCTCTTCTTCCTCGTGTCCAAGATTAACGCCTTTGCTCTCTCGGTATTCCTTGTCAGCAACCAGTTCCTGATTCGTCCGGCTGCGCTTTACATTATTTAATTTGGCAGAGATAACAGTAAGATTTTCATCACAGTTCACAATGTCCCGAATGTCCTCGTTTGTCAGAAAAGGATCATTCTTAAACATCTCAAAAACTCTTTCCACCGGAACTGTATGGTCGACTTCCGCCGCATGATACATATACTCTTCTGGATATGCACGTTGTGCTTCTTCTTTCGTTCGAAACAGTTCCGTCTTAAGATATGGATCAACCGGTCTCTGCCCATTTGCAAAAGCCTGTTCCTTAGCTCTCCGCTTGGCCGATTCGCTGTCAAACAAATTTCGATTGCCTGTGTATTGGCTTGGTTTTGCAAATGTCTGTGCAGCCTTCTGCATTTGAATCTGCGTTGCCTGATTGGAAGCCGTGCGTGCTGCAATATCCACTGCACCATTATCGCTGCCGGAGTGCTCATCTTTTTCAATCAACGCCTCTGTCTGCTGCTTTTTCTTTTTGAATAAGCCAAACATACTAGTTCACTCTTTCTTCATTTTAGTCTCTATAATACTTTTACATAGTCGCCCTGACTACGTATCCACATCTGGATACCCGTTCCAAACACTTCCGCCTCCAGCAGCCAGCCTTTTTCCGTCACCTGCAAAACTTTTGCCGTCGCAGACGGTCCAGCACAGATTCCAGACTTGGCCCGGTGTACTCGAACCGGATAGTCTGCAACTCTCCGCCGTACATGAACTGGATGCGCTTGCGCATCTCGCCTTCCTGAAAGCGGTCTTTATAGCGCTGGGCAAAGTGCCGGTCAAGGGTCTTATAGTTCTGGATGCGGTCGATGCGATAAATCGTCGGGGAGTTATCCTGCGGGTTCTGGAAATGCTTGTCCTTGTCAATGCCCTCAATGAACGCTGCCAGATAGAAATAATACTCGCTGAACAGGATGCCCACCGGCTCGATGGTGCGCACCCGGGTCTCACCATCATGGGTGCGGCAGTAGGTAATCTCCATCAGGTTGTGGTTTTCTACCGCCGTGCCGATCTCCCACAGGCTTTCAATAAATTTCCGGCCGTGCTGCGGCTCGACATAGTGGAAACGCTCGTTGCTGATGAGGTCTTTGACCTGATTCAACCGGTCCAGCGGTGTACAGGCCAGGATCAGCTTGTCCAGAATGGGGAACATTTCCTCCTTGACCATGGAGCGGCTTTCCAGCAGAATCTTGCACACTGCCAGAATCTCGCTGCTGGTGAGGAAGCGTGAAAGCGTGTCATCCAGCAGATAGCCGCCCTTTGCGGAGTTGTATAAGATCTCTCGGCGCGGCTCACTGTCTGCAAAATGATTGCGCAGGGTGTCAAGGTCGCGCTGGATGGTTTTCTCACTGACACCGAAGCGATCAGCCGTTTGCTGTTTGTTCAGCACACCGCCCTGTACCAGCACCTGTTGGATATAGAGTATACGGTCCAATCTACTATTACGCACAGTTCATTCTCCTTCTCTGCTCATTGTAACACAACACAACTATCACTGCAATTCTTTGTGTGAAGTTTTGTCGTTTCACGGAATTACAAAAAAATTTTTGTCTCTTTTGCACAACCCCAGTATACAAAAAAAAGATGGACAGGCAGTCTGTCCATCTTCTAAAAAGTCAAGGTAGACTATTCTTAAATTGCCAACCTCTTTTGAAGCGATAGGCACTGTTCATCAGTTCATCTGTGATGGTGTAAAGCGCCCGGCGTGGCGAACCATATCCACAAATCAACCCCATCACAATTGTAAGATTCAACACAAATACAATGCTCAACAGCACCATCAAAAATTTTTTCATATGCTCTTCTCCCTTTATCTTATGATTCCATCACTTTTCTGCCCCCATTATACAGATTGGGCTGGACGGTATGGTTGTCCATCCTACACAAGCCACAAAAAAGGAACACGGCATTCTCGTTTTGAATGTCCCGTGTTCCTTCTGTCCGCTTTTGCAGCACTTCTTCTACATAAAAGTCAATCCTTCATTTCAGTGTTCTCCCGAATCTGCCTCTTATACTTATAATAGGTATTCCGGGCAAGTCCAGTCAATTTCATGCACTCCATGTCATCCAATGTGCCGCCAAACGCCTTACAATGGATACGGATCTTCTCCTTGGCTGCTTTGGACTTTTGGGTTTCAAACCCAGTGCCCTTTTTGCGGCCAACCTGCTTACCATTCAACCGGGCAGTCAAAAGACCCTCACGGGTGCGCTGGTGCAGATCGGCAACTTCTTTTTCGGACTGCTCAAAGGCCAGTTTGATCTGCTCTTTTGCCAAGGCCATCAAATATTCATTGATGCCTTTCAAGATGAAATCCACATTCGTCCCTGTCATGGCAATGCTGCCGGACAGGGCTTTTTTGTAGGTCTCGGTGTCGATGTGGTGCTCTTTCAAGAACACCAGCCGGATGCCCTTATGGTAGAGGTCATCGTACAGAGCAAACCCCTCTTCTGCATTTCTGGACATCCGGGACACCGAATCGAACACCACCGTATCTCCTGCTTTCAGAACCCGGTAGAGCTTCAGCCATTCCGGGCGAAAGATAGATGTGCCAGTGTAGGCTTCCTGTACAATGTGGGCGGTCGGATATTCGGCCTTGATATTGCGAATCTGACGGTCAATGCTCTGTTTTGCAGTTGAAATTCTGCAGTAGCCATAAATGCTCATAACTTTTTTCTTTCTGTATCAAAAATGCCGTTCGTCATTTTAGCGTTGCCGATTTGCTGACGCAACTCTCTCAAACGATAGAGAATTTGATACTCTTTTACCTCTACGGCATTTTTAATACTTTTCCGGCACAAGTTTTCTGTTATTCTTGCTTCACATAGGTCTTTATAAATTCTTCCACTGTGACACATGGCTTTTGATTTTTCTCTGTTCCTCCAAACGGGGCGTAGTTCCAGTCGGTGTCCTCGTCAATATATCGCCGCCCATCATCGGGCAGTTCCAGCGGTTCCGCAAGGATGATGGTGCCCCAGTGGTTGACCATCACAAAGGGCGCAATCTCACAAGGGATGCCCCGGCACTCATCATCATGCCGGACATCGTAGGTGTACAGACCATCCGGGACAGTATCTCTCTTGATGCGGATGCTGGTGAACAGTGCAGGCTTTCCGCAAACCGTAATCTCCTCGTAGTGTTCGGTCATTGCATTAAAGGTCATAAAACGTTCCTCCTTAAATTTCAATGATAAAAGCTCTGAATTTCTCTTTGTAGAAATCTATTGCACTCTGCGGCAGAGACGTCAGATTCCCTTCGTTGTCACATCCGGCCAGAAATCCCGGCCCGGCAAGAACATCGACTCCATCCCACAGCGGACGATTGAGAGGCAGGCCAAGCAGCTTGCCTTCATCATTGCAGACCAGTGTGACCTCTGAACCGGTGTCACTCAATGTAATGCATTCGATCAGCCCGCCTACAAATTTCTGCATGGCTTCAAGGGTGTTGTCCAGTTCGATCTCCTTTGGCAACTCCATTGGCAGGAGCGCAAGGACTTTGATTTTTTGTTCTTCCATTGTGTACCTCCAATAAAAACAGGACAATCCAAATGGATTGTCCTGTAAAAAGTGAAGGGGAGCATCCGAAGATACTCCCCAGTAGATAATTATTTTTCCTTACCATGCAACGCTTTTTGAAGAATGCGATGCCATAGCAGAGGATGTCATCATAGTCATCCCGGAAGTCTGCTGCATACATCCGGTCATTGATCTGCTGAATGGCAGTATCACAGGCATCTGGCAGAGCATCCAGAGTTTTGGCATACTTGGCTTCAAAATTGCCACACGGCCATTGCGGATATCCTTTACAATAACATCGCTGCGACCCTCGCCGTGCTCTTTGTTGGATTCCACCACATAGCCAGCACCAGTAAAGATGCCTGCAAGGAAAGCGTGGTAAAAATCTTCCCGATAGTCATGGTAGCTGATGGTCATGCGCAGCAGCTTGGTCATTTCTTTTGTCAGAGCTTCGTTGTTTCCGCTCCAGACTGCATCAAACAACGGGCTGCGGTTCCATGCCTTTGCACTGTCGTCAAACCATTTGCTTACAGTGGTTTCAAAAATTTCCCGAATCTCTGCATTTGGAATCATCAGCGCAGAGCAGCCATCCGGCAGCGAATCCGTCAGATCCTTATCCCGCACCTTGGTCAGATAGCCTGTCAGATACAGCACACTCCAAAGATTTTCCTCAGAGGAGTGCAGATAATCGTAGGTCAGGTTTTCTTCAATATGCTGAACAATAGACCGCCAGCCATCAGCGTTTCAAGCTTCGTGGTGATATTGTCGCCTGCATAGTCGATGAAAGAACGGATAATAGCGTTATCACTGGTGTTTTTCCAATAGCTTTTCGGCTTCTGTGCTACACCATACTGGAAATCTCGCAGATAACTGATCACGTCCCACGGACAATAAATGTCTGCATCGCCAAAATGATAACCATCGTACCAAGCCTTGATTTCAGCAGACTGCGATTCAAGATCAGCATCTTTCAGCATTTGATCTACATCTGCCTGTGTAAAACCAAAGGATTCGCTCAACCGGGGAGAAACAATCGTATCCGAAACAAAATTGTTCGTCCCGGTAAAGATGCTTTCTTTTGCAATTTTCAGACAGCCGGTAACAACAGCAAAGTCAAGCGAAGTATTGTCTTTGAGCGTGGTGCTCATCATAGCCCGCATCACGTCCAGCATCTGCGAATAATATCCGTTGCTGCTGGCTTTGGCAATGGGAACATCATACTCATCCAGAATGACGACCGCCGACTTTTTGAAATGGATTTCCAGCATCCGGGTCAACAGCAAAAAGCAGCTTTTTGTTTCATCCATGGATGCAGTGCGTCCCAGAATTCGCTTAAAGATGCCTTTGTCATCGTCAGAAATAGCAGCGTCATCCAGAAGAAACTGATAATCCTGAAATGCAAATGCCAGTTTCATGCACAGCATTCCATAGGCACTTTCAAAGGTCAGACCGTCCGTGTCCTTGAAAGAGAAAAAGACCACAGGACACTGATTCATCCATTTTTTGCAAAGCTCTGTATTTTTGGAAATCGCCAATCCCTTAAACAGTTGCTTGCTGTCTTTGCGGATATCCAGAAATTTGCGAGAGTGCTCATGCCAAGAGTCTTTCCGAAGCGGCGAGGGCGAGTAATTTGAGTTACTTCAACCGGCCCTTTATCAAGGAGGTCAACGATCAAATTTGTTTTGTCGATATAATAGTATCCGTTGTTGCGCATCTCGCAAAATCCGAGATGCCAATCGGGTATTTCAACTTTCTCATGTACTGCTCCCTTCTAAGAAAACTCACTATTGTAAATGTAACATAATGTGCAAATCCGCACAAGTACCAAGAATTATTGAAGCTGTTATTATGCTACGTTCAATCTGGTTGCCTTATAGCAGTCGGCGCACATTCCCTCATGGGTAGCTGCAAATTCTGCCGCCTGCATGATGGAGCCATCCTTCAGCTTGACCCTCTTGATGGGCTGGTTGCACCGGGCGCAGATGCAGGGCATAGGCGGCTGTTCCTGCTTCTGGCTGGTGGGTCTCGGCTTCGGCTGCTTTTGCGGTTCTGCCTCCGGCTGCGGTGCAGCATCTTCGGGCAAATCCTCTCCGGCGTAGACATAGAGGCCAAGACCAAACATCGCAAGGTTCTTCACCAAGCACCGCATGATAGCCTTATTCACATCGAACATGGATGCTGCTTCTACGGTACGTTCTTCCATGCCGACTTTTTCACGGCGGCGAGTCTGCGGATTGTAGTCCCATTTCGGGTGGTGTAGGTATAAGGCACGGCTTTCATGGCTTTGTTGGAACTGTCCAAAACCGGAAGCCACATTTCGTGCGAAACGCCCTCTATCGTGACCGAGGTATACACCATGAAGCCGGTTATGGGATCATAAACATAGGGCAGGCCGTTGAATTTCTTGACCTCGTAGCTGGCAGCAGGATATAGCTTTTTTACCTCCGCCCAGGCATACGCCCAGCTTACATATTTTAACTCGGTATTGCCGGACTTCTTGACTTCCAGATGATCTTTGAAGTCGATAGCAAATAATTTTACGAATGGATTTTCCATAAGAATGCCTCCAATTCTGATAAAGAAAAAGGGCACAACAGCGTCAACTGTTGTGCCCCATGATGTGAAAATTACGGATTGAGCAGAAAATCAATGATGTTTCGATGAATGATTCCGTTTCGGCTTAAATTCATCAAATCACCACTGATAACATACTTAGGATAGTTGTCGTGCAGCCGCTCAAGATTACCGAACTCCCGTTCTTCATCGGCGGGAGTGATCAGGTAAGCAACCTGAATATAGAGCTTTTCATCTCCACGGTAGCAGATAAAATCAATTTCGGTGTCGTCCAGCTTGCCGACCTGAACTTCATAGCCACGGCTCCGCATTTCCAGATATACGATGTTCTCATACAGCTTGTTGCTGTCAAGTTTTTCGCTTTTCTTGATAACGTTCCGCAGGCCAAGATCGACTGCATAGTACTTTTCTGTGCTGGACAGGAGCGCTTTTCCTTTGATATCATAGCGGCTTGCATTCAGAAGGATAAAGGCTTCCTTGAAATAATCAACGTAGTTCAGTACGGTAGCAGTAGTTGTCTTGATTCCTTCCGAAACCATGCGTCCACTGATATTACGGGCAGAAAACGGATTGCCGATATTGTCCAGCAGGAATGCAAGGACATTACGTAATGCGGTCTGTTCGCGAATATTATGGCGCAGCATGATGTCACGGACAATGATAGCCTCGTAAAGATCGTCCAGATAGGTGGTGATTGAATGATCGTCAGGGAGGAAGAAACGCTGCGGAAAACCGCCGTACTTCAAATAGTCTGCGAAGAGCTTTTCATCCGAAGTATAGGTTCCGTTTTCAATGCATTGCTGTTTTGCTTCGGCCAGCGAAAAGGGGAAACCTGAATCTGGATGTATCGTCCGGAAAGATAGGTCGCCAGTTCGCCGGAAAGCAGCTTGGAATTGGAGCCGGTCAGGTAAATATCACAATCGAAATCGACACGAAGAGAATTGATTGCAATCTGCCAGCGCTCCACCTCCTGAATCTCATCCAGAAGAATATAAATTTTGCCGGTGCAGCCTTCCGCTTTTTCTGCGATGTAGTCGTAAAGCGTTTCTGCAGTACGGGTGTTGCGGAAGCGCATGGACTCAAAATTGGCCTGAATAATGTTCTGTGCGGGAATGTTGCGCTGGAGGAGCACGTCCTTGATCTGACCGAGAAGGACTGTTTTTCCACAGCGCCGGATTCCAACCAAAACTTTGATCAGATCCTGATCGATAAAAGGAATGATCTTATCCAAATAACTTTTGCGCAGAACCATCGTGCATCACCTCATATTCTTATCTTAGCATACAATTATTGTTGTGTAAACAGTATTGTGCTTTTCTATTAAATAAAAATAGCTGAAGCGCGAATTTTGTGTGCCTATAGGCGTACAAAATTATGCTGCATGGATAATGGTAAACCTGCGGCTGCTTACATTCTTGCTGTACCGATTGAAAATATCGGGCTGTTCTTTCTTCAAACGCTGGGAGTCTACCCGCTTACTTTCGGAGGTACCCAGGACACCTTGTAGCCCGGTGCTGTGCCATAGGCAGCATCCTGCATTTTCAGCTTGACTTGCTGATCAATAGCTGTTTTCTCCTGTTCCATCTGCTCGATTTGATCAGAAAGCTCCTGCCGCTTGTCCAACAGATTGCGGATGGGATTCAGATCGGCAGTTTTGTTTCGATCATCTGCAGAGTACAGCTGATTGATCTGCTGTGTATCCCCCTCGCTTCCGGTAGGTACAGGCGGAATTTCGGGCATTACGTTGTATTTCCAGAAGTGCTCTTCCTTGGCAATGAGGTTGTTCAGAACTTCTTTGTCGGTTGTGATTTTGTGAATCACCAGCTCTTTTCCGAAAATAAGAGCAGCAATGTACCAGCAGTCAAAACCGCTGACAGCCAGATAGTGATTGACCTGAGCCATGTAATGTGCGGGGATTTTGCCATCCGCCCACTTGTCCGCAGAGAACGGTGAGACCGTTTTGCACTCTAATCCAGCTTTTTGCCCAACGATCAGGCGGTCAAAGTCTGCCAGAAGCAGCGGATGTTCCTCGCTCTGGTAGATGGCATTTGCACGGCGTACCTTCAGACCGGTGGCCTCGGTGAAGCGTTGTGCTACATAATCCTCCAAATCACGGCCCTGCCGCATGGCTTCGTTGTCGATATTTCAATGGTATCGCTGATTTTATCGTGGTACACCTGAAATGCCGAGCGGTAGGGATTCAGCCAAGG
>ENA-OQEB01000860-OQEB01000860.1-human-gut-metagenome-genome-assembly--contig:-NODE-860-length-11862-cov-1.485130_pt1 | contig 11862 bp, 16 predicted proteins | sample MGYA00242787_ERZ504619 | MGnify/ENA primary metagenome ERZ504619 (study PRJEB26092, sample SAMD00036317) | human gut metagenome | host: Homo sapiens | study: EMG produced TPA metagenomics assembly of... | reverse complement strand
TCAAGGTTCAATCTACGTATTGAAGAAGGAAGAGGGTGGTCGTCATACTCCATTCGGTAACAAGTATCGTCCTCAGTTCTATCTCCGTACAATGGACTGTACTGGCGAGATCAAGCTTCCAGAGGGAGTTGAGATGGTAATGCCAGGTGATAACGTTGAGATCGAGGTAGAGTTGATCTACAAGGTTGCTTTGAACGAGGGTCTTCGTTTCGCTATCCGCGAGGGTGGTCGTACAGTAGGTTCTGGTCAGATTACAGCACTCCTTGACGACGTTAAGTAATTTAGAATACTCTAATTTACTATATAAAAGCTCCCGTTTCTTCGGGAACGGGAGCTACTTACGGGTTTAGCTCAGTTGGTAGAGCACTGGTCTCCAAAACCAGGTGTCGAGGGTTCGAGCCCTTCAACCCGTGCTAAAAAGAAGATAATATGAATAAAATAGTAAATTATTGCAAGGCATGTTACGATGAACTTGCGCATAAGACTACTTGGCCATCACGTGCCGAACTTACTCATAGTGCAATGGTTGTATTATCTGCTTCCCTAGTCATTGCATTAGTGGTGTTCGCGATGGATTCTATTTTCAAAGCCTTTATGGGTGTAGTTTATCCAGGTTAATTATTAAGGAAATGGCAGACACAGGAAATAAATGGTATGTGCTCAAGGCCGTAAGTGGCAAGGAGCGTAAGGTGAAAGAATACATCGAGGCTGAGATGAAGCACAATAAATTACTTGCAGCGAATGTTTCTCAGGTGCTTATACCTCTTGAGAAGCATGCTACTGTGCGTAATGGTAAGAGAGTCGTTAAGGAAAAGGTTTCTCTTCCAGGTTATGTCTTTGTAGAAGCTAAGCTGAAGGGTGATGTGGCTCACACGCTGCGTTTCTTCCCTAATGTTTTAGGTTTCCTTGGTGGTTTGGATGAACCAACTCCTGTGCCTCAGAGAGATATTAATCGTATGCTGGGTACTGTAGAGGAGACTGAGTTTGAGGAGAATCTCGATTGTCCTTATCTCGTCAATGATACTGTTAAGGTAATGGAGTCCATTCAGTGGTTTCAGCGGAGTTATTGAGGAAATTAACACCGAAAAACGTAAGCTGAAAGTTACAGTCAAGATCTTCGGACGTAAAACTCCGTTGGAATTAGGTTTTATGCAAGTAGAAAAGGAATAAGGTTCTGTTACGAGAACTGGATGTCCTTTATAAGTTTCAATTTTAAATATTAACAAAGAAATGGCTAAAGAAGTTGCTGGACTAATCAAATTACAGATTAAAGGTGGCGCTGCAAATCCTTCACCTCCAGTAGGACCTGCACTGGGTTCTAAGGGTATCAACATAATGGGATTCTGCAAGGAGTTCAACGCCCGTACCCAGGACAAAGCAGGTAAGGTATTGCCAGTAGTTATTACATATTATACTGACAAGTCTTTTGATTTTATTATCAAGACTCCTCCTGCTGCAGTACAATTGAAAGAGGCTGCAAAAATCAAGACAGCTTCATCTCAGCCTAACCGTCAGAAGGTTGCTACCCTTACTTGGGATCAGGTAAAGGTAATCGCTGAGGATAAGATGAAGGACTTGAATTGCTTTACTGTAGAGTCAGCTATGAAGCTCATGCTGGTACTGCAAGAAGTATGGGTATTACTGTAAAAGGGGACTTCCCTGGTAAATAATTTAAAAACTTCAATTAGAAAAATGAGTAAACTGACAAAAAATCAAAAATCAGTAGCTGATAAGGTTGAAGCAGGGAAGGCATACACTTTGAAAGAGGCTTCAGAGTTGGTTAAGGAAATCACAACTACCAAGTTTGATGCATCTCTTGACATTGATGTACGCTTAGGTGTAGATCCACGTAAGGCTAACCAGATGGTTCGTGGCGTTGTTTCATTGCCAAACGGAACAGGTAAGGTTACTCGCGTGCTCGCACTCTGTACTCCTGATCAGGAAGCTGCTGCTAAGGAAGCAGGTGCTGATTATGTTGGTCTCGACGAATACGTTGAAAAGATCAAGGGTGGATGGACAGATATTGATGTCATCATCACTATGCCATCTTGCATGGGTAAGATCGGTCCTTTGGGTCGTGTACTCGGTCCTCGTGGTTTGATGCCTAACCCTAAGAGTGGCACTGTAACTATGGATGTTGCTAAGGCAGTTAAGGAAGTTAAGCAAGGTAAGATTGACTTCAAGGTTGATAAGGCTGGTATTATCCACACATCAATCGGTAAGGTCAGCATGACACCTGAGCAGATCTACGGAAATGCTAAGGAGTTCATAGCAACTGTTATCAAGTTGAAGCCTGCTGCTGCTAAAGGTACATATATCAAGAGTATCTTTATTTCTAGCACTATGAGTAAGGGTATCAAGATTGATCCTAAATCAGTTGAATAACTCTAAAAGTTTTGTAAAATGAAGAAAGAAGTTAAAGATACTATTATCACAGAACTTGGACAGAAGCTTCAGGAGTTTCCTCACTTCTATCTTGTAGACGTTACAGGATTGAACGCTGAGAAGACAAGTGATCTTCGTCGCAAGTGCTTCAAGAGTGAGATTAAGATGGTTGTTGTTAAGAACGCCTTGCTTCACAAGGCATTCGAGGCTTCAGACATCGATTTCTCTGAGCTTTATGGCAGTATGAGTACTACTGCTGTTATGTTCACTAACACAGCTAATGTACCAGCTAAGTTGTTGAAGGAATACGAGAAGGAAGGCATCCCAGCTTTGAAGGCTGCTTATGCAGAGGAAAGCTTCTATGTTGGCGCTGACAAGCTCGCTGAACTTTCAGCACTCAAGAGCAAGAACGAAGTATCGCAGAGATTGTGGCTTTGCTCCAGTCTCCAGCAAAGAACGTTGTTTCTGCTCTTCAATCAGGAGGCAACACTATTCACGGTGTGCTTAAGACATTGGGCGAGCGTCCTGAGTAATCAAACACAATGTTATTAAATATTTATAGTATAAACAAAATTAAAATTTAGAATAAAAATGGCAGATATTAAAGCTATTGCAGAAAGAGTTAGTAAATCTTACTGTTAAGGAAGTTAATGAGTTGGCAACAGTCCTCAAGGACGAGTATGGTATTGAGCCTGCTGCTGCAGCTGTAGCTGTAGCTGCTGGTCCTGCTGCTGGTGGTGCAGCTGCAGCTGAGGAGAAGTCTACATTCGACGTAGTCCTCGCTGAGGTTGGTGGCGCTAAGCTCCAGGTTGTAAAGGCTGTTAAGGAGGCTTGTGGTCTCGGTTTGAAAGAGGCTAAGGATCTCGTAGACGGTGCTCCTTCTACAATCAAGGAAGGTGTAGCTAAGGACGAGGCTGAGAACCTTAAGAAGGCCATCGAAGAGGCTGGCGCTAAGGTAGAGCTCAAGTAATTAGAGTAATACATTTTTTTATATAAATGGTTAGGATTCTCCAAGTAGGTGAGTCCTAACCTTTTTGTGTCTTTTATTATATTATTAATAAAACCCATTTAATAACTTCTAATGGCTACAAAAATTGTTGATAACAGAGTAAATTTTGCCAGCGTGCATAATCCGTATCCATATCCGGATTTCCTCGATGTGCAGTTAAAGTCTTTCAAGGACTTCTTACAGTTGGATACTCCGCCTGAGGAACGCAAGAATGACGGTTTGTATAAGGTGTTCTCAGAGAACTTCCCTATCACCGACACACGTAATAATTTCGTTCTTGAGTTCTTGGATTACTATATTGACCCTCCTCGTTACACCATCGATGAGTGCTTGGAGCGTGGTCTTACATATAGCGTACCTTTGAAGGCTAAGATGAAACTGTATTGTACTGACCCTGACCATGAGGACTTCGGTACTTTCATCCAGGATGTGTTCTTGGGTACTATTCCATACATGACAGACAATGGTACTTTCGTAATTAATGGTGCTGAACGTGTAGTTGTATCTCAGCTGCACCGTTCTCCTGGTGTCTTCTTTAGCCAGGGTGTTCACGCCAATGGTACCGTTCTCTATTCTGCTCGAATCATTCCTTTCAAGGGTAGCTGGATTGAGTTTGCTACTGACATCAACAATGTGATGTATGCTTACATCGATCGTAAGAAGAAGTTGCCTGTTACTACCTTGCTTCGTGCTATTGGTTATGAGCAGGATAAGGATATTCTCCAGATCTTCGACTTGGCTGAGGAGGTCAAGGTTAATAAGAAGAACATGAAGGCTGCCATCGGTCGTAAGTTGGCTGCTCGTGTCTTGAAGAGCTGGAATGAGGACTTCGTTGATGAGGATACTGGTGAGGTTGTTTCTATCGAGCGTAATGAGGTAATCATGGAGCGCGAGACTGAACTTACTGCCGATAACATTGAGGAAATCGTAGAGAGTGGTGCGCAGACAGTACTCCTTCACAAGGATGAGGAGGCTGCTAGCAAGTACACTATCATCTTCAATACTTTGGCTAAGGATCCAAGTAACTCTGAGAAGGAGGCCGTTAACTACATCTATCGCCAGTTGCGCAACGCTGACCCTGCTGATGATGCAAGTGCTCGTGAGGTATTCCAGAACTTGTTCTTCTCTGACAAGCGTTATGACTTGGGCGAGGTAGGTCGCTACCGTATCAACAAGAAGTTGAGCCTCGATACTGATATTGATGTCCGCGTATTGACTAAGGAGGATATCATCGAGATTATCAAGTATCTGATTCAGCTCATCAACTCTAGCGCTACTGTCGATGATATCGACCACTTGTCTAACCGTCGTGTTCGTACCGTAGGTGAGCAGTTGGCTAACCAGTTCTCTATCGGTTTGGCTCGTATGAGCCGTACCATCCGTGAGCGTATGAACGTACGTGACAATGAGGTGTTCACTCCAACTGACTTGATTAACGCCAAGACTATCTCTAGTGTCATCAACTCATTCTTCGGTACCAACCCATTGTCTCAGTTCATGGACCAGACCAACCCATTGGCTGAGGTTACTCACAAGCGCCGTTTGTCAGCGCTGGGTCCTGGTGGTTTGACTCGTGACCGTGCAGGTTTCGAGGTTCGAGATGTACACTATACTCACTATGGTCGTCTTTGCCCTATTGAGAGTCCTGAGGGTCCAAACATTGGTTTGATCTCTTCTCTCTGTATGTATGCGAAGATCAATGACCTTGGCTTCATCGTAACTCCTTATCGTAAGGTTACTGATAGCAAGGTGGATATGAACAATGGCGACGTAGTATATTTGACTGCAGAGGATGAGGAAGAGAAGATCATCGGTCAGGGTAATGCACCTTTGACAGAGGATGGTGCTTTCATCCGCGACGTAGTAAAGTGTCGTCAGGATGCTGATTACCCTGTGGTTCCACCATCAGAGGTAGATTACGTAGACGTATCTCCACAGCAGATTGCTTCTGTATCAGCTGGTTTGATCCCATTCTTGGAGCATGATGATGGTCACCGTGCATTGATGGGATGTAACATGATGCGCCAGGCAGTGCCATTGCTTCATAATGATGCACCTATCGTAGGTACTGGTCTTGAGAAGCAGGTATGTGAGGACTCACGTACTATGATTACTGCCGAGGGTGAGGGTGTTATCGAGTATGTAGATGCTACTACTATTCGCATTCTCTACGACCGCACAGAGGAAGAGGACTTCGTAAGCTTCGAGCCTGCCTTGAAGGAGTATCGTATTCCTAAGTTCCGTCGTACCAACCAGAATATGACCATCGACCTTCGTCCTATCTGCGACAAGGGTCAGCGCGTGAAGGCTGGTGACATCTTGACTGAGGGTTATGCTACCGAGAATGGTGAGCTTGCTTGGGTCGCAACTTGCTCGTAGCTTACATCCCTTGGAAGGGTTATAACTATGAGGATGCTGTCGTTATCTCTGAGCGTATGGTTCGTGAGGATGTCTTGACATCTGTACACGTAGATGAGTACTCTCTCGATGTACGTGAGACCAAGCGTGGTGTAGAGGAGTTCACAAGCGATATTCCTAACGTAAGCGAAGAGGCTACTAAGGACCTCGATGACAATGGTATCGTACGTGTTGGTGCTCGTATTGAGCCAGGTGACATCATGATTGGTAAGATCTCTCCTAAGGGTGAGAGCGATCCTTCACCAGAGGAGAAGTTGCTCCGTGCCATCTTTGGTGACAAGGCTGGTGATGTGAAGGATTCTTCTTTGAAGGCTAATCCTTCTTTGAGCGGTGTCGTTATTGATAAGAAGTTGTTCTCTCGTGCCATCAAGACTCGTGAGTCTAAGAAGCAGGATAAGATCATCCTCGCTAAGATAGATGAGGAGTATGAGGCAAAGAATGATGACTTGAAGGATATCTTGGTAGACAAGTTGCTCACGCTTACTGAGGGCAAGACATCTGAGGGCGTAAGGATTATACTGGCGCTGAGATTATCACAAAGGGTAGCAAGTTTACTGCTGCTGCTTTGAAGAATCTTGAGTATGATGGTGTTCAGTCTAACAAGTGGACTAGTGATGAGCATACTAATGGCTTGATCCAGATGCTGATCATGAACTATATCCGCAAGTATAAGCAGCTTGATGCACAGTTGAAGCGTCGTAAGTTTGCTATCACTATCGGTGATGAGCTTCCTTCTGGTATTCTCCAGATGGCTAAGGTATACATCGCTAAGAAGCGTAAGATCCAGGTAGGTGATAAGCTTGCCGGTCGCCACGGTAACAAGGGTATTGTTTCCTAAGGTAGTACGTCTTGAGGATATGCCCATTTATGGCAGATGGTCGCCCTGTAGATATGGTGTTGAACATTGGTGTGCCTTCTCGTATGAACTTGGGTCAGATCTTCGAGTGTATCTTGGGTGCTGCCGGTAAGAAGTTGGGCGTTAAGTTCGCTACTCCTATCTTCGACGGTGCTAAGCTTGATGACCTCTCTGAGTGGACTGACCGTGCAGGACTTCCACGTTTCTGCTCTACATATCTCTATGATGGTGAGACTGGTGAACAGTTCGACCAGCCAGCTACTGTGGGTATGACTTACTTCTTGAAGTTGGGTCACATGGTAGAGGATAAGATGCACGCCCGTTCTATCGTCCTTACTCTCTGATTACCCAGCAGCCACTTGGTGGTAAGGCACAGTTTGGTGGTCAGCGATTTGGAGAGATGGAGGTTTGGGCCATCGAGCATTCGGTGCTAGCCACGTACTGCAGGAGATTTTGACTATCAAGTCAGATGATGTTGTGGGCCGTAGTAAGGCATACGAGGCAATCGTGAAGGGTGATCCAATGCCAACTCCTGGCATCCCAGAGTCACTCAACGTATTGCTCCATGAGCTTCGTGGTCTTGGATTGAGCATCAAACTGGATTAATTTTGAGAACCCCTAATTAAGATATAGAAACATGGCTTTCAAAAAAGATACAAAGGTAAAGAATAATTTTACGAAGATTACCATCGGTCTCGCTTCTCCAGAGGAGATCTTGGAAAATTCGTATGGTGAGGTTACTAAGCCTGAAACCATTAATTATCGTACATATAAGCCGGAGCGTGATGGTCTCTTCTGCGAGCGCATTTTTGGTCCTACCAAGGACTATGAGTGCGCCTGCGGTAAGTACAAGCGTATCCGTTATAAGGGAATCGTTTGTGACCGATGCGGTGTTGAGGTACAGAGAAGAAGGTTCGTCGTGAGCGTTCTGGCCACATTGAGCTCGTTGTTCCTGTAGCTCACATCTGGTACTTCCGTTCTCTCCCTAACAAGATAGGTTATCTGCTCGGTATGCCTACCAAGAAGCTTGATGCTGTCATCTACTACGAGAAGTATGTAGTGATCCAGCCAGGTGTAATGGAGGGCAAGACTGATGCTGATGGCTTGGAGGTAAACGGTTCTCATAAGCTCGACCTCTTGAGCGAGGATGAGTATATTGATATCATCGACAATCAGATTAGCGAGGATAATGACCGCTTGGAGGATTCAGACCCTAAGAAGTTTATCGCCAAGATGGGTGCCGAGGCTATCTATGAGTTGTTGCAGAATGTGGATCTCGACTCTTTGTCTTATGAGCTCCGCGACCGTGCCAACAATGACTCTAGCCAGCAGCGCAAGACTGAGGCTTTGAAGCGTCTTAACGTGGTAGAGGGCTTCCGTGCAAGCAAGGGCATCAACAAGCCAGAGTGGATGGTGATGAAGATTATCCCTGTTACTCCTCCTGAGCTGCGCCCATTGGTACCATTGGATGGTGGTCGATTCGCTACTTCTGACTTGAATGACCTCTATCGTCGTGTGATCATCCGTAACAACCGTCTGAAGAGATTGGTTGAGATCAAGGCTCCTGAGGTTATCCTCCGTAATGAGAAGCGTATGTTGCAGGAGGCTGTTGATAGCTTGTTCGACAACTCTCGCAAGAGCTCTGCCGTGAAGAGCGAGAGCAACCGTCCATTGAAGTCACTCTCTGACTCTTTGAAGGGTAAGCAGGGACGTTTCCGTCAGAACTTGCTGGGTAAGCGTGTTGACTACTCTGCACGTTCCGTTATCGTCGTTGGTCCTGAGTTGAAGATGGGTGAGTGCGGTCTTCCTAAGTTGATGGCAGCCGAGCTTTATAAGCCATTTATCATCCGTAAGTTGATAGAGCGTGGCATCGTGAAGACTGTCAAGAGCGCCAAGAAGATTGTGGATCGCCGTGAGCCAGTTATCTGGGACATCTTGGAGAACGTAATGAAGGGTCACCCAGTCATGTTGAACCGTGCCCCTACACTTCACCGACTTGGTATCCAGGCATTCCAGCCTAAGATGATTGAGGGTAAGGCTATCCAGTTGCACCCATTGGCATGTACAGCGTTCAACGCCGACTTCGATGGTGACCAGATGGCTGTTCACCTTCCATTGAGCAATGAGGCTGTATTGGAGGCTCAGATCTTGATGCTTCAGAGCCATAACATCTTGAATCCTGCTAATGGTGCTCCTATCACAGTGCCTTCTCAGGATATGGTGCTTGGTCTTTACTATATTACTAAGATTCGCCCAGGAGCTAAGGGCGAGGGTTTGACTTTCTACGGTCCAGAGGAGGCATTGATTGCCCGTAATGAGTCGATGTGATCTCCATGCTTTGGTAAAGGTCGTTGTGGAGATTGGTAGATGGCCAGATTCAGAAGCGCTTGGTTGAGACTTCTGTAGGTCGTGTCATCGTGAATGGCATTATCCCTGATGAGGTAGGCTTCTTCAATGATGTCATCTCTAAGAAGACTCTCCGTGGCTTGATTTCTAATGTAATCAAAGCTGTAGGTATGGCCCAGGCTTGTGAGTTCCTTGATGGAATCAAGAACTTGGGTTATCGTATGGCTTATGTTGCTGGTTTGTCATTCAACCTTGGCGATATCATCATCCCACCTGAGAAGGAGGAGATCGTTGGGCGTGGCCGCAAGGAGGTTGAGGAAATCACCAACAACTATAATATGGGTTTCATCACCAACAAGGAGCGTTACAACCAGGTTATCGATGCGTGGACTCACGTTAACACCGACCTTGGTAACATCTTGATGAAGGAGATGACCGAGGCTGACCAGGGATTCAACGCCGTATACATGATGCTTGATTCCGGAGCCCGTGGTTCTAAGGATCAGATTAAGCAGCTCTCCGGTATGCGTGGTTTGATGGCTAAGCCTCAGAAGGCTGGTGCGAGGGTGCGCAGATCATTGAGAACCCTATCCTTTCTAACTTTAAGGAGGGTATGTCAGTGTTGGAGTACTTTATCGCTTCTCACGGTGCTCGTAAGGGTCTTGCTGATACCGCTATGAAGACTGCCGATGCAGGTTACTTGACTCGTCGTCTTGTTGACGTTTCTCATGACGTCATCATCACTGAGGAGGATTGCGGTACATTGCGTGGCTTGGTTTGCACAGCATTGAAGAATGGTGATGAGTCATCTCTTCTCTCTATGAGCGTATCTTGGGTCGTGTATCAGTACATGATATCATCCACCCAACTACTGGCGAGAAGATTGTCAAGGCTGGTGAGGAAATCACAGAGGCTAAGGCTAAGGCTATCGAGGATTCACCTATCGAGAGCGTAGAGATTCGTTCAGTGCTCACTTGCGAGAGCAAGAAGGGTGTCTGCATGAAGTGTTATGGCCGCAACTTGGCTACCGCTCGCATGGTTCAGCTTGGTGAGGCTGTAGGTGTCATCGCTGCTCAGGCTATTGGTGAGCCTGGTACTCAGTTGACCCTTCGTACATTCCACGCCGGTGGTATTGCGTCTAACGCTGCTGCCAATGCTAAGATCGAGGCTAAGAACAAGTCTCTTATCGAGTTCGATGAGTTGAGCACTGTTCCATTCGTTGAGGAAGATGAGGAAGGAAACGACGTTAAGTGTGAGAAGGTAGTAAGCCACTTGGCTGAAATCCGCTTCGTTGATCCTAACACTAAGATAGTTCTCTCTACATTGAACGTACCTTACGGTTCTTCTCTCTATCACAAGGAGGGCGAGACTGTAGAGAAGTACTGTCATTGCTCGCTGGGACCCATTCAACGCCGTTATCGTGAGCCAGTATGCTGGTACATTGAAGTTCAACGACGTACAGAAGGATCAGACTTACCGTGCCGAGGTCGATGAGACCACAGGTTTGGAGGAGAAGATCATCACCGATTCTAAGAATAAGGCGATGGTTCCTTCTTGTGATGTAGTTGATGCTAACGGTGAGGTTCTTGGTACATACAACTTCCCTGTAGGTGGTCACCTCGCAGTAGAGGATGGTCAGACCATCAAGACTGGTGAGGTATTGGTTAAGATTCCACGTGCCGTAGGTGGTGCAGGTGATATCACCGGTGGTCTTCCACGTGTTACTGAGCTCTTGGAGGCTCGTAACCCATCTAACCCAGCTGTCGTATCAGAAATCGATGGTGAGGTAACCATGGGTAAGGTAAAGCGTGGTAACCGTGAGATCATCGTAACATCTAAGACTGGCGATCAGAAGAAGTATCTTGTATCTCTTTCTAAGCAGATCTTGGTACAGGAACATGATGCTGTACGTGCTGGTACTCCTCTTTCTGATGGTAGTGTAACTCCTGGCGATATTCTCGCATCATGGGTCCTACCGCTGTTCAGGAGTATATTGTTAACCAGATCCAGGACGTTTACCGTCTTCAGGGTGTGGCTATTAATGATAAGCATTTTGAGGTTGTGGTACGTCAGATGATGCGTAAGGTTCGTATTGACGATCCAGGTGATACTACCTTCTTGGAGCAAGAGTTGGTTGATAAACTTGACTTTGCAGAAGAGAATGATCGTATCTGGGGTTAAGAAGGTTGTTACTGACGCTGGTGATAGTGAAAGTCTCAAACCAGGTCAGATCATAACGGCTCGTAGATTGCGTGATGAGAATTCTGCATTGAAGCGTCGCGACTTGAAAACTTGTACAGGTTGTGATGCCGTATCTGCAACTTCTACACAGATCCTCCAGGGTATTACTCGTGCTGCTCTTGGTACTAAGAGCTTTATGAGTGCAGCATCATTCCAGGAAACTACTAAGGTTTTGAATGAGGCTGCTATCCGTGGTAAGGTTGATTACCTTGAGGGTATGAAGGAGAATGTAATCTGTGGTCACTTGATTCCTGCAGGTACTGGTCTTCGCCAGTGGGAGAAGCTCATCGTAGGCTCTAAGGAAGAATATGAGCGTATGCAGGCTAATAAGAAAAATGTGCTTGACTATGCTGATTCGCCAATAGGAGAATAATCGTAGAATAGAGTACTATATATAAATAGGTATAATGAGGGTGCGTCATAAGTCTATGGCGCACCCTTTTATTATCTGTAACTGATGAAAAAAGCAAAGAATCAGAATTCCATCTTCTGTTTTCTTATGATGTTTTTTTTAAAATAAGTGGCAGATTATTCGTTTTTTTCAGATATTATGTGTAAATTTGCACTACCATTTAAGTTTAATCCTATTAACTTAGTAAAATTATGG
>ENA-OQEB01000857-OQEB01000857.1-human-gut-metagenome-genome-assembly--contig:-NODE-857-length-11878-cov-1.124926_pt1 | contig 11878 bp, 17 predicted proteins | sample MGYA00242787_ERZ504619 | MGnify/ENA primary metagenome ERZ504619 (study PRJEB26092, sample SAMD00036317) | human gut metagenome | host: Homo sapiens | study: EMG produced TPA metagenomics assembly of... | reverse complement strand
GTGATCTGGTAATAATGGGTTCCGGATTCCCTATATGTGATGATTGGGAATGTGATGGCGCCGCCGTTAGCATTCTTCACAGTTTCGCTGTAACCATTTTCTACTGCCTTTCCATCTGCATCCATTTCTGTTGCCTGGAGCTGAACTGCTCTTCCTCCAGTGTCTGGCCTTCCAGAGTCTGGTTGCACCAAGAGCGATCTGACCAGATGTGGTGTATGTGTTGGTAAATTCCATACCTGTTACAGTGGCATCCTCGGAAGTTGCCTCGGAGGAATGGATGACTGGGGTTACGGTTAAGGTACCGTTGCCTGCGTCTTCTACGGTTACGTTGATTGTGTAGATGGTGTCGTCATAGGTGTAACCTGCTGCGTCACCTTTTACTTCCCGTACTTTGTACTTGTGGGTACCAAGATCGTTCTTTTCTCCATTAAGCTGATAACTAATCGGAGCAAACTCTACTTTTCCCTCTGCATCATTGCTTTGAGTCTGGATTACATTCTCTGTTTTGTCTTTAATTTCAATAAGTTCGAATTCAAACTGACCTGCCTGAAGCGGAGTTTCTGCTGAAACCAATTTCTTTACCGCATCCACTTTCAGCTCACCCGTTGCCTCTATCATCGGTGTTGGTGTCGCTGTTGGTGTCGCTGTCGGCATAATTGCCTTAACCGCATTATACGCATTCAATCTTCCGCCGCTTATAACTTTACCTGTAAGTGCCGAAAGCTTGTCTGAACTCGAACACAAAGTTTCTTTAATTTCTTTTGCCGAAATATTCGGATTTACTGCACGCATTACCGCAACATCACTTGCAACCATAGGTGTAGCCATAGAAGTTCCCGACATTGTTCCGTAACTGCTTGTCGGAATTGTACTGTAAATAACTGTACCCGGTGCTGCAATATCAACACTTGTTGCACCGTAATGCGACGTACTGCTGAGTTCATCACTGCTTGTCGTGTTTGCAACAGAAATTACATTGTCAAGGTCTTTTGTAAGTTGTGACGGATACACTGCCACTTTGTCATTATCCGCTTGCGGTGTACTTGTCGCAATATTTCCCGCCGCAATAACAAAGAATATATCCGGCACCGCCTCAATCGCCGATTTAACGATACTCACCGAAGTACTTCCCCAACCTGTACCTCCAAAGCTGCAATTAATAATATTTATATCGTTCTTTTTCGCATAATTTATTCCATCTATTATATACGATAACTTAGTATTTTTGCTACTGTTAAAAATCTTTATTGACGCAATTTTGGCATTACGAGCAATCGATGCCACGCCCTTGGAATTATTAGTCGCCGCACTTACAATCCCCGCAACGTGAACACCGTGTTCATCCACATATGACACATCACCGTTACTGTCACCGCAATTCCAACCATATATGTCATCAATATATCCGTTACCGTCATTATCAATGCCGTCACCGACATTTTCTCTCGTATTCACCCATATATTATCAATTAAATCCTCGTGATTTGTCTGTATACCCGAATCCATAACTCCGACAGCCACATCAGAGCAATCAATATCAAAATCCCAAAGCTTTTTTGCACCGATTAAATCAAGCACAGCTTGTTTTCCGTTTTGATAATACGTGTCATTAGGTTCGGAAAACTCATATACATTGTAATTAGGCTCTGCATATTCAATATTCGGCATAGCCTTTAACTTTTCAATCGTATCTATAACATTTTCACGGCTCGGATTTTCCAAATCAAGTACATATATAATAGGCCTCTGTTTTATCAGAAAACAAACTGATACTGCTTGCATCGTCACCGAAAATACATCTTGCATCACTGATATTCAATTCTTCAAACGGGTCTGAACACATTGAAACAGCATCGGTAATCTGCGGTTTTAACTGCACAAGCACGCTTCCGTAATCAAAATCCAACCCGTCATATTCATCTGCATAAACATTAATCCCCAGCCACATCATAGCCAATAATGCGGCAAAAAAAATATATCTGAATCTTTTCATAACCATAGCTCCGCTTTTCAAATTGCTTTAATTTCAGTATATCACTCAATTTTTATAAAGTCAATTTAAACCTCGTTTTTCGCTTGACTTTTTTGTTTTACTATGGTAAAATATTAAGGTACTTTTGGAGAAGTATCGAAGCGGTCATAACGGGGCGCACTCGAAATGCGTTTGCCTTAACAGGTCACGTGGGTTCGAATCCCACCTTCTCCGCCAAAGAGAATGCTGATTTTTAATCCGCATTCTTTTTTACTATGTGAATTTTTATAAAGGAGTAAAACAATGCAGACAGAAGAAAAACAAATGAAGATGAGTTATCTTATAAAGCGCTTTGTACCGTATTTCAAAAAATACAAATGGATACTGATACTTGATCTAATCTGCGCGTCACTGACAACAGTTTGTGAGCTTGTATTCCCAATGCTCGTGCGTTACATAACAAATATGGGTATCAATAATATAGCAGGATTGACAGTCGGAATAATCCTAAAAATAGGGCTTTTCTATCTCATTTTAAGAATAATCGACTCTGCGGCAAATTTCTATATGGCTGACACAGGACATATTATGGGAGCAAAAATCGAAACAGATATGCGTCGTGACTTATTCGCGCACCTTGAAACGCTTTCACATTCATACTTTGCCGAACACAAAGTCGGACAAATTATGGCACGAATAACAAGCGACTTGTTTGATATAACAGAATTTGCGCACCACTGCCCCGAAGAATTTTCATCGCCGCACTGAAAATAATCGTTTCATTTATAATTCTTTGCGGAGTAAACGTACCGCTTACGGTTATTGTGTTCGCATCACTTCCGCTTATATTCTGCTTTGTAAAATTCTTTAATACGCGTATGCGTAAAGCATTCAAGAAACAGCGTAACCAAATCGGCGAAATTAATTCACAGGTTGAGGATACATTGCTCGGTATAAGAGTGGTAAAGTCATTTGCGACAGAAGACCTTGAAGCTGAAAAATTTGAGGACGGCAACAAAAAATTTCTTGATACAAAAAAACTCGGATATTTCTATATGGCAGGTTTTCAAACATCAAACAGAGCCTTTGAGGGTGTAATGTATTTGATAGTTGTTGTTGCGGGTGCGTTGTTTATGATTAACGGCAAAATCTCCCTGCCGACCTTACCGCATATCTTTTGTATGTAAGCACGCTCCTTGCCACTTTGCGTACAATCATTCAATTTACCGAACAATTCCAACGCGGTATGACAGGTATTGAGCGTTTCCTTGAAATTATGGACGCACCTGCCGAAATAACAGAAAAAGAAAATGCCGATGAATTGAAAAATGTTCAAGGAAATATTAACGTTTGAAAACGTCGGATTTCATTACAGTGACGATTGACACAAACGTGCTGTCAAATATAAATCTTAATTATCAAGAAAGGCGACAGCGTTGCACTTGTCGGTCCGTCAGGCGGCGGAAAAACAACGCTTTGTAACCTTATCCCACGTTTTTATGACGTCACAGAAGGACGTATTTTAATTGACGGCAAAGATATAAAGAACGTCACATTAAATTCGCTCCGAAATTCAATCGGTGTCGTTCAACAGGACGTTTACTTGTTCTCGGGAACGGTCTTTGAAAACATCGCTTACGGATTAAGCGGTGCAACACGCGAAGATGTTATAAACGCCGCCAAGCTTGCAGGCGCACATGAATTTATTTCAAACCTCGAAAACGGATATGACACATATGTCGGCGAACATGGAGTTAAACTTTCGGGCGGTCAAAAGCAAAGAATAAGTATCGCAAGAGTATTCTTAAAAAATCCGCCTATACTTATTCTTGACGAAGCGACCTCCGCACTTGATAATGAAAGCGAAAAAATCGTGCAAGACTCACTCGAAAAACTTGCAAAAGGCAGAACAGTGTTCACAATCGCCCATAGACTTACAACAATCCGTAATGCAAATATGATTCTTGTCCTCACCGAAAACGGTATCGAAGAGCAAGGCACACACCAAGAATTGATTGATAAAAAAGGATTGTACTACAACCTATACAGTATGTACACATCACTATAACAAACAAAAATGCGGTCTGTATGACCGCATTTTTTATAGTAGTGGTGCTACTAACCTTATAATATGTCCTAAAAGCTTTGTGAAAATATTAAAATGTTTAACGTCCTCTAATGTAATCTTCTGCGACAATTCAAGCGTGTCTTTGAAATCACGTTCAATATCCATAACCGCCGGTACATTAAGCATATAAGCCGCACATTCATAGTAAGATACAAACTTCTGTAATCGTGATTTACCGTACCGACAATGGCTTTTTTACCGTCACTTATCGACATTTTGCGTGAACAAAACCGGGTGTATATTCGTATATTTCTATACCTGCTTTCAAAGTTCCTTATAATATGTTCTCGCAAGATAGAACGCATATTTCTTGTCGGGAATATGTGGCATTATAATCTTAACGTCAACGCCCCTTTGAGCCGCATACTTCATACACTCATACATCTCGTCATCAATAACAAGATACGGCGTCATTATATAAGTATATTCCGACGCATTGTTCAGATTATTTATATATGCACGCTTTCCAACATAAACTTCATCAAGCGGAGTATCGCCGAACGGTATTACAAATCCGTCCGTACTTACGGAATATTTTTTTGACGCTTGGATATATTCACCGCAATCCTCAATGTGTTCATCATTTACGTTCCACATTTCAAGAAACATAGCAGTAAATCCCGCAACAGCCTCGCCTCTGAGCATAAATCCCCGTATCTTTCCAATGCCCGAAACGCATCTTTCATTAATATATTCATCTGAAATATTTATACCGCCGCAAAACGCTGTCGCGCCGTCTATAACCATTATTTTTCTGTGGTCACGATTGTTTTGGTGAGTTGACAAAAGCGGTACAATCGGCGAAAATATACGACATTTAATACCATGTCTTTCAAGATATTCATTGTATTTTCGCGGAAGCGTCACGATACAGCCCATACCGTCATACATAACGCGAACTTCAACGCCCTGTTTAACTTTTTTCTTTAAAATTTCAAGAATTTCATTCCACATACGGCTCGTGTGATTTATAATAAAGAACTCCAAAAATATGAATTTCTCCGCTTTCAAAAGCTCCTTTTTCATATCCTCAAACATTTCTCTCGCCTATGCTGTAATACTGTACACCCGTATTTGTGTAAGCAAGGAGAACCGCCGTATTTCGATAAATACCTTGCAAAGCCGTCCTGATTTTTATCGGTCTGATAAATATTTTTCATAACATCTTCGTCTTGAACAAGATACTTTTTGTTTGCCTCTTGAATAGTCTTGTAATCGTCACCTATATTCATTGACACTCCCTGCGCCCTTGTAAACAGATAAAACAACGCGCCGAATATAGTATAATCGCAATAAGCGTTATCCACGTCATTTTAAAAGTAGATTCCTCTGTACGATTAATTTCAAATATTATAAGTACGGCACTCAAAACAGTCGAAAGACCGAACAAAACCTTTGAATAGTCGGAAATCCATATATACATTGCAACAAACGTAATGATTTGCATTAAAAGCATTACCATTGCAACGAATTTGTTTGAATATAAAAGTCTGTAAATCTTTTTCATTCAAAATCCTCCTTTCAAACGGCTATTTTAAATTTTTTATATTACGCAAACGTTTTTTCTTCCCCTTACTTGCTGCAACATCATAAGCCACCCTTCAAGCAGCTTTGCAGTGTTTGGATGCATACTTGTTTTAGCATTTCCCTTTAAGAAATATTCTATCGGATTATCGTTTGTATATTTGTCGTCCAAATAAATTTTCCTGCCGCAACACGGTCGCAAAACATTTCTTTAACATATTTTAACGGCATTTCGACCGCTCCATACGTCTTGTTTTGGGATTGTAGTCTGTCCAATATTCAAAGTGATGTTTGTTTCTTCCCTTGTGTGCATCCAAGCCTTTGAATAACCGTATTCACGTCTTTCGCCCTCTGTCGGACTTCTGTCACCGAGATAAAATCTTGCTCCCGGTAAAAATTCAGTCGGTGAATATTTCGACAAATCGTGACGCATACCCTGCCACAAAATTCCGCACCTTAGGCAATGATACATTACCTTGTGACGGTGCCTTGTGATTGTCATAAAATGTTTTATAAAATGCCACATACAGTGATTCTTCCTTTTTCTATAATAGTTTATTATATCACAAATACCGACATTTTACAATACCAAAACGTTGCACCTCTCAAAACAAAAAAATCGGTTGCCAAAATTTCGGCAACCGATTTTCGATTAGTTACTTCTTCTTTCCATTTCCTTATAAATATCTTCCAAGTATACCGTTGTCAACCAGCATAACAGTAAGGTGATAAATAAGGTCAGCGGTTTCGTAGCTGATTTCGTCCTTATCGCGGTTTTTACCTGCAATAACAACTTCGGCAGCCTCTTCACCGACTTTTTTCAAAATCTTATCTTCGCCCTTATCGAACAAGTAATTTGTATAACTGCCCTCTTCAGGGTGTTCTTTTCTGTCCATAACAACAGCCTGTTCACGTGCAAATACATCTGTCTTAGTCTGTTCCTTTGAGTCCTCAACAAGCTTGCCGTCCTCAATCTTTCTGAAGAAACAACTTCTGTTTCCTGTATGACACGCAGGCCGGCAGGATTAACAAGTACAACAAGGCAATCACAGTCACAGTCAACACGAACTTCTTTAACGTACATATAATTACCCGAAGTATCGCCCTTTACCCAAACTTCCTGTCTGCTTCTTGACCAAAAAGTTGCTCTGCCTGTTTCAAGAGTTTGCTTAATCGTGTCCGCATTCATATATGCAACCATAAGCACCTCATTAGTTTCAATATTCTGCACAACCGCCGGAATGAGTCCGCTTGCGTCGAATTTAAGAGTATTTATTAATTCTTCCATTTATGTAATTCCCCTTTCAATTATATAAAACAAATTTATTTCATTTCCATCAGGTTCCAATTCTTTGCTATATAGTCCACACCCGAAATTATTGTGAATACAACCGAAATCCAAATAAGTATATCTGAAATCAATTTAGGGTGTACACCCAAGAATGTATTTTGAATCGGAAGCAAAAGCATTGCAACGATAATCGCAACCATTTGCGTAACGGTTTTAAGCTTGCCCCACATACTTGCGGCAACAACTTTGCCCTCGCCCGCCGCAACAAGTCTTATACCCGCAACCGCAAATTCTCTTACAAGCACAATCATCAATGCCCATACACTCATACGGTCATAGTACATCAATATCAAAAATGCCGCTGTTGTAAGCACCTTGTCGGCAAGCGGATCAACAAATTTACCGAAAGTCGTTACTTGATTATATTTTCTTGCAACGTGACCGTCTATCGCGTCAGTTATTGACGCAAGTACAAAAACACCAAGTGCCGCATAATGACACATTACGTTATCTATCATAAACAACACCATAAATATCGGTACTAGAACTACACGAATCATTGTAATTTTATTAGCTGTATTCATCAAATCACCTCCGCTTGACCTGTAAGGTCATATTCATCTGCGTCAAGAATTTTCACTTTTATAATATCGCCCGGAGTAACTTCTTCCTCCGTTGCAAAGTATACTTTTCCGTCAACATCAATACTGTCGCCGCGACTTCTGCCGTAGAACAAGAAACTTTCTTCATCGTATCCCTCAACCAAAACTTCAAGTGTTTTGCCAAGCTTAGCCTTGTTAAGTTCAAGCGATATTCCCTGTTGAAGTGTCATAAGTCTGTCAAGACGTTCTTCCTTGATTTCCTCATCAACCTGATTCGGAAAATCAGCCGCAGGAGTATCTTCTTCCTGTGAATATGTGAAAGCACCCATTCTGTCAAAACGCACCTTTTTAACAAACTCATAAAGCTCGTTAAACTGTTCCTCCGTTTCACCCGGAAAACCTACAATTATAGACGTTCTGATTGTGCAGTCAGGCATTTTTTCTCTTATTTTATTTATTCTCCCAACCATTTGTTCTTGAGTTGTACGTCTTGCCATACGTCTTAAAATCTCATTGTTGCCATGCTGTACGGGCATATCGATATAATTGCATATCTTATCGTATTTAGCCATTGTATCAATAAGACCGTCCGTAATAGCCTCGGGATAGAAATAATGCACTCTTATCCACTCAATACCGTCAACAGCGACAAGCTTTTCAAGCAACTTGTCAAGCGAATATTCGTCGTACAAATCTTTTCCGTAACGTGAAGTGTCCTGTGCAATAAGGATAAGTTCCTTAACGCCGTTTTTCGCAAGATTTTCAGCCTCTTCAACTATATCTTCGATTTTTCTGCTCCTAAAATGTCCTCTAATCATAGGAATAGCACAATAAGTACAGTTATTGTCACAACCGTCGGCAATTTTCAAATATGCCGTATATGACGGTGTTGACAAAATTCGCGGAAGCCGTTCATCCGGAGTTCTGTCATTATGACCGCATATTACAGCTTTTCGCCTTAAACGCCTCGCGGATAACCTCCGCGATTTTATCATAATCACCTGTTCCGACTATTGCATCAACCTCGGGCAGTTCGATTAAAATATCACTGCTGTATCGTTCTGCCAAGCAACCTGTCGCAATAAGCAATCGACATCTTCCGTTTTTGTATTGAGCCATTTCAAGTATAGCGTCTATTGATTCCTGTTTAGCCGACTCGATAAAACCGCAAGTATTTACGATTATGACATCGGCGTCCGACGGATTATACGTTATATTAAAACCGTCATTTGCCAATATACCGAGCATAATTTCGGCATCTGTCTGATTTTTCGCACAGCCAAGCGAAACAAGACCGATGTTATACATAAGTTTACTCTCCATATTCTTCTTTTATATTATCTATACAATTTTTAATGTCAGAAAAGCCGTAACCTCTGTACATAAAATATCGTATACATTTATCAATGTTTTTCTTTTCAAAGTCACCTTTAAGCCTTTTTTCAACAAGAGGCAAAAGCATATCTTCTTCGTCCTCATCAAGATACGAAACCGCCTCCTCAACGTATTCCGCGTCTATACCCTTGCTGTAAAGCTCGGACTTAATACGTCTTTTACCGTATTTCTTCAAATTCTTTAAATCCTTTGCCTTTGCAATCGCATACTTTCTGTCGTCCAAAAAGCCGTAATTTCTGCAAAATTCAAGAATTTCATCTATATCTTCTTCCTTTGCACCGGCTCTCTTCAGCTTATCCGAAAGTTCACGCTCACTGTGTGAACGAAATTCAAGCAATCTCAAAGCCTTGTCTTTAGCCTCATCAAAGGTCAGTTCTTTTTTTTTTCTCTGTTATATCTCATAATACAAAGTAATCAAATAATTCTCCAAAATTAATTCCGCCGATAACCTTATCCTTGTATTTGCCTTTCAAATGGTCATATCCGCTCTGCATTTGCTCTGACTTAATGCCATAGCTAAGCGACATATATGCCTCAATGTATGCGGAAAGGTGGTCACATCCGCGTATAATCTGTCCGTCTATCGGATTGTATTTGTCTTCATTATACTTTTCGTTTATCAAGTCCGACGTAACCATATTGATTTCGCCGTCATCAATAATTTTAGAGTCAAATTCATTCTGCGTGTAATACTCTATCTCCCTGTGCCAAGCAGGCGGTAAAAGCGGATAAATAACTTCACGCATTTGTTCATCTTCTATTTCACTGATTATGCTGTCCAAACCCTTGACGCTGTTCTTTACCGGTGACACAATATCCTTGTCAAAACCTCGGGTAAATCGTGAAAAAGTCCCGAAAAGAAGTTGTTTTCAAGACGTTTTCTGCAAGGATTGTCAAGTTCAAGCGACATAAAGTACGACAAAATCGCAACGACAAGCATATGCCCCATAACAAAAGTTTCGGGCATTCTTACTGCTTTTGCCCACCTTTGTTGGTATCTCAGCTTTCCTATAAGCGACAAAAACTCTTGAAGATACTTACTTCCGGCAAAATATCTGAAGCCGTGAAAAGTATCGCAAGCCGCCAATCCCTGTGCCATTTCGGTTTTAACCTGTTCTATACCGAAAGTCTGCGGATTCATAGGGTAAATTATTTTAAATTCCCAGTTGCTTGCATGGTAATGTGCGGCTTTTAAAATCTGTTTTTCAAGAGATGCGTAATCTTTGTCAAGATAATACTGTTTCATTCTCTCAAAGAAACAGCAGCCGATACCGTCCATATGTTCTTCAAGCTCTGAAAGTACCCAATTATCTATTTGAAAGCCTTTTTCTTTTACAAGTTTATGATAAATAGGCGGTTTAATGTCAGTAAGCACAATTCTGTGAAAAAACTCAAATATTCCGCCCTCAATAAGTTTTATCATATCAACGCTTTCGCCCTCACACTTTGCAAGCACATAAGCATAAAACATCTTGTGTGCCTGCTTGTCAAGCTCCGTAAAGCCGGTCCAAGGACGGATATGGTCGTTCCAACGCTGAATAGATGCCGCCTCATACATCAGAGAAATAAGAGATTTTTTAATCATTTAATTTTACTCCATCACAATATTATAACCGTTCTTTTCAAGTACCTTAATAACTCTTTCGCCGTGTTCTCTGCCGCCGACTTCACAAGCAATATGAATAATTGCCTCGTTCGGATCAAGTTCTGCACTCAATCTGTCGTGCTGTACCATTACGATATTCGCGTTGCCTCGGCAAGAATGTGTGAAAGATGTTCCAAACTTCCCGGAATATCAAGAAGTGTAGTCTTGAATTTAAGCTTTCTCTCACGCGTAACAAGACCAAGCTCGATAATTCTGTGAATAAAGCTAACATCAATATTACCGCCAGAAAGTACGCAAGCGATTTTCTTACCCTTAACGTCAACCTTGTTGTTAAGAACAGCCGCAAGCGGTGTAGCACCGGCAGGTTCAACAACTTGCTTTGTTCTTTCAAGAAGCAGTAAAATAGCCTCTGAGATTTCTGCATCTGATACCGTCACAACATCATCTGCATACTTGTTGATAAGTTCAACAGTTTTGTCACCTGGTATTTTAACCGCAATACCGTCTGCGATAGTAACGGCAGAATCGGTAGTAACGTGTTTTTCTCTTTAAATGAATTGTAAATTGCAGGAGCGCCCTCGGCTTGTACACCTACAATTTGCACACGCGGATTGATTTGCTTTATGCAAGCCGCAACACCGGCCAAAAGACCGCCGCCGCCAGCCGGCACAAGTACCATATCAACAGTAGGTAAATCCTCAAGAATTTCTATACCGATTGTACCTTGTCCTGCCATAACTTCAAGATCGTCGTATGGGTGAAGGAAAGTTGCACCCTCTTTTTCTTGAATTTCAACCGCTTTTTTGTAAGCGTCGTCATAACAATCTCCGTAAAGCAACTACCTTGGCACCGTAACCCTCTGTCTCACTCACCTTAGCAATAGGACAGACTTCGGCATAACGATAGTTGCGGGAATATTGTGAACGTGTGACGCATATGCAACACCTTGTGCATGGTTGCCGGCAGATGAAGCAACGGCTGAAGTAATTTCGCCTCTTTCAACAAGTGCGGCAATCTTATTTGACGCACCTCTTATTTTAAATGAACCTGTTTTCTGTTGGTTCTCAAATTTTAAATATATCTCTCCGCCTGTCATGTCAGAGAAAGTTTTAGATGATTCAATCTTAGTTCTGTGAATAGTCGGCTCAAGACGTTTTAGCCGCAAGTTCAATTTCTTTTAATTCCAAATCCATTTTTTTCGCAAGTCCTTTCTTACTTTTTCTTATCTTATAATTATACCGCAATTATATCTATTTTTCAATAGCAGATTTTATTTATATGCAAAATCATTATATTATTCACAAAACAATTCACTATCTCCTCCTCACCCTCCTTTTTCTTCATATGCTTCCATTCGGGC
>ENA-OQEB01000856-OQEB01000856.1-human-gut-metagenome-genome-assembly--contig:-NODE-856-length-11878-cov-1.754319_pt1 | contig 11878 bp, 18 predicted proteins | sample MGYA00242787_ERZ504619 | MGnify/ENA primary metagenome ERZ504619 (study PRJEB26092, sample SAMD00036317) | human gut metagenome | host: Homo sapiens | study: EMG produced TPA metagenomics assembly of... | reverse complement strand
GCTGGTGACTCCATGGATGACGGAACAGTCCAAGACCGTGGTGGCATCTTTTTTTGCCTCCCGTCCACAGATGTTAAACTTGTCGGTATGTGTCACCCTGGAAGCCGCCGTAATGATAACTTCTGTTTCGACTGTTCGCAGAAATGCGTACCCGCAACACGGCATTCAAACAAGCAGTCACCCTCTTCCTGAAGCTATATCCCGGCATACTGATAGGCGGAGTAATATGCTATGTCCTGGCACTGCTGCTTTTCACTTTTCCCGGAATAGATTTCGGCAGTCTCTCATGGATAGCAGCCGGCGTTACTTTCCTTGCAGTTTGTGCTGGGAGCCTTCTGCTGCGGCATGCTATCGGTGATAAACCACTGCGCTTGGAAGTACTGTTCATTGTTAATATTTTCATTGTCATATTGAGCATCATTGCTACGGGCTATTGAAATAAATTAAAGAATTAAAAACTAAAAAGATATATGGAAACAATCTCAAACACACTGTTCTGGATTTCAAACGGGCTGCTGGTTCCCGTCGTAGTCCTGCTGCTGCTATTCTTTCTACGTGCCATTATCCTTGCGGGAGGTTTCTTCGGTGAGTTCTACCAGCGGATGAAATTACAGAAGCAATTCACTGAAACACTGGAGAACATCACCCCAGAGAATATAGACGGACTGCTGCAGCAACTCCCATCGGCAGGCAACTCCCCTCTCCTCCGCAACTTGTCCAAATTGTCCGCACACCGGGACGACGCTGCCTACTGCGAACACCTGCTTGCCAACTATGAAATGGAAGCCGAGAAGGAGTTGGGACGTTCGCGTACATTCATCAAACTGGGTCCCATGTTGGGACTGATGGGTACCCTCATCCGATGGGTCCCGCACTGGTGGGGCTGGCACAAGGAGACATCTCCTCCATGGCCTACAATATGCAGGTGGCTTTTGCCACTACAGTGGTAGGGCTGGTCATTGCTGCTGTCGGCGTCATTACCCTGCAAGTGAAACAACGCTGGTATGCCCGCGAAATGAACGACTTGGAATATCTGTACAAAGTGATAAGCCGCCAAACGGCCGAAAAGGAATAACGGACTAACGATACGAAAACTATGAAGAGTAAGAGAAACAGATTACTGCACAGCGATTCGGACTCCGACCCCATGGGTACGGTAGCCAATCTTTTTGACGTAGCGATGGTCTTTGCCGTAGCCTTGATGGTGGCTCTCGTCTCCCGCTTCAATATGACGGAGATGTTTTCTAAAGAAGACTTCACCATGGTGAAGAATCCCGGAAAGGAAAATATGGAAATCATTACCAAAGAAGGGCAGGAAATCAAGAAATACACTCCCAGCGAAGACCAAAAGACCTCCGGTAAAAGAGGAAAGAAAGTGGGAGTTGCCTATCAGCTTGAAAATGGAGAGATTATCTATGTGCCGGAATAAGGGAATACAGTACCTATTAATAGCTATTTGGCCATCGCAGTATAACAACTATTAAGTATTTCACCCTCCGATAATGGTATGTACATTTGCAGCGTTATATAAAATAAAACAATATATGATAAAGAAAAGACTTCTCACAGCTCTCCTTATGGAGGAATCATCGCTACCGGTGCCTATGCACAAGCCGAAAAAGGTGACAGCGACGACATGACCAAGAAAACTCACGAGTTGAACCCGGTGGTAGTAACGGGTACAGGTACACATCAGCGACTGAAGAACACCCCGTCTCCGGTATCGGTTATCACTGCCAACGAAATAAAGCGTGCCGGTATCACTGACTTCCAGCAGGCCTTGACCATGATGGTGCCCTCGCTCTCCTTCCGTCCGAACGCGATGGGTTCCTATCTGATGATGAACGGACTCTCCAACAAACACGTGCTGATATTGGTGAACGGACGCAAGGTTACGGGAGACATCACCGGTAACATCGACCTCAACCAAATAGACATGACCCGCGTCAAGCGCATCGAGGTGCTGAACGGAGCCGCTTCTTCCCTTTATGGTTCGGATGCCATCGGCGGTGTAATCAATATCATTACCAACGAGCCTAAAGATGTGGTAGCCTTCAGCAGCAATAGCAGCTATACGAGAAAGAATCAATCTCCCAAGCTTGAATCTGGACATCGCCCAAGGAAAAATAGGGTCCTATACTTCCTATAAATACGACCACTCCGACGGTTGGCAAAACAGCGTCTGACAGAAGACGGGGAAGACATCATCGAAACAATTAGCCCCGCTCTCCCTGGGCTACAGCTCGAATAACTTATCGCAGAAGTTTACCTATGATGCTACGGACCGGCTTTCCTTCTATGCCAACGGCGGATACTATAACCGCGGACTCGAACGTCCGGTAGAACGCGAAGATATCACCGGCGGAAGCAAGTACAACACTGCCTACGAAGGTTACAACTGGGGGGCAGGCGTCAAATACAAACTGAGTAAACGCAACGTTATCCAGTTCGACTATTCAGGAAACAATTACGCATCACGCTACAAATACCTGATAGAAAACAGCGGATACCTGCCCGGACAGTATGCGCTTACCAAGCTTCAGAAATTCCATGATGCCGAGTTGAAAGGCATCTTCGGTTTTACAACCAACAGCACTACGGTGTTCGGTGTGGACTATCGCCGTGAAGTGCTTCGCCGTCCCGACTCCGATTTGGACAAAAGTGTCTATACGACATCAGCCTACGGCCAGCATGAAGTGAAGCTATGGAACCATCTGACCGGTGTTGTGGGTGTACGCTACGACCATCACGAACAGACGGGCGGACGCTTCACCCCCAAAGTGGCAACCATGTACAACATAGGCAACTTCAATGTACGTGCACCTATGCTGCCGGATTCCGCGCTCCGGGAATTGACGAGCTCTACTACCACATGTTCAAGAAGACAATGGGTACACGGGCCACCATCTCATTGGGTGACGAGAACCTCGACCCCGAACACAGCAACTATTACTCCATCAACATGGAATACCGCACCAACCGTTTCAGTGCTTCCGTCACCGGTTACCTGAACTATGTAAAGAACATGGTAACTTCCAAATCCACTAAATTCGATGACCTACCGGAAGCAGAGCAGAACCAGTTGCGTGAAGAGTTCCCCGAAATCGGTGACCTTTCATCCACGAAAAACCTAAGTGTCAAGAACTACTTCAATTTCGAGAAAGCTACCGTCAAAGGCTTTGAAGTGAACTTGAACGGCAATCTATTCCCGGGCTTCACCCTGACCGGAAACTATACCTACGCCTATGGACGCGGTCTGAACGAAGGAGCGAATGGCAAAACATCGAGCGCAGCATACGCCATACAGCCACCATCACCGGAAACTATACACACAGCTGGAGCGACTATACCTTGAACCTCAACCTGAACGGTCGTCTGCAAAGCAAAGTCTATTATCCGGGTGACGCGGACGGCAATGCTCCGGGTTACGGCATCTGGAACCTCAATACCCGCCATACCTTCGACGGCTTCCGCAACTTTGTCATCGAACCGGGCATCGGCATAGACAATATCTTCAACAAGAAGGACAACCGCCCGCTGAACAAGAACTTCGCCTTGTATTCTCCGGGACGTTCGGTAGTAATCAGCCTGGCACTCAGACTAAAATAATCTCTCCATAACGCATTTAGAAACAACAACAATTATGAAACATTTTTTCATCACTCTCTATTTACTCGGCATCAGCTCTTCTCCTCCGCACAACAAGAGGAGAAGGCTGCTCTGCTCATCACCCATTATGGCAGTTCGGACCCTCAGACACGTGCCTTGACGCTCGACGTCGTGACCCGTGAGGCACAAGAAGCCTTTCCGCAGTTTACAGTGCGCGAAGCATACATCTCGCCGATTGTACGAAAAAGACTTGCCAAGGAGGGTGTGTACAAAGACAGCCCTACGGATGCACTGCTGAAACTTCGCGCTGAAGGCTACCGGACCATCTACGTCCAGAGCACCACCTTGATAGAAGGCAGTGAGATGACCTCCGTCCGCAGGGATGCAGACAAGCTCCGTCCCTTCTTCAAGGAGATAAGAGTGGGAAATCCCCTGCTCTACTCCGTCGAAGATTGCGAGAAGGTAATCGGTATACTGACCGCCGAACAGCCGGAAAAGAAAGAAGACATTGTCTATGTGGGGCACGGCAACCAGCTACCCAGCACGGCTACTTACACCATGCTCGACTTCATGATGAAGCCCATGGACTGAAGACTTCACGTCAGCACATTGAAGGATATCCTACCCTCGGACGCAACCCTGCTGCAACTGAAAGAGACACGCCCCGAAGAGCGTGACATTGGTTCCGTTGCTACTGGTATGCGGCAACCATACCAAGGAAGACATTGCCGGCGTGTGGAAGACGGAACTTGAAAAGCAAGGCTATCAAGTGAATGTACGCATGCAGGGACTGGGCGAAAACAAAGCCAATCCGCCAGCTCTATATGGAACACATCAAAGCCATGCTAAAAGATTGATAACCAGCGAGCGTAAAAGGGCTACACCTTTTACATACCAAGGCTACACCCTTTGCTCCGGATGGCTACACCATCCCGGACAAAGGGTGTAGCTCTTTTCAATGTACACAGATTACGGACATTTGTAACCATATTACGGATTCCTCCTCCTGCGATATGGTACTTTCCGGATTATTCTCTACATTTGTACAAAACTAACAGGAACGTTTATGGAAGAAGTAATCAAGCTCAATGCAGTAGACCAATACAACAAGATGTTCGGTCTCGAAACCCTGCACCCGCTGGTCAGCGTAGTCGACTTGTCCGAAGCCACCGGATATCCCAGGCATTTCACCTTGAACTATGGCGTATACGCCCTTTTCCTCAAAAACACCAAATGCGGAGATATACGCTATGGAAAACAGTTTTACGATTACCAGGAAGGCACGGTAACCAGCTTCGCCCCGGGCCAGGTGACCGAGGTCAACATGCTGGAAGGTATGCAGCCCAGCGCCTTTGGCCTGCTGTTCCATCCCGACCTGATAAAAGGCACCTCGCTGGGACAAGGAATAAAGCAGTATTCCTTCTTTTCCTATTCCTCTACCGAGGCACTGCATTTGTCCGAAGACGAGAAAGAAATCTTCCTCGACTGTCTGAAGAAGATTAAGATGGAAATCCAACGCCCCATCGACAAGCACAGCAAGGGGCTGATTGCGCGCAACATCGAACTGCTGCTGGACTACTGCATGCGTTTCTACGAACGCCAGTTCATCACCCGCTCGGCAGCCAACAAAGACATCCTGATGAAATTTGAAGCACTGATAGACGACTATTTCCAGAGCGACAAACCGCAGACCGAAGGACTGCCTTCCGTGAAATACTTCGCAGACAAAGTGTTCCTCTCCTCCAACTATTTCGGAGATTTGGTGAAGAAGGAAACCGGAAAGACGGCGCAGGAATATATCCAGAACAAAATCATCGACCTGGCCAAAGAAATGATTATAGGAAGCGGGAAGACGGTCAGCCAGATTGCCTATGAGCTGGGATACCAGTATTCGCAGCACTTCAACCGCGTGTTCAAGAAGAACGTAGGCTATACTCCGAGCGAATACCGGCACTTGCAGGTTTAGACAATAAAGTTTCACCACAGATTACGCGGATTAGCACAGAGTTTTTTCGGTTTCGTCAAATATAAGTTCTATCTTTGTATGCCAATAGAACATATGGATATGAAACACCCCAAAATAATTGTTGCCGGCATCGGACCGGGCAATGAATCGGATATAACTCCCGCCGTAATTTCCGCTTTGCAAGAATCAGATGTAGTGGTGGGATATAAGTACTATTTCCAATTTGTAACCCCTTATCTCCACCCCTCAACAGCATGCATAGATACCGGCATGAAGCGTGAGCGCGCCCGTGCCGAGCAGGCTTTCGAGCTGGCAGAGCAGGGAAAGACGGTCTGCGTCATCAGTTCCGGGGATGCGGGCATTTATGGTATGACGCCGCTTGTCTACGAGATGAAGCGGGGAAAGGAACAGCGACGTGGAAATCGTTTCGCTGCCGGGCATCAGCGCTTTCCAAAAGGCAGCCTCACTGCTGGGAGCTCCCGTAGGACATGACTTCTGCGTCATCTCCCTTTCGGACCTGATGACTCCCTGGGAGCGTATTGAAAGGCGTATCACCGCAGCCGCTGCCGCCGACTTCGTGACGGCAGTCTACAACCCCAAAAGTGAAGGACGCTACTGGCAGCTTTACCGCTTGAAAGAACTCTTTCTGCAGGAAGGACGCTCACCGGAAACACCCGTGGGATATGTACGCCAGGCAGGACGCCCGGAACAAGCGGTACACATCACCACGCTGGGAGATTTCAATCCCGAAGAGGTGGATATGTTTACAGTCGTATTGATAGGCAACTCACAGTCCTACGAATGGAACGGAGCCTTCATCACTCCGCGCGGCTATTACCGGGACACGAATACCGAAGCCACGGGCATCGGGCAAGACATCATGATTCGTAGTTTCCGTACCATCGAAAAGGAACTGAAGAACAAGCATATTCCCCTCGACCATAAATGGGCTTTACTCCATGCCATACATACCACCGCCGATTTTGAAATGGAGCATCTGCTGCATACGGACGAAGGTGCCGTGGCTTCCTTGTATCAAGCCATCGAGAAAGGCGAAATCAAGACCATTGTCACAGACGTCACGATGGCAGCCAGCGGTATCCGCAAAGGAGCTTTGCAGCGGCTGGGCATAGAGGTGAAATGTTACCTCGGCGACCCGCGCACGGCGACGATGGCTGCAGAGAAAGGCATCACCCGTACCCAGGCAGGCATCCGCCTGGCTGTGGAGGAGCATCCCGATGCATTCTTTGTATTCGGCAATGCACCTACGGCACTTATGGAACTCTGCGACCTGATACGTAAGGGCAAGGCGACATCCGGCGGGCATTGTTGCCGCACCGGTAGCTTCGTGCATGTGCAGGAGTCCAAACACATGGTGAAACCCTTTACGGAAATACCCAAGATTATCGTAGAAGGACGTAAGGGAGGCAGCAACCTGGCTGCCACGCTGGTGAACTCCGTGTTGTGCTACAACGATGCGGAGCTGTTGCGCCCGGGCAGGGATGTGTAAGTGAAAAGAGACATTCCATAACATTACTTGTTACGACCGATAACATTACTTGTTATGCCCCCTTACATTACTTGATATTTTCATAAGATTACTCATTGAATGAAACACAGATTTATAATCATAGGAATGGATGACAACCGTTCCCCCTTCTTTCCACCGGAAGCACTGGCACAGATACGGAAGGGGAAGGTCTTCTCCGGTGGCATACGGCATAAGGAGATTGTCGGTCCTCTGCTGCCTGCCGGAGCCGAATGGATTTCCATCACCGTGCCGCTGGACCGTGTCTTTTCCCGTTATGAAGAAATATTTGCCCACTTCGAAGAGACGGCTACGGACGACTCCATCATTGTATTCGCGTCCGGCGACCCGTTATTCTTCGGTTTTGCCAATACCATAAAGCGTAAGCTCCCGAGGCAGACATTCTGCTCTATCCCGCTTTCAATTCCTTGCAGACATTGGCACACCGCCTCGTCATGCCGTATGACGACATGCGCACCGTCTCCCTGACAGGACGCCCGTGGCAGGAGTTCGACCGTGCCTCATAGAGCGTGCACCCAAAATAGGCATCCTCACCGACCGCGAACATACCCCGGTCACCATTGCCGCCCGCATGCTGGAATATGGATACTCCCACTACACACTATACATCAGCGAGCATCTCGGCAATCCCGAAAAGGAACGCATACGCCGGATGACACCCCAGGAAGCGGTTGCCGGCGACTTCGAACATCCTAACTGCCTGCTGCTTGTCAGCCATCCCAGGCAATGCCGCACAACCTCCCTGCACGGCAGCGTACAAGCTCCGGACTTTCCAGTCCGTCCCTTCGGCATCCCCGATGAAGAGTTTGCACATCTTGACGGACGCGCCCGCATGATAACCAAGGCTCCCATCCGCCTGCTCACCCTGCAGGCATTGGAACTGAACCGCCGCCGCGTCTTCTGGGACATCGGTTTCTGTACCGGTTCCGTCTCCATCGAAGCCCGCCTGCAATTTCCTCATCTCGCCGTCATCTCCTTCGAGATACGCCCCGAAGGAAAAGAGCTGATGGACACCAACTCCCGCCGCTTCGGCGCACCGGGCATTACGGCGGTAACCGGAGATTTCCTGCACACCGACCTCACTCCCTTTGCCCGCCCCGATGCCGTCTTCATCGGTGGACACGGCGGACATCTGGAGGAAATGATAGAGAAAGTGAAACAAGTGCTGCACCCCGAAGGCTGCATCGTCTTCAACTCCGTATCGGCAGAAAGCAAGGAGGCGTTCTGCCGAGGAATCGAGCGGAACGGAATGGTGCTCCACCCTTCCACCCATATCGCCTTGAACGAATATAACCCCATTGAAATTATGAAAGCCACGCTTTCTTAAACATACCCATTATGAAAACAGCTATTATTCTAATCTCCGAAGCCGGTTTGAGCATAGCCCAATCACTACTCAACGAACTTCCCGACTCCGAAATCTTCACCCTCAGGCACGAAGAGGGATGCACACATATAGAATCCGCCGGCAAATTCACAGCGGAAAACTTCAACCGCTATGATGCCTTTGTCTTCATTGGCGCCATGGGAATCTGTGTCCGCACCATCGCTCCTTGCGTGAAGAACAAATATACCGACCCTGCCGTGGTTTGCGTGGACAGTACCGGTAAATTTGCCATCTCCGTACTTTCCGGACACATCGGAGGAGCCAACGAACTGACCCACCAGGTAGCGAATATCCTCGGGGCCGAACCGGTAGTCACCACGCAAAGCGACTGCACCGGTCTATGGGGACTCGATACCCTGCCCCAACGTTTCGGGTGGTTTCCGGTCATCAACGCCGAGCCCTCCACCCTCCTGTTGGCAGAACTTGCCAAGACGCCCGAAGAGAAAAAAAGAGTATGCATGAACGAGCATATCAGCCTCTTCGTTTCCGGCAAGCCACCGCCCTGCTGCTCACGGTGCGCAATGAAGGCACGGACTGGATGGAGGCGCACCTGCCGCCTCATGTAGAAGTATTCTACCGGGTGCAGGACATTAAACCTTCACGCTTCAAACTGATTCTGTGCGTATCTCCCCAAGTCCCCAACTTCCCGGAAATGCCTATGATATGCTACGTGCCCTGTGTCGTACACCTCGGCATCGGCCTTGCCCGGCTGGCAGGTCCCGTGCGGAAAGTGGAGAAAGAGATTATGAACACGCTGAAGGAATACGGCATCATGCCCCAAAGCATCGCTCCATCTCCACGATTAAAGCCAAAAGTGACGAACCGGTAGTGAAAGCGCTCCAAAAGAAGTTCCCGGTCTACTTCTATACAGCCGAGGAACTGGCAGAGATAGAGGTGCCCCATCCCAGCAAAACCGTCATGAAGCACATGGGCACCCCCAGCGTCAGCGAAGCCGCCGCCTTGCTGAGTGCAAACAACTCCCGGCTGCTGGTGCCCAAGAAGAAAGGAGAGAACTATACCGTGGCCGCCGCCCTCGACATAAGAACTGTGCGCCAGGGCCACATCGAAATAGTGGGTGCCGGCCCGGGCGACCCGGACCTGGTTTCCGTACGCGGACGCCAAATGCTGGAACGCGCCGACCTCATTCTGTATGCCGGCAGTCTCGTTCCCAGGGAGCTGACTCTCTGTGCCAAGGCCGGAGCTACCGTACTCAGCTCCGCTTCCATGGATTTGGAGGAACAATTTGAAGTGATGAAGAAGTTCTATGACAAGGGAAAATTCATCGTACGCCTGCATACGGGTGACCCATGTATCTATGGTGCCATTCAGGAACAGATGAACTACTTTGACCAGCACGGTATGAGCTACCACATCACCCCCGGCATATCCTCCTTCCAGGCGGCGGCAGCTGCCTTGAAGTCGCAGTTCACCATTCCGGAAAAAGTGCAAAGCATCATCCTAACACGCGGCGAAGGACGCACGCCCATGCCCGAACGCGAAAAGCTACATCTCATGGCACGCTCACAAAGTACCATGTGCATCTTCCTCAGTGCAGGCATTGCGGAGCAGGTGCAGGAAGAGCTGTTGCAGGAGTATCCGGAAACTACCCCCGTAGCTGTCTGCTACCACCTGACATGGAAAGACGAACAAATATTCAGGGGAGAACTCAAGGACCTTGCCAGGATAGTGAAGGAAAATAACCTCACCTTGACAACCATGATTGTCGTAGGCGAAGCCATCGGCAACCGTGAAGGTCTGTCACGGCTCTATGCACACGAGTTCAAGCATCTGTACCGGAAATAAATCAACGATTAATCACCCATAACCATTCAAACATGATATTAATATTTGGCGGAACCACCGAAGGACGCATAGCCATCCAAACCCTTGAAGAAGCCGGAAAAACTTCTACTACTCTACCAAAGGGGATGAGCAGGACGTGCTTCTGCATAATGGCATCCGCCTGCAAGGCGCGATGGATGCAATAGAAATAGAAACATTCTGTGTACAGCATCACATAAAGCTGCTGATAGACGCCGCGCACCCCTTTGCCACACAGCTGCATGAGACTCTGGAACAAGTCTCCGTGGAATCGAATATCCCCGTCATCCGTTTCGAGCGTATCTTCCCGGAACGCGACAAGGAACACATCATCTGGTGCAGGGATTATGACGATGCCATCGAGAAGATACAGAAAGAAAAGATTTTCATCTTACTTGCACTGACCGGCGTACAGACCATAGGTAAGCTGAAGCCTTTGTGGCAGAACGCCTGCTGTTACTTCCGCATCCTCGACCGCGACAGCTCGCGCAAGCTCGCCCGGGAACAGGGCTTCTCCGAGAAGAACCTCTACTACTACACGCCCGGAGAAGACGAGCAAGTCCTAATGAAACAGCTTCATCCGAAGCCATCCTCCTCAAAGAAAGCGGGATATCCGGCGGATTCTGCGAGAAGGTGGAAGCTGCCCGGCAACTGGGTATACGCATCTTTGCCATCCGCCGCCCCGAGACATCCGGCAAGTTTATCTGTGTAAACGGCGAGTACGGTCTGCGCCGCATAGTCGAGAAACATTTACCCGACTTCTTCCCCCTGCGTAGTGGACTGACCACCGGAACATGTGCCGCCGCTGCCGCCGTAGCCGCCACCTGGGATGTATTCAATATCTACTTCAAAAAGCGTCCTACGGAATTTCCGGTAGTTCTTCCCAACGGAGAAACCATCCAGGTTCCCGTAGAGCCTCAGCACCATATTCCCCACTCCGACCTTCTGGAAAACGGTGACGGCATGTTCGAGACAAGCGCTACCGTCATCAAGGATGCCGGCGACGACCCGGACATCACCAACGGAATGAAAGTTGTGGACCAATATAGCCATACCTTTCCGCATAGACGACCCGCTGCCGGAAGACACTCCCCAGGACGACTACAACATCATCGTCTGCGGCGGCGAAGCGTAGGTGTCGTCACCATGCCCGGTCTGGGACTTGAGCTCGGTAGCTCTGCCATCAACGACACCCCACGCGAAATGATAAAGAAGAACGTCAAGCTATGGCTTGAACGCCTCCATATTGCCAAACAGCCCAATCCTATTCTCATTACCATCTCCATCCCCGGTGGAGAAGAAATAGCCAAACGCACCTTCAATCCCCGCCTCGGTATCGAAGGAGGCATTTCCATTATCGGGACCTCCGGCATCGTGAAGCCATTCTCCTCGGAAGCTTCATCAATTCCATCCGGAAGTCCATGGAAGTGGCAAAGGCAACCCGGAACCCTCGTATCGTCATCAGCTCCGGCGCAAAGAGCGAACGTTTCATCAAGGCGTATTATCCCGACCTCCCCACCCAGGCTTTCGTGCATTACGGCAACTT
>ENA-OQEB01000855-OQEB01000855.1-human-gut-metagenome-genome-assembly--contig:-NODE-855-length-11879-cov-2.053353_pt1 | contig 11879 bp, 9 predicted proteins | sample MGYA00242787_ERZ504619 | MGnify/ENA primary metagenome ERZ504619 (study PRJEB26092, sample SAMD00036317) | human gut metagenome | host: Homo sapiens | study: EMG produced TPA metagenomics assembly of... | reverse complement strand
CCGCCAACTGCCTAATGGAACGCATGCCTATCTATCAGCGATGAATCTTTAGCAAATATTCCCATGCGGGATCCCTGCTTCATGCGGTATTAGTCCGACTTTCGCCGGGTTATCCCCCTCTGATAGGCAAGTTGCATACGCGTTACTCACCCGTGCGCCGGTCGCCACCCGGTATTGCTACCTGTGCTGCCCCTCGACTTGCATGTGTTAAGCCTGTCGCTAGCGTTCATCCTGAGCCAGGATCAAACTCTTCGTTGTTTAAATTGTTTTATTATCCTCGCTCCGGAATCCGTTATTGTAGTCCAAAGTCATACTTTTTGACGGTATCAATCCGGAAAATTAATTTTCCTAATACTTGTACTACTTGTTGAATTATGTAAATCTCTCAAAGAACTCTTTTGTCGCTTTCGTTTTGCGAACGTGGCTGCAAAGATAAGGACTTTTATTTTAAACTTCCAAATTATTTCGGAACTTTTTTTTCTAAAAGTTTGTTTCATCATTTTGGACCGGCGTTCTCTCTCGAATGCGGGTGCAAAAGTAGTGTTATAAAACATAACCTCCAAACTTTTCCGGTATTATTTTTCAAGTTTTTTTCACGAGGGGGATCACGTACGTTAATAATACGTCGATATCCATTCTCGGCTCACATGGCCCACCACGTGGCCTCACGTGTCACCACGTGCACTTAAAACAAGTGCTCCACGAGTACATTTGCACGTATGAAAACGACAAAAACGATCTTGGCCCCGATAGGAAATCACACAGAAAAAACGGCTTTTAGCTCATGAAATCATGCGAAATGCACTTGGTTTTAGTGCTTTCGGATCACGTAAACGTGGGTAAGGACCCATTATATCGCCCCCCAAAGACCCAAAAAGCCGAAGAGGGAAGAACCACACAAACAACTGTATATCCACATGTTAAGGCATCAGGAAAATTCCCCGGTAAAAATCCTAGGGCGCAAAAGGCGCATCTTTACGCTTTCAAAGAAACATTTTTAGAAAAATAATATTTACATCACTCTACAGACAAGAGGGGTATAAACGTTATTTACAGAAAAAGTTTTAGAAACATACGTAAAGATGCGCCCCTTGCGCCCTAACCTATCAGCAACATCCCTGATACGGGATACAAAAAAAAGCCAATGGGACACGGCCGCAAAGCCATTGAGACAACACCTCTATCCCATTGACTTACAAACTATCCCTTTGAGATACCAACCCTATCCCATTGAGATGCTATTGACAACCGGGCACTTAAAGAACAAAAAGTGAATGCACAACCGTATATTCCTATTCAATGAACGTGAATGCACTACCGCTGAAAGAATACGTCCTTGCCCATTCTCCAAATTGACGATTTCAAATCTGTCCTCTTCCAAGTGCTCCATCTCGATTTTCCCGTCATATAATTTAGGCCGCCCTCTTTTACCTGTAGGCTCTTCCGTGATGAGATAACGGAAATAGGCGTCATCTCTAAATCGGCTGATTACATGAAATCCCATTTCAAATGCGCCATACACAAAGGTGGATTTGGAGAAGTAGGCATCCGCAACCACATAGTTTGCCAGTCGCTGAAGTGTTTCCTTGCGTGTACACGGCACATGTAGATACCAGTCTATTAATGTGTATGTAACTTGCTCCGGTGTTTTTATCGGCGGTGTTTGAACCACTTCCGGATGGAAGCAGGCATGAAAGTCCGATAGCGTTGTTCACCAAAGCGACCATAACGACCCGGTTGAAGGAAATTAATCCGCCCGGGGATAATCAAATATAAAAGTAGGACTTCAAGCATAAACTTCTCACGCCATTTGTTTAGCTTTACCGCTGATTTAAGCAGCACACTATTTATTAGCTCTAAATATTGGTCAAGTTCGTTCAGATTCATTTTTTCAGGATGTGGAAACCCTTAATATAATGAATCGGGAGGACTTGACCTACTTTTATTTGTTAATTCAAAACTTAACGAACTATTGCATAGGGAAGATCTCCAGAAATTGGCAGAAGAAGATAATCCCATCATAATATTAATGGAATAATTTTTGGTGGTACGAGCGAACTGTGTCAACTAAATATTTTTCATCCGTTGTCATATCCGGCTGAGCCAAATAGACATGAACCTATCATACACGATATACCCATCCGGTTGCCTCAATATAAACTCCTTATCTATTAATATCCTTAAGGAAGTATTCACGTTACTCACCGCCTTCAAATCATACTTTTTGATGAAGGCGGCAGCATTGACCTCCCGGACGATCCCTTCCTTGGCGATCGCTTTCAATAGCTGGGTTTGATTAAATGTCAACAATTGGAAATAAGTCTGGTAGGTATATTCTTCTTCCTGTAGGATCTCCATCATGAGAGAATCAAGAAGCTCCGGAGAAAGTGTTTTTCCGGTAAAGCGAAGAGACGGTTCAAAAGATATTGCACATACCAAGTATGCCCATCTACCCATGTGTACACCTTATCAAATATTTCTTCCGGAAGCTCCTTCCCTTCCTTCTCGAAGAAAGAATGGGCAAAGGAAAAATACACCTCCTTGCTGATCTTGTCTAAAAATAATTTTGGGGTGGATTGATAGAAGGGGCGCTTGATTGAGAAGAATATATATTCCATCAAGTGCTTTTTACTCCCCGAAAAGATAAAATGAACATTCGGCAAAAATTGAATATAAGAACGCAATAGGCCTTCCACCCCTTTCTCAGGATATTCCATGATTTGCTGGAACTCGTCAATAGCCAGATAACATTCTCTTCCAGACTGCCGCAAGTAGTCGAAAATCTCCTTCAGCGTAGATTGCGAGAGGTTATCCGGCTTACCAACGTGATATTTCTCCCATTATGAAGAGCGGATAAAATCACTTCTGTCTCTTTCTCCCGATCACAAAAATATTCTGGACCTTGATAACCAACTATTAAAAAAGGATTATTCATATTCAGCATCTTATCTGCGTTTCGCAATTCACGTAACGCAAATTACGTAATAAAAAACCAGAATAACAAGTAAACCGACTACTACTTACATATCCCGACACTCACCGACACTCGCCGATTCCCGTTTTTCAGAGGGTCTATCTTTGCATTGTCATTAGTAATTAACCTTTTAAAATTTAAAATTATGGCAAGTGAAATTTAAGTAGTAAAGCGTAAGGTATTGAACGGCGCAGAGAAAGACTCAGTAAAGAACTACGCGATCGCTAAAACGTCGGGGACTTCGGACCTCAACAAATTATGTAAACTGATTTGCTCTCGCTCCACGCTTTCGTCGGCGGACGTGAAAGCGGTGCTCGATTCATTAAACTGGGCGATGGATCTGGAACTGTCCTCCGGCAACGTGGTGCAATTGGGAGAATTTGGTAACTTCCGTATGTCTATTAACTCCGAAGGAACGAATACGCCCGAGGACTTCGACGCCACCAAGATAAAGGGGGTACGTATTATCTTTTTCCCGGGCTCGGCCCTGCGGACTACCCGCAATGAGGTGAATTTCGAGCCTCTGGAGGTTACGAAAAAGAGCGCAGGTTCTGATAGCGAAAGCCCGGACGAGATATGAGAAAAATTGACCTGATCGTGATTCATTGCTCGGCAACCCGTGAGAATACGGATTATAGCCCGGAGCAACTGGAGAGTGACCACAAGGCACGGGGATTCCTCCGTGCCGGTTACAACTTCTACATCCGTAAATCGGGAGAAGTGGTGAACCTGCGCCCGCTAGAGCAAATTCCGGCTCATGCGAGAGGACACAACAAACACAGCATCGGGATTTGCTACGAGGGTGGACTGGACATCACCGGACAGTCACGGGATACCCGCACACAGGCTCAAAAGACCTCGTTGTTACGTTTGATCCGGCATCTCTTAATCTGCTTTCCCGGCTCATGGATCTGTGGGCACCGGGATCTCTCGGAGGACTTAAACGGAGACGGGACGATCTCGCCGGATGAATGGATCAAACAATGCCCCTCATTCAACGCAATCTCCGAATACAAAGAACTCGTGTATGAGCTACGAAAAAAATAAGTAAAAAATCCATGCTCCCACTAAGGGTTTTCAAATTTGGTTGCGACTATTAGTATAGAAACAACTTAAAATGGAGAATAGCATAGATCATATTATCACAAGGATATTAAGTGGCAACAGCTCCTCGGAAGATTTTCTTTCGCTGAGCGAATGGCTGAACGCAGACGAAAAGAACAAAAAAGAATTTCGGTTGCTAAAGAGTTATTGGGATGCGGAAGTCTCGTTCAGCCATTCCTTAATGCCTAATGTGTCCCTCGATAATTTGAGAAAGAAGATCGACGATCAAAGCAGGCAAAAGAGATTGAGGCTGATCCGTTTCATCGCTACTCCCATTGCGGCGGCAATCGCCTTTCTTGTTCTGTTTTTCGCGACAATACACTTAAATACCCGGGAAGCTAAGGTTCAGCAATTCTATACCTATATAACCGATAAAAATAAATCTCATTTTACGCTAGATGATGGTACGAAGATCATTTTGAACCGGAATAGTCGCTTTACCTACTCTGACGCATACGGTACGGATCAGCGAAAGGTTAATTTGGAAGGAGAAGCCTATTTCGAGGTGGCGAAAAATCCGGAAAGACCTTTCATCGTCGATATGGGAAATGCCTCCATACGGGTATTAGGTACGACCTTTAGTGTAAAAGCCGATAAAGGGAAGGATCAGATCACGGCCGTCCTGCTGGAAGGGTCTATCCGTTTCGAAAGCCCGACACAACAAGTCTTACTCGCTCCCGACCAGCAACTTACATTCATCCGTTCAACGAACAAGATTGATATCCAATCCGTCAACGCAAAAGAAAATCTGGCATGGAAAGACGGCTTGCTAAAGTATAAATCAATAGCGCTTTGTACCTTGCTGAATGAGCTTGAGAAAAGATACGAGATTCCGATCCATATAGAAAACAAGAGATTGCTGGACCCGAATGTCACTGTATCCGGAACATTCAGTGAGGATCAATCTTTAAAGGAGATTTTACAAGTGATCTCTCGTAGTTTGCCGATCAAATGGTCACAAAGAGATGGAACTTACTATATTCAATAAAATAAAAATATCAACACATCTTAAAAAACAAGCAATGCCTATGAGATAACACGGATCCTATCTTTCAAAAAAACAAAACCGGCTGCAAAAATACAGCCGGCCCCATTAAAAAGAATTAATTCCTGCTTCTGCTACTCCACGACCAAATTTTGTGGCAGACGCATATTATCAACCTTTTATCAGTACAAAAATATGGAAAATGTTTCGTATTATAGGTCTTTTAGGTCCAAAGACTTAAAAAAAAATGCTCTCGGTCCTAAAAAATGTCCTTTATTTTACTTTTCTTGACACTGTTCCAAGCGGTAGCGACTAATTCCTATTCACAATCTGTAACGATTTCCGTGAAGACGGATCAAGCCCCGCTAACCGATCTATTCGCTATTATAGAAAAACAAAGCGATTTCTTATTCTTCTATGTGGATTCTGACGTAAAGAACGTAAAAGTGAGCGTGAACGCAACCGATAAGTCCATAGAAAATATCTTATCGCAAGCACTACGCAACACGAGTTTGAAATATTCGATCGAAGGACGAAATATCAATGTATTTAATAAAAACATTGTTGCCCAACAGACTAAGAAACGCATCACCGGTGTCGTTAAAGACCCAGAAGGAAACGCTATTATCGGTGCTAACGTAGTCGAGAAAGGCACGACCAACGGCACGATTACAGATCTGGATGGTAAATACGTTATGGAAGTATCCTCAAACGCAACTCTCGAGTCTCTTATATCGGTTACATGACACAGTTGCAACCGGTAGGCGGCAAAAACGAGATCAATGTAAACTTGAAAGAGGACACTCAAAAACTGGATGAGGTAGTCGTAGTGGGTTACGGTACGCAGACGAAACGTGAGATTACCGGTTCTATCACCAACGTGACCGCTGAGGATTTCAACCAAGGTCTGACTCGTAACGCAGCGGATTTGTTACAAGGTAAGGTGGCCGGTTTAACGATCAATACGGGTTCCGGCGACGTAACGGGCAACTCGACGATTCAATTAAGAGGTCTATCCACTTTGCAAAACGACCAAGGCCCGTTAATCGTTATCGATAACGTGCCGGGCATGGACATGTCTACGGTTAATCCGCAGGACATCGAATCTATCTCTATCTTGAAAGATGCCTCTTCAGCCGCTATCTACGGTTCCCGTTCAGCGGGTGGTGTTATCCTTATCACGACTAAGAAAGGTTACGCCAGCAAACCGACCATCGCTTATAATGGAGCGTTCGGTGTATCTACCTTGGCTAACAAGCCGAATCTGCTAACAGCGGACCAATGGCGTAGCTATACTTCCTCTACCCCGGGTAAGGACGGTAAGGATTTTGACATGGGAGCGAACACGGATTGGTTCGACGAGATCACGAGAATCGGTTTCCAACAGGATCATGCCGTGTCTTTATCAGGAGGTGGTTCACACCATAACTATAGAGGTTCCCTTTCTTATATGCAACGTGAAGGTATCGCACGCGATAACTCCATGAACCGTTACAACGCCCGTTTCCAATTCTCCCAACGTGCTCTAGAGGATCGTTTGAAAGTAAGCATCACCGGCGTGGCTACCGTTACAGATAACGCGCCGACCAATGCGACCAATTTCTTACTTGCCTACAATATGATTCCCGTTCGCCCGGTTAAGCTAGAGGATGGATCTTGGTTCGACACACGTGAATACGACCAAGGAAACCCGGTACGTAACCAGAAAGAGAATACACATAAGAACCGCATCAATAATTTCTATGGAACCGCTGATGTCGGTTATACGATTATCGATGGCTTAGAGGCTAAAGTTCTTTTAGCTAAAAGCCGGAATACGGAAGATGAGAGCAAATACAACAGTATCGAGTCTCAAGCCGGTTACAACGATGGCGGTAAGGCCGAACGTTGGTCCAGACTACGTGATAAAGACTTGATGGAATGGACCGCCAATTATTCAGCTGAGTTCAATAAGCATAAGATCAATGCCTTGATCGGTTACTCTTGGGAAGAAGAGAATTATGAGGAGACTCACGTACAGACCCGTGGTTTCGTCACTGATTTATTAGGTGCTAACAATTTAGCCGCGGGACAAAATCTGAATCCGGGAGACGCAGAGTCTCAAAAATGGCAAAGTCGCCTGATCTCTTTATACGCAAGAGCCAATTATAGCTCAATGAGAAATATATGTTGACAGCTACCGTACGCCGGGATGGTTCTTCTAAATTTGGAACGAATAACAAATGGGGTACCTTCCCTTCCGTTTCCGTGGGTTGGAATATCACCCAAGAGTCATTCATGGAAAAAGTAAACTGGCTTAACGACTTAAAGTTAAGTGTCGGTTATGGTATCACTGGTAATCAAACAGGATTGGACCCCTACAAAACCCTCGAGCTTTACGGCACAGATGGTGTATATTATGATACCGGTTCTTGGCTACCTTCTTATAAAATCAGCCAAAACGCAAACCCAGACTTAAAATGGGAACAGACAGCGATGTTGAACATCGGACTTGATTTCTCCGTATTGGATAGCCGCCTAGGTGGTCGTATCGAATGGTATAACAAAAAGACCTCTGACATGCTTTATACCTATCCGGTGCCAACCCCTCCTTACCTATATAGTGAGATCATGGCTAACGTGGGCGATATGCGTAATACGGGTATCGAGTTGAGTTTGAACGCAGACGCTATCCGCACGAAGGATTTCGATTGGAACATCTCCTTAAACTTGGCTCATAATGAGAATGAAGTGACTCGTCTATCCAACGACGTATTTACAATGGATAAGATCTTATTAGGTGACGTATTCATCCGGGGTGGAAGCTCCAGCGGTACACACGTATTGGAAGAGGGACGCCCTATCGGACAATTCTATGGCTTGGTTTGCAACGGTATCGATGAGAACGGCAGATATATCATGGTAGATAAAGACGGTGACGGCGAGATTTCCGATCCGGCGGATTATGACTACATCGGATCCGCTCAACCGAAACTGACATATGGTATCACCAATACTTTCCGCTACAAGAATTTTGATTTGTCATTCTTCTTGCGTGGAACGATCGGTAATGATATATTGAACGCGACCCGCATGGCATACGCTCAATCCGGATTCTTGCCGGGAACAAACGCATTGGATGATCCATTGACCTATACGTTAAGCGAAACTCCAAGATTCTCCAACTATTACTTAGAGAAAGGTTCTTTTATGCGTCTCGACAACTTGACTTTAGGTTATAAGATCAAAGCATTGAATGGTATCCGTGTTTATTTCACGGCGCAAAACCTATTCGTTATCACGAAATATAAAGGTCTTGATCCCGAAGTTCCTATGGATTCAGGAGACGGTTTAACCCCGGGTGTAGAACCTCGTGAATTTTATCCGAAGGCACGCACATTCTCTGTTGGATTAAACTTGAATTTCTAATACACAAACAGTAACGATCATGAAAAGATTATTCAAAAATATAATATGTGCCGTACTCGCTCCGGTAGCACTTGTCTCTTGCATGGATTTGGACGAGAACGTATACGACAAGCTTCCTACCGACGAATTCGGGACAACAGAAAAGCAGATTAATGCGATCATGGCTCCGGCATACCAATCCCTAAAGAACATGCTGGCTTATGACGGTCCTTGGGGAGCGGCCGATATGACAGCCGATATCTTGATAGCACCGACACGTGTAGGTGGCGACTGGTGGGACGGCGGACAATACATGGAACAATGTATGCACAGTTGGAAACCGAACTCTTACTCCGTGGAGAATTGCTGGACATATTGTACGGAAGGTTTAACCACAGTTAATTCCGTATATAATATTATAGAGAAAAGCGAGGCGATGAGCGATGAACTTAAGCTTCAATACTTGTCTGAGCTAAGAGGATTACGCGCTTTCTGGTATTATGTAATCGTAGATATTTTCGGTAACGCTCCATTAGTGACAGATTTTGAGGATACCTCCTTGCCCTCCATCACGAGTCGCGCGGATCTGTATAAATACGTGGTGAAGGAATTAACCGAGATCATCCCGAACCTGCGTTCCGATGTATCAGACGCCAGCTACGGTAAGTTCACGCAAGGGGCTGCCCGTATGGTATTGGCAAAGATGTACCTCAACGCCGAGGAATGGATCGGCGAGCCGAACTGGAAAGGTGTAGTGGAGCAGTGCGACGAGATCATGAAACTCGAATATATCATCGAGCCGAATTGGAAAACCAATTTCGAGGTTCATAACGAGGTATCACGAGAGATTATTTTCCCGATCTGCTACAAGGCATCTGATGCTTGGGGTAACTCCATTCATCTTTGGACATTGCATTATCTGGATCCCGATGTATTAGGTTTCACCGGCGGTATGTGGAATGGTATCAACGCCCAGCCGGATTTTGTCCGCACATTTGATACGGAAGATCCTCGTTACGAAGGTTCGTTCTTGATTGGCCCGATGATCGACCCTAGCACGGGAGAGATTTTGAAAACGACCCTAGGACATGACTTGATCCATACGATCGACTTAAATGTGGTACCGGGAACTGAGAAAACCGATGCGGATGGTAACTTAACCCCGTGGGGCGAGGTTCACCAAGAAGACGGCGCACGTATCAATAAGTGGGTATATGAGAAAGGCATGCAAAATACCAATATGGAGAACGATATCGCTATCTTCCGTCTGGCCGATGTATACCTGATGAAAGCGGAAGCCTTGGTTCGTATGGGCGGGGATCTCGGTGAAGCTACTCGTCTGGTAAACGCTATCCGGGAAAGGGCTTACGGCAATTCCGATCATAATTACACGAGCGTGACATTGGACGATATCTATAACGAGCGTGGTTATGAGTTGGCATTCGAATTTGTCCGCCGCCAAGATATGATCGCTTCGGGACTTATCTGAAACCGAGATATATGAAGCCGAAACAGACTCCGGAATATCGTAAGATCTTCCCGATCCGTTCAAGGCTTGGCAGAAGAACAATAATTTGGTTCAGAACCCGGGATATCCGGCATTCTAATCATATCAGTCTGTTTTTAATATCAATTCTTTAGACCCCAATTCAATTATTAATCATAATATGAACAAATTTATGAAAGAGGTAAATAAACAATCCAGTCCGACTGGAATCTCTAGAAGGGAATTCCTTGGGATGCAGCTACAGGCGCTGCCGCCCTTACGATCCTGCCCAGCTTTACCGTAGCGGGATTAGGACATGTAGCTCCCAGCGATAAGCTTTATATCGCGAAAATAGGCTGCGGCGGTATGGGAGCCGCCGATTTGGGTAGCTTAATGAATACGCCGCATAAGAACGCGGCGATCACCTGTCTGTGCGACGTGGATGACCGTCAATCTGTCGACGCTCGCAAGACCTATCCAAAAGCTAAGTATTTTAACGACTTCCGTGAGATGTACGAGAAGGAAGGTAAGAACTTCGATGCCGTATGTATCTCCACCCCGGATCATAACCATGCGATCCAAGCTTTCGGCGCTATGCGGATGGGTAAGCACGTATATCTGCAAAAACCGATCGCGCACGATATTTACGAGGCACGTATCCTTACCGAGGCTGCCAAGAAATATAAGGTCGTGACCCAGATGGGTGACCAAGGTAACTCTTGCGACGGTATGCGTACCCTTCGTGAATGGCTCGAGGCAGATCTGTTGGGTGACATCCAGAAAGTATATTGCTGGACCAACCGTCCTGTATGGCCGCAAGGTATTCCTTGGCCGAGCCAGAAGCCTGAGGTTCCCAAGGGATTAAATTGGGACTTATGGGTAGGTACCGCCGAGTATGTGGATTATATCGATAATCTTGTTCCGTTCAACTGGCGTGGTTGGTGGCGTTTCGGTACAGGCGCTCTTGGAGATATGGGTTGCCACATCATCGGCCCTCCATTCAAATTGCTTCAATTAGGTTATCCGACTGAGGTTTCTTGCAGCACGACCAATGTCTACTCCGGTATCTTCGAGGAGGCTTATTATCCTGAGAGTTGCCCGGTAGCCAGCTCGATCCGTTATAAATTCAAGAAGAAAGACGGAAGCGACCTGAATCTCTATTGGATGGACGGTGGTATCATGCCGGAGCGTTTCGAGGAGATCGATCCGGATGCAGACATGACCTGCACGATGGGAGACTTGGATATGATGGACGTAGAAGGCGCAACCGTATTCGTAGGTACGAAAGGTATGGCTTCTTGCGGCTGGGGCGGTTCCGACCCGAGATTCTGGCCAAAGGGACAGAAGGCGAACAAGAAACCGCTGTTCGACAAGGACGTGAACATTCCTCATAAATACAAACGTATCGAAGGCGGCACGAACGGTCATTACTGGGCGTGGATCGACTCTTGTATCGCAGGATACGACAAGGCGGACGTAGAATCACCATTCGAAGGTTACGCCGGTCCGTTGACGGAGACCGTATTGATGGGTAACCTGATCTTACGCAGCTATAATATCCGGGAACAAGTGAAACATAACGACTCGATCTACGGAGAACGCGAGGGCTTTATCTATCCGGGAAGAAACAAAACTTTCCAGTGGGACGGAGCGAACATGCGTATCACCAACTTCGAGCAAGCGAACCAATTCATCAAGCGGAAATACCGCGATGGATGGGAAGATCTCAAGTTATAAAAGCGAACAACAATGGGATGAGACGGGGCACACCCCGTCTCTACAACTAGATAATTTACTTAAATAACTATACAAAGATGAAAAAGATTTATAGCAGTATTATGGCCGTAGCCTTATTCGCATCGGCTCTATCATGTACCTCTGGCAACAATAACAATACGAACAATGCCGGAACGCAAACCGCCCAAACCCAAGCCCTCGATAGC
>ENA-OQEB01000854-OQEB01000854.1-human-gut-metagenome-genome-assembly--contig:-NODE-854-length-11881-cov-2.698826_pt1 | contig 11881 bp, 20 predicted proteins | sample MGYA00242787_ERZ504619 | MGnify/ENA primary metagenome ERZ504619 (study PRJEB26092, sample SAMD00036317) | human gut metagenome | host: Homo sapiens | study: EMG produced TPA metagenomics assembly of... | reverse complement strand
TGCCCACAGCCAGGCCGATGGCCGTCCAGCCCGGCGACGCAATGCCGGTGAGGTAGGCAAGGCGGGCAGGCCCATCAGCAGCCAGCTGGACATATCGCTGGCTTCGGCGCTCATAGCCGTGACCAGCGGGCCCATCTTGCGGCCGCCGAGGTAAAAGTCGGTGCTGTCCTCGTTGGACTTGCTGTAAGCAAAGCCCACCAGCAGCATGCCCACCAGATAGATCACAATGGTGGCAATGATGCAGACATTTGTCATAAAGGTTCCCCCTCTCGTTTGACTTTTCCCGCACGCCGCACGGGAAAAGGATGGTGTTATTTTATCACAGTAAAGCAGCAAAATACAGCATCTTGCGCCTGCACGGCCGATTTTCGCGCTTTTGTGGGGATTTCCGGGCCGGAACGCCGCATTTTCTGCCACTTTGCCAATAGAATTTCTCCTCTATCCGCCTGTGCGGAGCGGCGCTTCTGCTGCTTTGCGCTGTCCTTTTAAAGCGGGCTGTGCTATAATCAGACCGGATTCCGGGATATTTATTGCTACAGGGAGATGTTTTTATGCAGGATATTACCATTCGGAATGCGTCTCTGGCCGATGCGCCCCGCATTCTGGAGATCTACGCCTGGTATGTGGAGCACACGGTCATCACCTTTGAATACGACGTACCCTCACTGGAGGAATTTGAAGGCCGCATGCGCCGCACCATGCAGAAATACCCCTACCTGATTATCGAGCGGGACGGCCGGGTGGAGGCTACGCCTACGCGGGGCCCTTTGTGGGCCGTGCCGCCTACGACTGGGCCTGTGAGCTGACCATCTACCTGGACCACGACGCCCGGAAACACGGCATGGGCCGTGCTCTGTACGAGGCGCTGGCCGACCGGCTGCAGGCCATGGGCATCCTGAACCTGTATGCCTGCATCGGCTACCCGCAGGCGGAGGACGAATACCTGACTCGGAACAGCGCCCGGTTCCACGAGCATTTGGGCTTTGCACTGGTCGGCACCTTCCACAACTGCGGGTACAAGTTCGGCCGCTGGTACGACATGGTCTGGATGGAAAAGATCATCGGAGAGCACCGCCCCGACCAGCCGCCCGTGCAGCCCTACATTTACTAAGCCCCACACACAAACAGCCCCGGACTTTTCAACAAGTCCGGGGTTGTTTGTTTAGAATGAAGGAGAAAATCCGGGAATGTCAGATGGTTTTACACCGCCGAGCCGCCGCGCTCGCGTCCAGTGCCGCGCGGAACTTCCGGTTGGAGACTGCGTTCTGCCCAAAGCCGATGAGCGCCCGCAGCAGGCCGATGATCCAGAAGCCCTTTGCTTCCATCACGATGCCGTCCACGGTCTCCTGCCCGACCATGCCGCCGGTCATCTGGGCCAGCGCACGGACGGGCATGTTGTACTGGAACAGCAGGTTCAGGTCCGGCGTGCCCTCGCGGGAGCTGCGCTTGAGCAGGGTGTGCAGCACAGCCCAGGCCAGCCGGCACAGCGGGCGGAACTGGACTGCTGCTATACAATACGCCCTTGGAATATGCACAGCTTGTGCTGGGTGGAGAGATGGAGCACTATCGTTCCCTCGGTTGCGACCACGGCAGGCCAGAAGATTAAATCAAAAACAGCTGGATGCTTCATCTGAACGATGATACACCCAGTTGTTTCTTTTATTGGCACAGCTCTCTAACAACGCCGTGCAACCTGCCAGTACATCCCGCCATGTGTCCTCGAAATTTCCAGTAAACCACGGGTCGGCCACATCGTGCGGCGTACTGGTATACGACATCAGGAGGGAGACCTTGTGCAACGGGTCGTTCCCTACAAAACGAGCCATATCCCGCAGGTTGCTTCGATCCATTGCAACCAGATAATCATAGGTATCATAATCCTGCCGTGTCATCTGACGCGCCGTTTTGCCTACACAGGAAATGGCATGGTCTGCCAATTTTTGCCGAGCGGGTGGATAGACCGGGTTGCCCACTTCTTCCGCACTGGTCGCAGCGGAGGCGATTTCAAATTTTTCTGCAATACCGGCTTTTTCCACAAGGTCTTTCATAACAAATTCCGCCATGGGACTACGGCAGATATTCCCCAGACAGATGAACAAGATTCGAGTCATTTTCTCTCAGCTCCTTTGGGCAACAGTATACCATTGTCGGGACAGTATTGGAATGGGCTTTTCCCTGCTCTGCCAGAACGTAACGAAAAGCATACCCTCCACCAACTGTGCAAAGACATCCGTCCAGCCCGCAGAATGCCAGCTTCTTTCGGAGATTGGAAACGGTATTGCCAACCACTTTTAAGGTATCGGCGCAATCCTTTCCCCATACAGCATCAAAAAGCTCTTTTTTAGAGAGCGTCGTTCCTTCGCAGACTGCCAGCACCCACAACAGGTCGGATTCAAGACGTGTCAACGAAATATTTCTGCCGTTGGCTGAAATTTCATGTCGGGTGTTGTCAATCACCAATCCCGGCAGTTCCAGTTTTTTCTTTGCGCAGAATGTGATCTGCTCCGCATCGATCTGCGCCTGTTGCAAAAGGCTCAGAATCGTTTGCTCCAGTGCCGGGTCCGGGGTGTTCGCTCGTATCACAATCATGGAAGGCTCCTGTGTCACCGTTACTCTGCATCCATTTCACGGATCAGATTGACCATTTCGATGGCGCTGACCGCGCAGTCATAGCCTTGTTTCCGGCTTTCGTCCCTGCCCGCTCGATTGCCTGTTCGATATTTTCAGTCGTCAGAACGCCAAATAAAACAGGAATACCGCTTTCCAGCGAAACTGCTGCGATGCCTTTTGAGACTTCGTTGCAGACGTAGTCGTAATGGCTGGTAGAGCCGCGAATCACTGCGCCAAGGCAAATCACAGCATCGTACTTTCCGCTTTTTGCCATTTTGGAAGCAACCAGCGGAATTTCAAACGCTCCCGGCACCCATGCGACATGAACATCGTCCTCGCTCACATCGTGCCGGAGGAGTGCATCCATTGCCCCGCCAAGGAGCCTTGAGGTGATGAACTCGTTGAATCGTGCAGCAACGATACCGATCCGGATGTTTTGTGCAATCAGTTTTCCTTCAAATGATTTCATTGTAAAATCCCTCTTTTCCTTAATAACTCAGGATATGTCCCATTCTTGCCTGCTTGGTTTTCAGATAGAACAGGTCGTGCGCGGTCGCAGTCATCTGAATTGGGACACGTTCTGTAATCTCCAGACCGAACTCGGAAAGTTGGTATACCTTATCCGGATTATTGGTCAACAGGCGCAAACTATGTGCTCCCAGCTCCCGCAAAATCTGTGCTCCCATATAATACTCCCGTTCATCCCCATGGAAACCAAGGGCGAGGTTGGCTTCCAGGTATCCATGCCCTGTTCCTGCAACTCGTAGGCACGCAGCTTATTTATGAGACCGATACCGCGCCCTTCCTGCCGCATATAGAGCAGGATGCCACGCCCCTCCTTTTCAATTTGCGTCATCGCCGCAGCCAACTGCTGTCCGCAATCGCAGCGCAGCGAACCGAACGTATCACCCGTCAGACATTCCGAATGCACCCGACACAGGACATCCCGGCCATCACCGATTTCACCTTTTACCAATGCGATGTGATGCTCTCCGTTCAGGCGGCTCACAAAACCGTATGCGCGGAAGTCGCCGTATTTTGTCGGTAGATTTACAGCAGCCACCTGATCGACCAGCTTTTCGTGACACTTACGGTACTCTTGCAAGGCTTGGATGGTGATGAATTTGATTTGGAATCGTTCTGCCAGCTGTGCAAGTTCCTCCGTGCGCATCATAGTGCCATCGTCCCTCATGATCTCGCAGCAAAGCCCGCACTCTTTCAGCCCTGCCAGACGGCACAGGTCTACGGTGGCTTCTGTGTGGCCGTTCCGTTCCAGAACACCATTTTTCCTTGCTAAAAGCGGGAACATATGACCCGGTCGCCGGAAATCTTCTGCTTTTGCGTCTTCTGCTACACAGGCCAGCGCGGTAATAGAGCGTTCCGCAGCAGAAATGCCGGTCGTGGTTGAAATATGGTCGATGGACACGGTAAAGGCGGTTTCATGGTTGTCCGTGTTATGCCGAACCATCTGCGGAAACTTCAGCTTCTGTACAAAGGCTTCCGACATCGGCATACAGATCAGACCTTTGCCGTGGGTCGCCATGAAATTGACATTTTCTGTTGTCGCAAACTCAGCGGCACAGATAAAATCGCCCTCGTTTTCGCGTTCCGGGTCATCCGTCACCAAAATGATCTTGCCTTGTCTCAAGTCTTCCAGAGCTTCAGGAATGGTATTGAATCTCATTGTTGTTTCTCCTTATTCAAATCCGTAGCGTATCAGCATTTCTTTCGTGACAGAGCTTTGCCGGTGTTCCTGCGGTATCGGCTGAAACAGCTTTTCGACATACTTGCCAAGGATGTCGGTCTCCAGATTTACCACATCGTTTTTGTGCCTTTGACACAGATTTGTACAGCTGACGGTGTGAGGGATGGTGGACACTGAAAACGCATCCGAACTGACTTCTGCCACCGTCAGGCTTATACCATCGACCGCGATGGAGCCTTTTTTCACGACATAGCGCAAAAGATTCGGTTCCGCATGGATGGTAAACCAGACCGCATTGTCGTCTTTTTCGATTCGCAGGATGCACCGGTGCCATCCACATGACCCGCCACAATATGCCCGCCGAACCGTCCATCCGCAGCCATTGCCCGTTCCAGATTGACCCTGCTCCCGACCATAAGACCTGCAAGAGAGGAGCGGTTCAGGGTTTCATGCATAACATCGGCAGAAAAGCTGTCTGCAAAAAGCCGGGTAACGGTCAGGCAGATGCCATTCACTGCGATGCTGTCACCGATTTTTGTGTTTTCCAGAACGGTCCGTGCCTGAATGTTCAGCACTTCCGAATGCTGCCCATGCGTGATCTGCTTTACGGCTCCGACTTCTTCTATAATTCCAGTGAACATGGATACTCGACCTCGCTTTCAATCAGAATATCCTCGCCAAGATGGGTCAGGCTGCTGTTTTTCAGCCGGAATGCTGCACTCGGCACAGGAACTCCTGCACCTTCCACCGGTGTTTTTGCTTCCTGTCCGCCGAACAGCTTTGGGGCAATGTACGCCTGCACCTGTTGAACAACGCCGCTTTCCAGTGCTGCCCAGTTCAGTGTCCCTCCGCCTTCCAGAAGAATGCTGTCGAGTTGTTCCTGACCAAGTTTTTCCATAAGTTGTACAAGGTCAATGTGACCGTTCCTTTTGTCCAGACAAATCACTCGGCACCCAGCCTGTCGATATATCGCCTGCCGTTTCGGGTCGGCGCAGCAGGTCGCAAGGATGGTCGGGATCTGTTTTGCTGTTGCGACCACCTGTGCTTGCAATGGTGTCCGCAGCTGAGTATCGCAGACGATGCGAACTGGATTTTTTCCGTTCTCCATGTGGCAGGTCAATAAGGGATCATCGGCAAGAATGGTTCCGACACCGACCATGATTCCGCTGAAACGATGCCGCTGTTGTTGAACATACGCTCGGGCAGCTTCACTTGTAATCCATTTGGATGCGCCCGTAACTGTGGCAATTTTTCCGTCCATTGTCATGGCATACTTCATAGAAACAAACGGGCGCTTTGTCGTTATAAAATGGAAGAATATCCGATTGAGTGCGTCGCATTCTTCCCGCAAAACGCCTTCCGTCACCGCTACCCCCTGCACCCGCAAAGCAGCAATTCCTTTTCCCGACACCAGCGGGTTTGGGTCTGCCGACCCCACTACGACCCGGCTGATGCCCGCTTCCAGAATAGCATTCACACACGGCGGCTGTTTTCCAAAATGACAGCAGGCTCCAGCGTCACATACATCGTTGCCCCTTCGGGGTCAACAGCGCAGGATGCTAACGCATTTCGCTCCGCATGGGGCTGGCCATACCGTTCATGCCATCCCTGCCCGATGATCTGACCATCTTTTACAATGACAGCACCCACCATCGGATTTGGGGATGTCCATCCGCATCCTTTTTTAGCCAGTTCTAAGGCAAGACGCATATACTCTGTATCGTTCATCTCTCTGCCTCCAAATAAAAAAGCCCCGAACCAGATTGTTCAGGACAAGGCAAACAGGCGCAGTATCTCCTGCGCAAAAAGAAAGCTCTGAAATGCAAACGCATCTCAGAGCATCTTCCATGAGTACAGAGATCTTGTGGTTTCTCTATGCTTTCCTATCTTCTTTCATCCAGACTGTACTGTCGGCTTCGGAGTTTCACCGAATCATGCCTTGCGGCTCGTGGCTGTACCACCGGTAGGGAATCGCACCCTGCCTGAAGATTCTTGATTCAATTTCTGGGAGCATTATAGCATGGTATATAACCGAATGCAAGCCCTTTTTGAAACCGGGATAAAACCGGGATGGAACAACGTTTCGTAGAAGAACCTTGTCAAGAGGGCTAGCACCGTCCAGTCCTCTCTCTTTTTGCCAAAGTTTCCACCGTGTTTTCTTGCAAGCTGCCGAAAGTGACGTGTTTTCAAACGCGAGCTTGCCGCATGGCAGGCAGAACAGACTCATCACACCCCCAGCAAAGAGAAACAGAGCGTTCCCGATGGGGAACGCTCTGTTTCTCATATCGCTGTCGTATGTGGATTTTGGCAGGGTGCGTCCGGGTGGACACACCTTGTTTTTATTTTTTCAGAACTGTGCACTCATACGGGCGCAGCGCAGCAGCCGTTTCCGTGTAGTTGCCCAGCAGCTTTTCCGTACCGGCCCACCCCTCCGGCAGGGTGACGGGTACTTCGTGCGCTGTCAGGTTGCACAGCACCAGCAGCTCTTCTCCGTCCGGCGCACCATAGCGGCGGTAGGCCAGCAGGTCGGCATTTTCCGGGAAGAGGAACTCGATTTTCCCCTCGCTGATGACCTTGTGCTGTTTGCGCAGGTGCACCAGCGTCTTGTAGAACTGCGCACCGAGTCCGGGTCGTCCATCTCGGCGGCGGCGTTGATGGTCTGATAGTTATCGGCGGTGCGATCCACGGCGTACCGGTGGTGAAGCTGCGTTCGCGCTGGCATCCCACTGCATCGGAGTGCGGCCGTTGTCGCGGCTGCGCTGGGCAATGATGTCGAGCGTTTCGGCCTCGGACTTGCCCTCGCCGCGCAGGATGTTGTAGTAATTCAGGCTTTCTACATCCCGGTACTGATCAATGGAGGTAAAGTGTGCATTGGTCATACCCAGTTCTTCGCCCTGATAGATATAGGGTGTACCGCGCATAAAGTGGATGGCGGCGGCCAGCATCTTGGCACTTTCCTTCCAGTAGGCCGTATCGCTGCCAAAGCGACTCACGACACGGGGCTGGTCGTGATTGCACCAGAACAGCGCGTTCCAGCCGTCATGCGCCTGCATCCCCTCCTGCCATGTCTGAAACAGTTTTTTCAGGGCAAGATGGTCGGCAGGCATCAGTGCCCATTTGTCGCCGTTCTTGTAGTCCACCTTCAGATGATGGAAGTTGAAGCACATAGACAGTTCATGGTTGCCCGCAGCAGTGTATCCGATGCAGTTTTCCAACGAGGTGGAGGACATTTCGCCCACCGTCACCATGCCGTCGATGCCGCCTGCCGCCACCAATTCTTTCAGGTATTTGTGGACATTGCGGCCATCGGTGTAGAAGCGACGGCCATCGCCCGCAAAGTCGTCCTCATACACTTCCGGTTTGGAAATCAGATTGACCACATCAAAGCGGAATCCCTTGATTCCCTTCGCCTTCCAGAAACGGAGGATGTCGGCCATTTCTTCCCGCACCGCCGGGTTCTCCCAGTTCAGGTCTGCCTGTGTCACATCGAACAGGTGCAGATACCACTTGCCCAGCTGCGGCACATACTGCCATGCCGGGCCGCCGAATTTCGACACCCAGTTCGTCGGGCAGCAGTCGGGCGTACCGTCCTTGAAGATGTAATAGTCCTGGTACTTTTTGTCGCCCGCCAGTGCTTTTTTGAACCACTCATGCTCGGTGGAGGTGTGGTTGAACACCATGTCCAGCATCAGGCCGATGCCGCGCCTGTCCGCCTCGCGGATAAGCTCCTCCAGATCCTCCATCGTGCCGTAGCGCGGGTCAACGGCACGGTAGTCGGCCACATCATAGCCGTTGTCGCGCTGGGGCGAGGGGAAGAACGGCGTCAGCAGAGATAGTCAACGCCCAGGTCGGCGAGGTAGTCCAGTTTCGCGGTGACGCCCTTCAAATCGCCGAAGCCGTCACCGTTCGAGTCCATGAAGGATTTCGGGTAAATTTGGTAGACAACTTTATCTTTAAAATCATTCATGGTACACACCTCACAAAATCAGGCAACGCCTTTTTTCTTGCCGACGATGACGGTCAGCACAAAGGGGACGACGATGGCAATGGCCATGCACAGCGCAAAGCTGAGCATATAGGCGGGCTGGATTGACAAAATACCAGGGATGCCGCCGACACCGATGGCGTTGGCCGTGGTGGAAGTTGCCACACAGACGACCACTGCGATGGCAGATCCAATCATGCCGCAGATAAACGGGAAGTGGAATTTCAGGTTGACGCCGAACATAGCGGCTCGGTAACGCCGAGGTAGCAGGAGATGCAGGAGGGAACGTTGACTTCCTGTGCGGCAGCATTCTTGCGCTGCAGGTAGATCATGCCCAGCACAGCGGAGCCCTGTGCAATGTTGGAAAGGGCGATCATGGGCCACAGCATGGTGCCGCCAAAATTGGCGATCAGCTGCATATCAATGGCATTGGACATGTGATGCAGGCCGGTGATGACCAGCGGGGCATAAACAAAACCGAAGATTGCGCCAAAGACCACGCGGAAGGAGCCGGAAATGCCGGCGTAGACGATGTCAGAAATGAAGGTGCCGATCTTCCAGCCGATGGGGCCAAGGACAGTGTGGGCGATGATGACGGACAGCACCAGCGAGCAGAAGGGCACAACGATCATCGAGATGACCGGCGGGCAGATCTTGCGGAAGAATTTTTCTAGATAGACCAGCGTGAACGCGGCCAGCATGGCGGGAATGACCTGCGCCTGATAGCCGATCATGTTGATGGTGAAGAAGCCAAAATCCCATTTGGGGATATCTGCCGCCGCAGTAGAAGCCACAGCGTAAGCGTTGAGCAGCTGGCCGGAGACGAGCGTCAGGCCGAGGACGATGCCCAGGCTTTGGGTCGTGCCCATTTTCTTTGTGACAGACCAGCAGATGCAGACCGGCAGCATATGGAAGATGGCTTCGCCAATCAGCCACAGGAAGCTGTCAACGCCGGACCAGAACTGGCTGATGTTGCACAGCGTCTGGGTGCCGTTATTAAAAAAGTAGATGCTGTCAATGCAGTTGCGGAAGCCGAGAATCAAACCGCCGGTGATGATGGCGGGAATCAACGGGGCAAAAATCTCCGCAAGCACGCTCATGACCTTCTGCAATGCGTTCTGGTTCTGCTTGGCCGCGCTCTTGACGGCATCCTTGGAAACACCGTCAATGCCGGAGACGGCAATAAAGTCATTGTAGAAATCGCTGACCGTATTGCCGATGATGACCTGGAACTGGCCTGCCTGGGTGAAAGTGCCCTTGGCGGATTTCAGTGCCTCGATCTTGGCAACGTCCGCTTGGCGGGATCGTTGAGGACAAATCGCATACGCGATACGCAGTGGGATACTGCTGCAATGTTCTCCTTGCCGCCAACGTACTCAAGTAGCAGCCGCGCGTCCTGTTCGTATTTACCCATAATGTTTTCCTCCTTTTGCCCGGTAGAGCGGGCATCTTCGAACTTGTTCATACGGGCATCTTCGAACTTGTTCATACGGCATCTTCGAACTTGTTCATACAAGTTCTCCTTACAGCCACAGAATACCAGACTTGTTCATACAAGTCAATATGCTTTTGCAAAAAAGCATTGCAGAATGCCTATTTTCGGCACTGCTCACAAGTTACCCACTTGAAATTTAGCCGAAAAGACGGTATACTAAAGTAAATGTTTGAACAAGTTGCGAGGTACACACCATGCCAAAGGCAAAATATGATGGCATTTATCACAGCATCAAAAAACGCATCGAGCGCAGGATTACCCCTATCAATCGCTGCTGCCCAGCGAGAATACCTTAATAGAGGAATATGCCTGCTCCCGCAACACAGTTCGACGCGCATTGGCGGAGCTGGTAGCCGACGGCTATGTGCAGACCATGCAGGGGCGCGGCGTTCGGGTCATCTACAGCGGTGGGAAAGACGACCTTTACCATCGGTGGAATAGAGACCTTTCAGGAGACCGCTAACCGCAATCATCTGCATGCCGTTACCCGCGTCATTCGGTTTGAGACCATCACCGCAACGGAACAGTTTGCCGCGGAAAGCGGATTTTCTGAGGGCGATGAATTGTGGGCGGTACAGCGTGTGCGTTATCTGGACGGAAAAGCACTGATTCTGGACATCAACTACTTTTTAAAGGAATTTGTACCCGGACTGACAGAGGAAATCGCATCCCATTCCATCTATGATTTTATTGAAAACGTGCTTGGAATGCAGATCATCACCAGCAAACGGCGCATCACGGTGGAACACGCAACTGCCCGTGATGAAAAGCTGCTGGATATGGACGGCTATGATTGCGTGGCGGTGGTGGTAAACCAGACCTTCAACTCCGATGGAATGCTATTCGAGTACACCCAGTCCCGCCACCAACCGGACTATTTCTCCTTTCAGGACATTGCCACGCGGAAAAAGTGAGCGGCAGACACCCGGCGCAGGGGGATCCACCTGGGATTTTTGCGCTGGGCCGGGGCTCCGGCAAAATGGGTTTTAGGGTGTCCCTGAATCAGAATCTGTTTTATAGATGCAATGCTTGCTAACCATCGCTTACGCTCTGGTTACCCCCTTCGGGGGCTTTGTACTGCTGACAGGGTGCGGCTGCGCTTGGCAATGTACAGGGGATAGGATAGCAATTCCTGACCGTATCTTTTTGTTAATAACTATCTCGTTTATATACACAAGCCGAGTCAAAAGCCGTTTTACAGAACACTTTACCAGGAGAGTTGACAAACCCGCCGTTTTTGCGTATTATAATAGGAACAAGGGGGTCGTGTGCCCCTCGTTGAGCACGGTATGAAACGTGTGATTTATGTTGTACCGTACACCTCCATCATCGAGCAGAATGCCGATGTTTTCCGCGGTATTTTAGGCAATGAGAACGTACTCGAGCATCACTCCGGTGTACAGTTCGAGAACGATGAGGAAACGGCAATCCCGATCCCAAGGCACTAGCCGCCGAAAACTGGGAACAGCCCGCTCGTTATCACAACCGCTGTTCAGTTTTTCGAGTCGATGTACGCTAACCGTTCCTCACAATGCCGCAAGCTGCACAATCTGGCGAACAGCGTGATTATTTTCGACGAAGCGCAGATGCTTCCGCTGTGCCACCTGATGCCGTGCGTTGCAGCCATCGGTGCTCTGGTAGAGCAGTTCGGCGCAACTGCTGTGCTGTGTACGGCTACCCAGCCGGTACTCGGCGATTTGATACAGCGATTCGCACCGTCGCACGCGATTTCCGAGATTTGTCCGGAGATTCCGTTCTATTTTGACAAATTCCGCCGTGTGACATTCCGGCAGGTCGGTGTCCTCGAGGATGACGCACTCGCCGAATTGCTGTGCGCACATGAGCAGGTCCTCTGCATCATCAATTCCCGCAAAGCGGCGCAGTCCATTTTCTCGAAATTGCCGGAGGAAGGCAGTTTCCATCTGTCCACATTGATGGTTCCGGCACACCGCCGTACGGTGCTCGAGCAAATCCGACGCCGACTAAATGACGGTTTGCCCTGCCGTGTCGTATCGACTTCTCTTGTTGAAGCCGGTGTTGACATAGATTTCCCCGCCGTTTACCGCAACTGGCGGGTCTGGATTCC
>ENA-OQEB01000852-OQEB01000852.1-human-gut-metagenome-genome-assembly--contig:-NODE-852-length-11898-cov-2.391471_pt1 | contig 11898 bp, 17 predicted proteins | sample MGYA00242787_ERZ504619 | MGnify/ENA primary metagenome ERZ504619 (study PRJEB26092, sample SAMD00036317) | human gut metagenome | host: Homo sapiens | study: EMG produced TPA metagenomics assembly of... | reverse complement strand
TATTCTATTATGATAAGAATAAATATATATACTGTATATTTATGCAGAGTGAGACTAGGGAAAGCGAAAAACAACTGTTAAACTGTTAATGTGTTAAGCTATGACTCTCCGACCGCAAAACTATGACTTTCGGGGAAGGAACTATGAGTTACCTCCCCTAAAACTATGAGTTAGTTTTTTAACATTTTATTTAAACCCCCATTCCGTAAAATCGTTACATCATTCAGTAATCTGGATAACCGAAATTAGAAAGAAAAGTAGTAATTTTGCAACCGTAAAGAGATAAACGAACAACAATAACTCTATAATTATACAATAAAGACTATGTTGTTAGAGAATATTTATTCACCTAAAGATGTAAAGGTGCTCACCATGAAGCAGCTCCATGAGCTGGCTCAAGAGATAAGAGATGGCATCCTGAACCGTGACAGCAATATCGGCGGCCACGTGGGTCCTAACCTCGGTATCGTGGAGGTGACCATCGCCATGCACTATGTGTTCAACTGCCCTGAGGATAAGTTCGTCTTCGACGTTTCTCACCAGAGTTATCCACACAAGATGTTGACTGGTCGTGCTTTCGGCTATTACGACAACAACCGATTCCAGGAGATTTCGGGCTATAGCAGTCCTGCGGAATCACCTGAATATGACCAGTTTGAGTTGGGTCACACCTCTACTTCCATCTCCCTTGCCTCTGGTCTTCAGAAGGCTCGCGACATCAAGGTACCAAGGAGAATATCGTGGTGGTGATTGGCGACGGTTCACTGAGTGGCGGCGAGGCGCTCGAAGGTCTTGACGAGGTAGGCGAACTGGCACTGGCATCATCATCGTGTTAATGACAACGAGATGAGCATCGCGAGAACCATGGCGGTCTCTATAAGAATCTCGCCTTGCTGCGTGAGACCAACGGACAGACAGAATGCAACCTCTTCCGCGCCATGGGCTTGGACTATCAGTATATCGCTGATGGCAACGATGTAGAGACACTCATCAAGGCTTTCCTGCAGGTGAAGGGCATCGACCATCCTATCGTGCTCCACATCCACACCGAAAAGGGCAAGGGCTATGCTCCTGCCGAGCAAAACAAGGACTTGGCACTGGAGTATGCCTTTCGACATCGAGACGGGCAAACCTAAGGCTGAAGGCGGTGGCGAGGATTATGGCAACATGACTGCCGAATACCTCCTCGAAGAGATGAAGAAAGACAAGCACTTGGTGGCTGTCACCTCTGGTACTCCTACCGTGGCAGGATTCTTCAAGGCTCGCCGTGAGGAAGCTGGTGCACAGCACGTGGATGTAGGTATCGCCGAGGAGCAAGCTGTGGCTATGATCTCTGGTATGGCCAAGGGCGGCATCCGCCCTGTATATAATGTATATAGCACATTCATCCAGCGCACTTACGACCAGATAGCACAGGATCTCTGCATCAACAATAACCCTGCCGTTATCAACATCTTCTGCGCTTCGCTCTATGGCATGAACGACATCACCCACATCGGTTTCTATGACATCCCGATGTTGAGCAATATCCCTAACCTCGTATATCTAGCTCCTACTTGTTGGGAGGAGTATAAGGCGATGTTGGCTTGGGGTATCAAGCAGACCAGTCATCCAGTTGCTATCCGTGTGCCTGGTGGAGCGGTGACCCACAGCGACGAGCAGTTTGATGAGGATTACTCAGAGTTGAATCGCTTCAAGATGACCCACAAGGCAGCAAGGTAGCCATCGTAGCCCTCGGTGCCTTCTATGGCTTGGGCAAGCAGGTGGCAGAGATGCTGAAGGAGCAAAAAGGCATTGACGCTACGCTCATCAACCCTCGCTATATCACGGGTCTCGATGAGGAGATGCTCAAAAGCCTGAAGGCTGACCACGAGAAGGTGATTACCTTGGAAGATGGTGCCTTGGAAGGCGGATTTGGCGAGAAGATAGCTCGCTTCTATGGCGACAGCGATATGAAGACACACTGCTTCGGTATCAAGAAAGGGCTGTATGATCGCTATGATTATCAGCAACTTGCCAAGGACAACGAGTTGACTCCTGAGCAAATCGTGGCTAGAATATAAAACATAAATACTTCATATTTCTGTAAATAAATAGGCGGTGCTTCTCTGGAATAGAGAAACACCGCCTTCTATTTAATCCCAGTATTTCTTGCCAATATCTAATTGACATTCTTACAGCTTGAGCAGTTTGGCAAATTCCCAAACCACGATGCCTGCCGTAACGCTGACATTGAGCGAATGCTTGGTACCAAACTGAGGTATCTCCAAGCATCCATCACTCAGATCTACAATGTTCTGCTTCACGCCCTTCACCTCATTGCCGAAGATGACGGCATAGCCTGGGGGAGTGAAGAGTGAAGAGTGGAGAGTGAAGAATTCTCTTGCTTTTCCGTCTCGGATGTCTGCTGAAAGATACCCTGATGAGCTTCCTCTAGATGCTGGAGCTTGGTGGAACCCTCCACCTGCTCGATACTATATACGAAATAGCCCTTCGCCTTCAGCTTCTCCACAGCCTCCTCGGTGGTCTTGAAGTACTCCCAGTCCACGCTGTCCTCGCCTCCCAGTGCCGTCTTATGGATTTCAGCATTAGGCGGTGTGGCGGTGATACCACAGAGATACACCGCCTCCACACGGAAGGCATCGCAAGAGCGGAATACACTTCCCACATTATATAATGATCGCACATCATCGAGCACCACGATGAGCGACAACTTCTCCGCCTCCTTAAACTGCTCGATGGTGAGACGATTCATCTCTATCGTTCTTAACTTACGCATAGATTCCTATACCTTATTATATATATTCTATACCTTTATTATATATATAAAGCCCTATTTAGCCTCAACCTCCTTAGTCTTGTAAGCCAAGGCATACATACGAATCTGCTTAATCATCGCCAAGAGACCATTGCTGCGGGTAGGGCTTAGGTGGTCTTTCAAGCCTATCTTCTCTACGAAATAGAGATCGGCATCCATAATCTCGGTAGGAGTATGGCCGCTGAGCACCTGTATCAAGAGGGCGATGATGCCCTTCACGATGAGCGCATCGCTATCTGCCGTAAACACGAGCTTGCCATCCACATAGTCGCACTGCAACCATACACGGCTCTGGCAGCATCTATCAAGTTCTGCTCGTTCTTATATTTCTCGTCGAGAGGTTTCAGTTCATTACCCAAGTCAATGAGCATCTGATACTTGTCCATCCAGTCGGTAAGTCCTGAAATTCCTCTACTACCTCATCCTGCAATTCATTAATTGTTGCCATTATTTTATCTCCTTTATTTCGTTTACAGTAATCAATTTATATAACTTGTCGTTAGGGCGCACCTTGTCTGGCACAGGGATAGAAACTCTCCAGCCCTGCTTAGCCACCTCCACAGGCTTCAAGTCGTAGCGTATCTCATCGGCATGGAGATACATCACGCCAGTAGTATTGCCCGTAATCAGGAGCTTCTGCCCCTTTTCAAACTCAGATGCCTCCACGGCTACCTCTGCCACGCCCAACTTAGAGAAATACTTCATCACCTTGCCCACGAGCACCTTCTTCTCGGTGGCCACAGAACCATAATGCTTGTTCCATTCGCCCAGCGTCTGTCCCTGATAATAGCCATCCCAGAATCCACGGTTGAATACGGTGGCAAGTCGCTCATCCCAAGCATCCTTCTTCTCTTCGGTGAAGGTGCCTTCGAGCACAGCAGCAATCGCCTCCTTATAGCATTTCACTACGGTATATACATATTCTGGTCCACGGGCACGACCCTCTATCTTGAAGACACGCACACCGGCATCCATCATACGGTCGATGAAGCGGATGGTCTTCAAGTCCTTCGGACTCATCACATACTTATTGTCTATCTCCAGCTGATTGCCCGTCTCATTGTCGGTAACAGTATAGCTGCGACGGCAAATCTGCACACACTCGCCACGATTGGCAGAGCGATTGGCATTGGCGAGGCTCATATAGCACTTGCCCGAAACAGCCATGCACAGGCACCATGCAGAACATCTCTATTCTGATCTGCTTGCCCATAGGTCCACAAATGTTCTGCTGCTCTATCTGCTCATGGATATGCTTCACCTGGTCCATGTTCAATTCACGCGCCAACACAGAGACATCTGCAAAACGTGCATAAAACTTCAAAGCCTCTGTATTAGAGATGTTAAGCTGTGTGGATAAGTGGACTTCCTCACCCACCTCATTACAATAACTCATCACAGCCACATCACTGGCGATGACGGCAGAGATGCCCGCCTCCTTGGCAGCATCGATAATCTCCTTCATCGTAGCGATGTCGTCATCATATATCACGGTATTCACGGTGAGGTAAGTCTTGATGCCATGCTCATTGCAGGTGGCAGCTATCTCACGCAAATCGTCGATGGTAAAGTGATTGGCAGAATGAGAACGCATGTTCAGCTTGCCAATACCAAAATAGACTGAGTCAGCCCCAGCCTGGATGGCAGCCGCCAACGACTCGCGCGAGCCCACAGGTGCCATCACTTCAAATTCGTTTATCTTTGTATTCATGAATGCAATTTTCTAAATTTGGATGCAAAGTTACTACAAACCTGCCAAATACTCTATATATATAGGTGTGTTTATGAAATCTTAACGTAAGAAAAGCCCCCAATGCCTTCCATATCTCAAATATAAATCGTAACTTTGCGCCCTATATATATAATATAATAAGGTATATGAAACAGCAAATCGTCACGATTATCCTCATGGCAGGCATGCTGGCTAGCTGCCACTATAAGAGCCAGCCCAGCAATGCCACAGCCACCGACGAAGGCAAAGACAACCTGCCAGCGTCTGTCAAACTCATCAGCACCACTCCCGTCAAGGACCAAGGCGAGAGCGAAATGTGCTGGGCATACGCCATGCTGGGCACCATAGAGAGCGAACACATCATGAAAGGCGACTCTGTGAATCTATCCACTGCCTACATAGCCCGCATGATGCTCCACGAGAAAGCACTGGAGTATTACTTCTCTGGCGGCAAGAAAGACATCAGCATGAGAGGCATGGGCTCCATGCTGATACACTATATAGATAAGTATGGCGCCCAGCCATACGACAGCTACGAGGACCCAGAGCACATCAACTACAAGGTATTGTGCCGGAAAGTGGAGCAAATTTGCGATGGAGCTATTAGCAAAAGAACAGGCATCGACAAACTCAAACTGCAACTCGACGACCTCTTCGACAAAGAGATAGGCTATATGCCCGCCAAGCAAGTACACATGCTCGGCGCAGAATACACTCCACTAGAGTTTGCCCACAGCGTATGCTATCCCGAGGAATATGTATCGCTCACCAGCTTCACGCATCACCCCTATCGGGAATACTTTGCCCTGGAAGTACCCGACAATGTGATGCACGATGAGTTTCTCAACCTGCCCTTCAGGAGTTGATGCTCCATATCCAAAAGGCAGTGGAGCATGGTCACCCCGTATGTTGGGAAGGAGACATCAGCGAGCCAGGATTCAGAAACGCCCATCGATGCTACGTAGACGTACAGTCCAAGGAGCGCCCCGTGACCCAAGCCTCACGCCAGAAAGAGTTTGAACAGCTCAATACCACCGACGACCACGTGATGGAAATCATCGGTACCTTCCTGAAGGGCAAGCAGCGCTACTACGTATGCCGCAACTCCTGGGGCAAGCAATGGGGCAATCAAGGCCTCGTCTATCTATCGGAAGACTACGTGAAGCTCAAGACCATCGCCGTATACATGAGCGAGGCTGCCTTCTTATATGACAAGAAAAGCCCCACCAACTAGCATCTCCCGAAATGCTTGACATAAGTCAAATATCTGCTATAAAGCACCTGTGTGCGCACACACATAGTTGATTTAGGTCAAAAAAGAGGGCTTTTTTCGCATTTTTGCTAAGAATGTTTTGGTGGGTTGCCAAAATCGTCGTACCTTTGCATCGTCAATAAGACAAAAGGTTATTAGGTTTTTAGGTTAAGATTGTTAGTTGTTTATTAGGTTATTAGTTAGTAAGGTAAATTAAAGATTGTTTATTCAAGGATTAACGGTATTAGATTAAGGTAAGAAAAAAGATTGTTTATTCAAGGACGACAAAAAGGTTATTAGGTTTTTAGGTTTTAAGATTGTTAGTTGTTTATTTTAGGTTATTAGTTAGTAAGGTAAATTAAAAAGATTGTTTATTCAAGGACGACAGGATAATTTTTCAATAGGTAAAGGTTAACATTAAGGTAGAAAGGAAAAGTATTATGGGAATAACACTGATGATCGCCTGGGCAGCAGCATTTACTGCTTCGGGCTACGTGATGGAGAGAAACTTAAAGAAGTAAATCTCCGAGAGTTATGAAAAATTTGGGAATAAAGTATTAAAGGTGCGCAATTTCGAAGATATTCGGAGTTGCGCACTTCATTTTTTATGCACCCTAAAGTGAAAATAACTGCCAAATTATTTTGTATTACCAACTAAAAGTCGTATTTTTGCAGAAGATAAGCTGCACTCGGCAATTTGAAAGTAAACTTTCATTGCGCTCGTTTGCATTATCTTTGCAGAAGATATAAAAAACAAGACAATATGGCAAAACATCCACTTTGGAACGATGAGTACTGGCTCTTGCTCTTACAGCTGTATCAGAAGAAGCCGATGGGGGTAAAGCCCCTCTACTCGAAAGGGATGGTAGACTTGAGCCTGAGCCTACACATTCCGCCAGAATATCTGCACGAGCAGATGTTCAAACTCAGAATGGTCACTCCCCACATGAAGCGACTATGGGATAAGTATGCCAATAACCCTCGACGCCTGTCACGCGACATCCAGCTGATGCAGCAGATGGATGGATGCGGCAATGCCAAGGACTTCTATGCAGGCGTAGAGGTAAAGCAAACCTTTGAGCAAGACTGGAAGCCCCTGGATGCAGAGCCATCGCTCACACTGGTGAAGCTCACCATCATCTTGGACCTCTACTTCCAGCTCACCCCCATCACCATGGTGCCCGAGACCCCAGAAGTCATAGACCTGGGCAAACTCCTGCACACCAGCCCCAAGGTGATAGCCGAAGCCATGCGCGTATTCCAGTACTGCGACCCTTATCTCAACAAGGAAGACATCTACGCAAGCCCTATCCTGGATGCATGCAGCACCATCTGGCAGAGATATGGCAACGGAAACCCAGACAAGCTATATCAGCTGGCCAATGAACTCAAAGAATATTTCAAATAAAAAACATAAACAAAAAGCTTAACTCAAAGAAAGAAAGAATTTATGGCACAGAAACTCATTCAGACACAGGCACAGAAGCTACAACAGCTCCAAAAGCTCTCCGCCCAGCAAATGCTGCAGGTGAAGCTATTGGAGATGCCTCTCACCGAACTGGAAGAGAGCATCAATGCCGAACTGGACGACAACCCAGCTCTGGAGAGTGAGAATCCAGACGATATGCTCAACGAGAGCTACGACGGAGACTCGCCAATGGACAATGACAACGCCGATGGTGGCAATGAAGACAGCAACGACGAAGATGCCTACGAGGCACAAAGCGAACAAGAAGAGAGAAAAGATGAGCTAGACCAAGCACTGGAAAGCATAGGACAAGACGACCAAATGCCTGATTATAATACAGATAGATACAATAATCAAGCAATGCCGACTATGAGGAAATGGTGTATGGCGACTCCACATCCTTCTACGACAAGCTCAAGGAGCAGATGGACATGCAAGTGCTCAGCGACAAGGAGAAAGAAGTGATGGAATACCTCATCGGTTCGCTCGATGATGACGGTCTGCTGCGCAAGGACCTGGACAGCATCTGCGACGAGCTGGCCATCTACCATAACATAGACGTTACGGAAAAAGAAGTGGAGCACGTACTCCATATCCTCCAAACCTTCGACCCAGCCGGCGTGGGCGGCAGAAGTCTGCAAGAATGCCTATTGCTCCAAGTAAAAAGACTGCCTAGCGGTGTGCTCCACAAGACGATGGAAGAGGTATTTACCGACTACTTCGAGGAGTTCACCAAGAAGCACTGGGACAAGATACAAGCCGGATTGGAACTCAACGACACCCAGCTTGCCACCCTGCAAGAAGAGATATGCAAGCTCAATCCCAAGCCAGGCGCATCCATGGGCGAGACAGAAGGCAGAAACATGCAGCAGATAACCCCCGACTTCATCGTGGACACCAACGATGATGGCACCATCACCTTCAGCCTCAACCGCGGCAACATACCCGAGCTCACCGTGTCGCCATCATTCACCGACATGATAGACACCTACAAGAAGAGCAAGGACAAGATGAGCCGTCAAGACAAGGAGCTCTGCTCTACGCCAAGGAGAAAGTGGATAAGGCACAGGGATTTATCGAGGCTGTGAAGCAGCGACGCCACACCCTCATCGTTACGATGAAGCCATCATCGACATTCAGCGCCAATTCTTCCTGGATGGCGACGAAGCCGACCTGAAGCCAATGATATTGAAAGATGTAGCCGACAAGACGGGACTAGACATCAGTACCATCTCGAGAGTGAGCAATGTGAAGTATGCACAGACCAAGTGGGGCACCTTCCCCCTGAAGTTCTTCTTCACCGATGGATACACCACGGAAGATGGCGAGGAGATGTCTACCCGCAAGATTAAGATAGCCCTGCAAGAGCTGATAGACCACGAGGACAAGAAGAAGCCTCTGAGCGATGAGACCCTAGCCAAGATACTGAAAGAGAAAGGGTTCCCGATAGCTCGACGCACGGTGGCAAAGTATAGAGAGCAACTCAATATCCCAGTGGCTCGACTCAGGAAATAAGGATCAGACTGACAACAAATAAGGGTCAGACAGATAACATAAAAGATTACAGTTAGTAGAGTATGAAAGAGAAAGATATTATATTGACAGCGCGCATCATGAGTATGGTGTTCACTCCGTTCTATCTACCCCTGATAGGACTGATAGCCCTATTCATCTTTAGCTATATGTCATTGTTGCCATGGGCTTACAAGTTGCCCATGCTCATCATCGTATACCTATTCACCGTCATCATGCCCTCGCTGTTCATCCACCTGTATCGCAGGGTGCAGGGCTGGACATCGCGCGAGCTAGGCAAGAAGGAGCGACGCATCGTACCTTATATCATCTCCATCCTGTGCTACTTTGGCTGTTTCTTCTATATGGAATACCACAACACGCCACGAGTCATCAGCATCATCGTAGTGGTGGCATTGGTCATACAGATGGTGTGCGCCATCATCAATGTGTGGTGGAAGATATCCACCCACACGGCAGCCATCGGCGGAGTGGCGGGCGCTCTGGTATCTTACTCCATCGCCTTCGCCTTCAATCCCCTTTGGTGCTCTGCCTTGTGTTTCTGCTAGCTGGCGCAGTAGGAACAGCGCGCATGATACTGCGCCAACACTCGCTGGCCCAGGTGGTGATGGGATTTATCATCGGCACGATATGTGCGCTGCTCGTCATCTAGCATATTGCCAGCAGCTCGTTATTAAGATATAGAACATTATAAAATATACAAAACAACATGAAACCATTAGTAAGCATTATCATGGGCAGTACCAGTGACCTGCCTGTTATGGAAAAAGCATGTAAGTGGTTGAACGACAACCAGATTTCTTTTGAGGTAAATGCCCTCTCAGCTCATCGCACTCCCGATGCAGTAGAGGCTTTCGCAAAGGGAGCTAAGGAGCGTGGCGTGAAGGTTATCATCGCCGCTGCCGGTATGGCTGCCGCCCTTCCTGGTGTTATTGCGGCATCTACCCATTGCCAGTTATCGGTGTGCCTATCAAGGGCATGCTCGATGGTCTTGATGCCATGCTCAGCATCATCCAGATGCCTCCTGGCATCCCTGTGGCTACTGTGGGTGTGAATGGTGCACAGAATGCAGCAATTCTTGCTGCCGAGATGATAGCCCTTGGCGATGAGGAGGTGGCTAAGAAGGTGGATGCTTGGAAGGCTGGCCTAGGTGCCAAGATAGAGAAGGCTAACAAGGACTTGGCTGAAGTGAAATACGATTATAAGTGTAACTAATCAGGAAGCCCCTTGCTATAGGGGCTTTCTATATCAACAAATATGGTAGATTTATTCAATTATACCCGACGTACCTCTTCGGTTGCGCATATCGGCGCCATCGACCTGGGTGGCGACAACCCTATCCGCATCCAGTCGATGACCACTACCAATACCAATGACACCGAGGCTTGCGTAAAGCAAGCTGAAGAAATTATCAAGGCTGGTGGCGAGTTGGTACGTTTCACCACGCAGGGTTCTCGCGAGGCTGAGAACATGAAGAACATCAATGCCGGCATTCGTGCCGATGGCTATCAGACTCCGCTCGTAGCCGATGTCCACTTCAATCCTAACGTGGCTGATGTGGCTGCCCTCTACTGCGAGAAGGTGCGCATCAACCCAGGCAACTACGTAGACCCTGCCCGCAAGTTTATCAAGCAGGAGTATACCGACGAGGAGTATGCCCACGAGCTCCAGAAGATAGAGGATCGCTTCGTGCCATTCCTCAACATCTGCAAGGAGAATCATACAGCCATCCGCATCGGCGTGAACCATGGTTCGCTCTCCGACCGCATCCGCAATCGCTATGGCGATACGCCAGAGGGCATCGTGGAGAGTTGCTTGGAGTTCCTGCGCATCTGCAAGAAGGAGAATTTCCACGATGTAGTCATCAGCATCAAGTCATCCAACACCGTAGTGATGGTTCGCTCCATGCGCCTCTTGGTAAGCGAGATGGAGAAGGAAGGCATGAACTATCCTTTGCACTTGGGTGTGACCGAGGCTGGCGAAGGTGAGGACGGCAGAATCAAGAGTGCCGTAGGCATCGGAGCCTTGCTCTCTGATGGCATCGGCGATACCGTACGTGTCAGCCTGAGCGAGGAGCCAGCTGCCGAGATACCAGTGGCTCGCCACTTGGTGGATTACATCGGCAAGAAGCAAGGCCAGTTGATGATTCCTGGCGAAGCCTGCCCATCCTTCGATTGGCTGCGCCCTATCCGCAGAGAGACTGTGGCTGTAGGCAATATCGGTGGCAGCAACGTACCAGTGGTGGTAAGCAATCGCATCTATGGCGAGAGCACCCTCTGCGATAATGAGGATGCCAAGCCCGACTATATATATATAGGTGGAAAGAAGCCAAAGCAGTTTGTGCCAGGCCAGAGCTATATCGTGGATTACAACATCTACGAAGACTTGAAGCAGAAGCCTGAGACCACAGGTGCCAAGCTCTATCCTATCTTCCCAGCCATGGCGATGCCGCTCATCGCCAGCATCAAGGCAGACATCAAGTTCCTCACCTTGCAGTTTGGCACACCAGCCGAGGAGTATCTCGCTTGCCTCAAGAGCCATCCAGAGGTAGTGGTGGTATGCGTAAGCAATCACCAGAACCGCTTGGGCGACCAGCGTGCCTTGGTACATGAGATGATGAACGCCGGCGTGAAGAACCCAGTTATCTTCGCCCAGATGTATCAGCACAAGGCAGATGAGAAGAGCGACTTCCAGTTAGAGGCAGCCGCCGACATGGGAGCCTTGATGATAGATGGACTGACAGATGGTATCTGGTTGATGAACAATGGCGACATCCCTGCCCTGACCATCGACGAGACCGCCTTCGGCATTCTCCAGGCAGCCCGTCTCCGCACCTCCAAGACCGAATATATCAGTTGTCCGGGTTGCGGCAGAACCCTCTATGACCTTCGTGAGACCATCGCCAAGATCAAGGAAGCCACCAAGGGCATGAAGGGCTTGAAGATAGGCATCATGGGCTGCATCGTGAACGGTCCAGGCGAAATGGCAGATGCCGATTATGGCTATGTCGGTGCCGGTCCTAACAAGGTAAGCCTCTATCGCAAGCAAGTATGCGTAGAGAAGAACATTCCTCAGGAGTAGCCGTAGAGCACCTG
>ENA-OQEB01000851-OQEB01000851.1-human-gut-metagenome-genome-assembly--contig:-NODE-851-length-11909-cov-2.960109_pt1 | contig 11909 bp, 17 predicted proteins | sample MGYA00242787_ERZ504619 | MGnify/ENA primary metagenome ERZ504619 (study PRJEB26092, sample SAMD00036317) | human gut metagenome | host: Homo sapiens | study: EMG produced TPA metagenomics assembly of... | reverse complement strand
GGCTGTTGGAGCTGCCTCACGGGTAATAAAGCCCAGCAGCAGGCTCTTATCCATGCGGACGGTCTCAGACGGGGCCAGATCCTCCGCGACCAGAATGCTGGGCTCGGTGCCTGCAGGCTGGCGTTGTCCACCCCCTGCAGGATGTCCAGAATGGCCTGTGCGATATCGATGACATCTGCACTGCGGGCCTGCAGATACGGGTCATCCATGGCGGCGAACACCGCAGCCTGATTGTTGCCTGCCGTCTTGACGGCGTACTCGGCACACTTTTTCTGGCCGTTGATGATCTCCTTGATGGCATCCACAAAGTCGTCGTCTTCCAGCATCATGGCGTGGATGTTGAACACCTCGGCGATGTCCTCGCCAGCCTCTGCCAGTGCCTTTTCATACAGCGCAGTCTGCTGCTCAATGGCCTTCTGCTGCGCTTCTTCAAAACGCGCCACTTCCGCTGCGGTATCCGCTACCTCTGCGGCAGAAATGGCAGTATCCTTTTTCTTGTAGATCTTGAGCTTGCCGATGGCGATGCCATTCAGGACGCTCTTACCGGTGCCTACCTGCATTGCACACTACTCCTTCTTCATCTGTGCCGGGGCCGCACTGCTCCGACAGTCCAAAAAAAGCCCCCGCAGCTCACCCGCGAGGGCCTTCCTCATCTTAACTGCGGAATCAGACGTTCTCGGTCAGGAACTTCTGGATGGCTGCTGCAGCAGCTTCCTCGTCGTCGCCCTCAACCTTGACGGTAACGGTCTCACCCTGCTTTACACCCATGCCCATCAGAGCCATCAGCTTGCGCATATCGCAGCTCTTGCCGTCCTTTTCCAGGGTAGCGCTGCTGGCAAAGCCCTTGACGGTCTTGACGAGCAGGCCGGCGGGACGAGCGTGGATGCCGCATGCATCCTTAACGGTATACTGGAATTCCTTCATAATCATTTTCTCCTTACTTGATCCCGTGCGGCGCTTCTGCACTTGCACCAGACGCGGCCGAGCCGCGGCACGGTTGATACATCTATTATAAACCCTTGCCGGTAATTTTTCACCATTTCATATTGCTAATTTTTTATGCAAAATTTTGGTACAATTGAACATACAAATGTGACAAAAATGCACGCATTTCACTTTTTCTTCTGCTTGTGCGCAAATTTTAGGCAAATTGCGACCCGATTTTGCATCAAAACCCGAAGCTGTTCCCGGTCGTTTCCGGCTTTGGCAGGTCGTTCCGGTGCTTATTCCACCGGATATCCCTCGGCATCCAGCGGCAGTTCCGTATAAGGCACAGCCTGCGGCACGGCATCCGGCTCACCGGAGGTCTGCTGGGCGGTCAATTCCTCGTCATGGCGTTCGCCCCAATCGCCGCTGTAGTCCTCGCCGGAGGTCTGCTGTGCCGGTTCGCTGCCGGTCAGCTCTTCGTCGTGGCGCTCACCCCAGTCGCCTCGTAGTCCTCGCCGGAAGTCTGCTTTGCCTCAGCTTCCGCCATGGCGGCCTGCATGTCTTCAGGCCCACCACACGCCGGAGGGCCGTTCCAGCAGGTAAGCTCCCACGGCCTTTTTGCGGTACACCAACAGCACGCCGTAGCGGCTGGTCTCGCCACTGCTTGCCGCCGGGATCAGCGCCGTCCATTTTTCCACGGTCTTGCCCTTGTAGCGTGCAAGGTCCATGCCGCTCTGCTGCACCACCCCGTTGAAGGCCGAAAAGCTGTCATCCCACTTGCGGGGATCTTGACCTTGTCTGCGTGATGGATGCGCCGTCCACATCCAGACCGTAGCCGGTGAACCATGTCTGGATGTCCTGTGCACTCTCAATTTTGTTCACCGCCGCCGAGACCGCAACGGTGCGGTTGCTGATGAACCGGCCCAGCAGAGCACTGCCCACCACCAGTGCGCAGCACATGGCACCCAGACCCAGTTTTTTCAGGCTCGTTTTGCTTAACGTGACTACAAACATATCCCCATGCCTCCCCAGCCTGTTTATTGCTCTGAGAACAATTTATTCAGCACAGCTGGGGTGTATGACAAAAGGCAGGTAAAACCTGCCCTTTTGTCAATATCGATCAATGTGCTTTTGTAAAATCTTCCGAGCTTACTTCGCCGTTCTGGCGGAGCACCTGTTTCAGCACCTGCATCACGCCGTATTCCCGGTGGGACGGTGCCAGAAACGGCACCTGCGCCCGCAGCGGTCCGCTGCCGTTCTCCATCAAAAAGCCGTACTTCGCGGTGGTGAGCATCTCGCATCGTTGTAGGTGTCGCCAAAGGCCATCATGCTGTCGGCCGGAATGCCCAGCAGTGCACCCACCTTTGCCAGTGCTGCACCTTGTGCACACCTGGGTTCATCACGTCCACCCAGTTTCTGCCTGCACTGCCACCGAGAATGCACCGCCATTTCCGGTGTGGAATGCGCCGTAGATCCGGTCGAAGGCTTTCTGCGAGTCGTCGTTGGGCAGATAGACGGTAAACTTATCCGCCGCCGCTTCCACCGCAGTCAGATCATCCACGTATTCCACCCGGGTATAAAAATTCTTGAAAACTTTATCGTATTTCTCGTCCTGCTTTTCCGCGTAGGCCGCCTGCAGTCCGCACAAAAGGCCCACGTCTCCGGCCTGCTTTGTGCTGCGGGCCAGCTGCCGCCAGCCCTCGGCAGGCATTTCGGACACAAACAGGTCTTTCCCCTTCCAGCGGGCAGCGCCGCCGTTGTCGCCAATGAGAATGATCTCCTCCAGCAGATCCGGGAACATCGTTTCCAGTGTGTACAGAGGCCGCCCGCTGGCGGCGGCAAACAAGATGCCCTGCCCGGCCAGTGCACGGATGGTCTCGGTAAACTTTGGCGGCAGCTGGCTGTACTCGTCCAGAAGGGTCGCGTCCATGTCCGATGCGATCAGGCGAATGCAGTCCATTGCAGTTTCCTCACTTATCCGATGTAGCTGATGTTCACGTCCATATCGCCCTTATAGCCGGGCAGGCGTGCCGTGCAGGTGCCCTGCCACAGGGCGCAGTCGATGGGGCTGCTGGCAACACCATAATGCGCGTTCCAGATGGTATATTTTTTCAGGCTGTTCAGATTGACACGCTTGCGGTACCACAGGGTAGAGGCATACACACCGGGTTTGTAGCCCTGTGCCTTGACCTCCTCACAGAAGGCGATGGCGCACTTGGTGCGGTCCTCCATACCCAGACCGTCGGCACGGCCGGAACCATTGGAAGCGCCGGATGCTTCGGTGTCAAAGAAGATGGGGTAATCCAGCTTGCGTCCGTTCAGTACGTAGGCGCAGGCAAAGGCTTCCTCCTTGGCTTCCTCCTCGGTGGTAGCCTGACTGAAGAAATACACGCCCACCTTCAGGCCCGCATTCTTCACATTGGTGAAATGCTCCTCGAACATGGGGTCCAGCACCAACGTGCCGGAAGCACCATAGCCGCGGTAGCCGATGCGGACGATCACAAAACTCACGCCTGCCTTTTTGATCTGGTTCCAGTCGATGTTCTTCTGATACTTGGAAACATCCACACCGAAGGTCTTGCCATTTTCCAGCACACCGTCCGCATTGAAGTAATAGAGTTTATTGTCGATGCACTGGATGCCGGTCACCGGCTTGTTGGTGGTCTGGCTGTAGTAGTAGGTCTTGCCGCCGGAGGTGCGCCAGCCGGAATAGACCGGCTCCGTATCGCTCTTGCCCAGCCAGCCGAACAGGAAATTGAGCAGCCAGCTGAAAAATCCGTTCTCATCGCTCAGGTCGATGCACTGGGCCTCGGCGGCATCCATGGCACCGGCATCCAGCGCGGCACGGATCTCTTCCGGTGTCAGCACCACGCTGTTTTCCGGCGTGCGCTGGTTCGTGCTGTTCTCCTCCGCTTCGGTGGCCTGTACAGGCGGTGCTTCCGGGTCCTGTGCAGCAAGCTCCGGGGTCTCCGTCTGCAGGGTGGGCATTGCCGTTTCCTGCTGTGCAGAAACAGTCTCGGTCACTGCCGCGGTACTTTCTTCCGGCTGTGCAGCCAGTGCCAGCGGTGCGCCCATTGAAAAGGTCATTGCCAATGCCAGAACTGCCGCTGCACACCGCGTTTTGCCGCGGGTGCCGCGGGCAGTCAGTTTATTCCAGAACGTTTTTTTCATGCTGTGCTCCAAACCTCATGCATTTTTATCGGGATGCCGCCCTTCGCAAAAAGGGCAGCGTTTCATCTTCTCAATACTCTTTCAGTATACACCCGCGGGCAAGCCCCCGTCAATTGCCGCACACTGCAAAGCGCAGCTCCGAAAAGCTGCCGCCCCGGTATCAGAAAATGCTCCAAAACAGATACGTCTCAGCCCGCAAAAACATTGCACAAAGCCAAAAATTGCAGATATTTCCAGCAAAATCAGCATTTTGTCTTGTTGTCTTGACATGTGTATGGTATTATACTTGACATGCAGTTTTTGCATTGAATCCACCATCTTGAAACAGAAAGGCAGTTTCTCATGTCAAATGTGAAAGATTTCTTAAAACGCAAGGATATCGTCATCACCCGCAGCGCTATCTCATTGAAGCGCTGGGTGCCATGGCGCAGGGCCTGTTTGCCAGCCTGCTGATCGGCACCATCATCAAGACGCTGGGTCAGCAGACCGGCCTTGACGTGCTGGTAGACCTTGGCGGTTACGCCACCGCCATGAGCGGCCCGGCCATGGCCTGCGCCATTGGCTGGGCGCTGCACTGCCCGCCGCTGGTGCTGTTCAGCCTGATCACCGTAGGCTACTCGGCCAATGCTCTGGGCGGCGCAGGCGGTCCGCTGGCCGTGCTCATCATTGCCATCGTGGCTTCCGAACTGGGCAAGGCCGTGAGCAAGGAGACCCGCGTGGACATCCTCGTGACCCCGCTGGTGACCATTTTTTCCGGCGTGGGCCTTTCCATGCTGATCGCCGCACCCATTGGCGCTGCCGCAAGTCAGGTGGGCACCCTGATCATGTGGGCCACCGAACAGGCTCCACTGGTCATGGGCATTCTGGTATCCGTCATTGTGGGGCGTGGCGCTGACCCTGCCCATTTCCTCTGCCGCCATCTGCGCCGCGCTGGGTCTGACCGGCCTTGCCGGCGGTGCCGCCGTGGCAGGCTGCTGCGCCCAGATGATCGGCTTTGCCGTGATGAGCTACAAGGAGAACGGCGTGGGCGGTCTGGTCAGTCAGGGCCTTGGCACCAGCATGCTGCAGATGGGCAACATCGTCAAGAACCCCCGTATCTGGATCGCGCCCACACTGGCCAGTGCCATCACCGGCCCGCTGGCCACCTGCGTGTTCCACTTTGAGATGAACGGTGCCGCTGTCTCTTCCGGCATGGGCACCTGCGGTCTGGTGGGCCAGATCGGCGTGTACACCGGCTGGGTCAGCGACATTGCCGCCGGCGTCAAGACCGCCATCACCCCGATGGACTGGGCTGCATGGTGCTGCTGTGCTTTGTTCTGCCTGCCGTGCTGAGTGTGATCTTCTGCGAGATCGAGCGCAAGCTGGGCTGGATCAAAGAGGGCGACCTGAAGCTGAACTGATTTTTAAGCGGAAAAATCTTTTTGCTTTTTGATAGAGCAAATCCCGGCAGGCTGCGGTCTGCCGGGATTTGTCTTTTCACGGTTAAACACGTGACGACGCTCTGCACAGGAAGCGTTCAAACGATTCGTTTCCCGTCCAGCACTGCCTGCGTGAGGGTGTCGCCTTCATACACCAGCTTGAGGGAGAAATAAGGCCGTTCCTCATTCAGCAGCCGGAAGAAGATTTTGTCGCCCTCCCAGATGGGCAGTTCAGCCGCCTTATCCTTCGGCACCCATTCCAGCACGCCTTCCCTGCAGGCATCGCCCTGCACCATCTCGCCCGTCCATTCATCAGCGGTGTACAGGTGGATGAACTCGGTCATGTTGCCCCAAATAAAGGTCAGCAGACCCCGGGCGCGGAAGCGCTTCAGCGTCAGGCCGGTCTCCTCCTTCACTTCCCGCAGCAGGCAGTCCTCCGGGCTTTCAAACCGCTCAAACTTTCCGCCTACACCGATCCATTTGTCGTGGTTGTAGTCGTCCTGCTTTTTGATACGGTGCAGCATCAGGTAGGCATCGTCCCGTTCCAGATAGCACAGCGTGGTGCTGAAAATGGGAAATTCCGGTTCATGAAGGCTCCTAGATTCATTGAGTTCTCCTTTTGATCTTGTTTTTGTGGAAAATGCCGTTTTTCGCTGCGGCCCCTCCCGTGAAAAAACACCCCCGCAAAGCCCGCAGCTTTGCCGGGGGTGCAAACCAAAAATAACTTTTTCCTCTGAATATGCCAGAGCAACGCGGCGGCAATTTAAAATCATTGCCCCTTCCGGCTTGCTCTTCCTTGCCCGCATTGTTCAGCTTGCGCACAAGGTCGTTCTGATGCTTGCGCTGGCTGGGCGTGGGCTGCGGGTCTTTGGCCTCCTCAGCGCGGCGGCCGCTCTGGGCGGTGTCCGGATCGATGCGTTCCAGCGTCCACTCCTGATTGCCGCCGGCCACAAAGTTCCAGATCTGGCCTGTGCGCCGTTGGAGGTGTTCATACCCACAAGGTCGATGTATTTATCCGCCAGCACATTGCGGATGCGGGTGCGCCCGCTGCGGGTGGCTCCAGCGCCCAGCACTGACTCAGCGCTGGTGCGGTCCCACTGGTGCAGCCATGTGCCTCCACCACACCGCCAAGGGCCAGATCCATCATCTTGCCGGTAAAGCGGTTGCAGATGCGCCAGCGGCCCTCGCCTGCATCCACGAACTGCCACTGCTGCCACGGATGGCCTGCATAGCTCCACAGCTGGATGGCCGCGCCGTTCTCGGTGTTGAAGTTCTTTACTTCCAGTACCTTTCCATTGGGGGCTTTGATGATATAAAATTCATTTTCCAGAATGACTGCCTGTGATGCCTTTGCCATAGAGCACGACTCCTTTCCAGTTTGGTAGCCCTATTATAGCGTATTTGTCCTTTGGCAGCAAGAATGCTTTTCCATAATCTTTTTACGTTTTATTGTGCATTTTGACATGATTCCCGCAACGATAACGTTTACGCGCAACAAAACCGTCTCTGCAGGGAATTTCTTTACACTCCGGCCTGTCTTGTGATACAATAAAGGCACACGCTTTTAGGGAGGGATTTGGAATGACCAACGAAACCTTGGAAACCATTAAAAGCCGCCGCAGCTGCCGTGCCTATAAGCCGGAGCAGATCACCGACGAAGAGCTGAATGCCGTGCTGGAAGCCGGCACCTACGCTGCCAGCGCCATGGGCCGCCAGAGCGCAAAGATCGTGGTGGTGCAGGACGCTGCCACCCGCGCCCAGCTCACCCGCATGAACGCCGCTGTCATGGGCAAGGACACCGACCCTATGTACGGCGCTCCTACCATTCTGGTAGTGCTGGCCGATGCTCACGCCGCAAATGCCGTGCAGGACGGCAGCCTTGTTATGGGCAACCTGATGCTGGCTGCAGCTTCGCTGGGGCTGGGCAGCTGCTGGATCAACCGCGCAAAGGAAGAGTTTGAAACAGAAGAGGGCAAGGCCCTGCTCCGGCAGTGGGGCATCGAGGCGATTGGGTCGCATCGGCCACTGCATTCTGGGCTACCCTGCTGCAGACCCCAAGCCCGCAGCACCCCGCAAGCCGGATTATATCGTAAAAGTGTAAGGAGAACTATGAAGCCTGATTACAAGCTGGTCGCCAAGGCCAAATATATCCACGCCACCGCCGACCTTGCCAGTGAACTCTGGCATGAGGTGTACAAGCGCTATTACCCCGCAAAGCAGCTGGACACCCTTGTGGAAGAGCTGCAGAGCGCCGATGCCATTGAGGAGGACATCGACAACGATGTGAACTACTTCCTCGTGGTTCTGGGCGGCAAGACCATCGGCTACTTTGCGTGGAAGATGGAGAACACCGCCCTGCATCTGATGCACCTGTACCTCAGGCCCGAATACCGCGGCAAGGCACTGGGCCGGGACATCGTGCTCTCCTGCGAGCGGCTGGCCCGCGGCGAGGGCAAGGGCCGTGTGTGGTGCACCGTGCACGCCAAGGCCCTGCCGGTGCAGCAGTTCTTCAAGGCCCTGCGCTACCGCAATTTAAAGCCCGCCGAGCAGGAAAACGGCACCGTCCCCCGGGACGAAGTGGTATTTGAGCACACGCTGGGCTAAAAAGCCGCAAATGCTATTGAAATTTCTCCCCGTTTGTACTACACTGGTGTAGTGTAATAAAGTGTCTGCCTGTGGGCGGCATCTGCAAAAAAGGAGAATAACATGGCAAAAGATCATCCTACCGGCCAGTCCGGTCTGTATCAGGCATTTTTGCAGCTCAAGACCCCGGAACAGTGCTACCGTTTTTTACAGGATGTGTGCAGCTATTCCGAGCTGAGCGCAATGGAGCAGCGCTACAACATTGCCGAAATGCTGGTGGACAAGCGCATCTACACCGAGATCATGGATAAGACCGGTGCATCCAGCGCCATCATCAGCCGGGTAAGCCGGGTGCTGAGTGCCAACGACAGCGTGTTACGCGCCTTGCTGGAAGCGGAAAAAGCTGCCGACGATCAAAACTGAACTTCCACACAAACCATGCCGCGTGCCGCCCGTGCGGTATGCGGCTTTTATCATTCAACCGGGAAGGCAGAAGTCCCCACGCCAGCGGGGTACTTCTATCGTTTTTCCTCATGCGGCGCAGATGTGCCGTCTTCATCAGAAATCAGGGAGGTTTGATTTTCATGAGCAAAGCTGTTGTATTTTTTGCCGAGGGCACCGAGGAATGTGAAGCCCTGCTGGTGGTCGATCTGCTGCGCCGCGCCAAGGTGGAGGTGACCGTGGCCAGCGCATCCGGCAGCCGCGAGATCGTGAGCAGCCACAAGGTGCATATCACCGCCGACGCACTGGCCGAAGAGGTGGATTATTCGGATGTGGACATAGTGGTGCTGCCCGGCGGCATCCCCGGCACCCCGAACCTTGCCGCCAACAAGACCGTTACCGACACCTGCGTTTCCTTTGCAAAGAGCGGCAAAAAGGTAGCTGCCATCTGCGCAGCACCCAGCGTGCTGGCATCTCTCGGCCTGCTGGAGGCAGAAAAGCCACGGCGCACGCCGGTTTCCAAGACAAATTGGCCGGTGCCGAGGTGCTGGATACCGAAGTGGTAGTGGACGGCAATATCACCACCAGCTACGGTCTGGGCGGTGCCATCCCCTTTGCGCTGGAGCTGGTGCGCCAGCTGGCCGGGCAGGCTGAGGCCGACCGCATCCAGAACGCCATCGCCTACCGCCACTGAGGAGGGAGTCAGTATGCGTTTTGTTACCTGCCGCCTGCCGGACGGCGTGGAAGATCCGGCCATTCTTTCGCCGGACGGCACACAGATCTGGCCGCTGAGCTGGCTGGGCCTTTCCTATGAAACCTTGTCCGATGCCATCCCCTTTCTGACCCCGCAGGTGCGGGCAGGCCTGCAGCTTGCCATTGCGGGCATCCCGGCCCTGCCCGTGGATGCCGTGCAGCTGCAAAGCCCTATTCCCTGCCCGGCGCAGGATGTGGTGTGCCTTGGCATCAACTACATGGCCCACTCGGACGAAGCGGAGAAATACTCTGCCGATGCCTTTGCAACCAAACATCAGGATGCCATTTATTTTTCCAAGCGCGTTTCCCGCGCTGTGCCGGACGGCGGCTTTATTGAAGCTCACACTGACCTTGTGCAGAAGCTGGACTACGAATGCGAGCTGGCTGTGGTTCTGGGCAAAGATGCCAGGGATGTGCCCGCCGGGCAAACAAAAGACTATGTGTTCGGCTACACCATCCTGAACGACGTTTCCGCCCGCGATGTGCAGACCGCCCACAAGCAGTGGTATTTCGGCAAAAGTCTGGACGGCTTCACGCCCATCGGCCCCTGCATCGTTACCGCAGACGAATTCGACACCTACCCGCCCAAGCTCGGCATCCGCAGCTTTGTCAACGGCGAAAAGCGGCAGGACTCGAACACCGGCCTGCAAATTTTTGACATCGACCACGTGATCCACGAGCTGACTCAGGGCATGACCCTGAAGGCCAGCACCATCATTGCCACCGGCACCCCGGCAGGCGTGGGCATGGGCATGGACCCGCCGCAGTTCTTGAAGCCCGGCGACACGGTGCGCTGTGAGATCGACGGCATTGGCAGCCTGACCAACACCGTGCGGTGAGCACTGGCAATTGTGCCAAACATCCACTGCGTTTTCCGTCTGTTTGCATGAAAATCCGCAGCGGCACTGCTCTTTTCAGAGCGGGTGTGCTATACTGGAACACGCGAAATACTGCGGCCGCTGGCCGTCAAAAAGGGGTAAATGAAACATGAAAGAATACGCATTCGGCATCGATCTGGGCGGCACCACCGCTAAGATCGGCCTGTTCAAGACCACCGGCGAACTGCTGGAAAAGTGGGAAGTTCCCACCGACACCTCCAACGCCGGTGAGCACATTCTGAAAAATCTGGCCGCTGCCGTGCAGGGCAAGATGCAGGAAAAAGGCCTTGCCGCTGAGCAGGTAGAGGGCGTGGGCGTGGGCGTGCCCGGCCCTGTGCTGGACAGCCGCATCGTGCCCATCATCTGTGCAAACCTCGGCGGCTGGGGCAAGCATAATGTGGCCGAAGAGCTTGGCGGTATGCTGGGCGGCATCAAGGTTCTGGTGGGCAACGATGCCAACGTGGCCGCTCTGGGCGAGATCTGGATGGGTGCTGCCAAGGGCTGCCGCAGCGCGGTCATGGTCACGCTGGGCACCGGCGTGGGCGGTGGTGTCATCGTCAACGGCAAGGTCATTGATGGCACCCACGGTGCCGGCGGCGAGATCGGCCACATCACGGTGGACCGCCACGAGACCGCTACTTGCGGCTGCGGCAAGCACGGATGTCTGGAGCAGTATTCCAGCGCCACCGGCGTTGTGCGCTGCATGAAGAAGCTGCTGGACGAGAACCCGGATACTCCCTGCACCCTGCGCGGCACCGAGTTTGCCGCCAAGGACGTGTTTGATGCCGCCCGCAATGGCGATGCCCTTGCCGCCCGTGAGGTGGACGAGATGACCGATACCCTCGCATGGCGCTGGCAACCATTGCCGCCACCGTGGACCCGGAGATGTTCATGGTGGGCGGCGGCGTGTCCCGTGCAGGCGAGGTTCTGTTTGCCCCGCTGCGGGAGCACTTCAAGGTCTATGCCTTCAAGTCCTGCCGTGAGACCCCCATCGTGCCCGCCATCCTCGGCAACGATGCCGGTATCTATGGTTCTGTGCGCCTGATCGTGGGCGAATGATCCTCTGTACGCAAAAAGCTCTGCCGTGCTTGCGGCAGAGCTTTTTTGTATGCGTGCTTTTTTACAGCGTATCTTCCCCCGGCAGCTGGTTCCACAGGCGGTAGTAGACGCCCTGCTTTGCCAGCAGCTGGTCGTGGGTGCCGGATTCTACGATGCCCTCTTCGCCCAGCACAAGGATGCGGTCGTAGTCCTTGATGGTGGTCAGGCGGTGGGCGATGGTCAGGGTGGTGCGGCCATGGGCCAGCTTTTCAAGGCTCTGGCCCACCAGGATCTCGCTTTCGTTGTCCAGTGCGCTGGTGGCCTCGTCCAGAATGAGGATGGGCGGGTTCTTCAGGAACACCCGCGCAATGGCGATGCGCTGCTTCTGTCCGCCGGAGAGCTTGACACCGCGCTCACCCACATAGGTATCAAAGCCATCCTTCAGGGCCAGAATGAACTTTTCCGCCCCCGCCAGACGCGCTGCTTCCATGATCTCTTCGCGGGTGGCGCCGGGCTTGCCGTAGGCGATGTTCTGGGCCACCGTGCCGCTGAACAGATACACGTCCTGCTGCACGATGCCGATATCCTGCCGCAGGCTTTTCAGGGTGACATGGCGGATATCCTGCCCATCGATCAGGATGCGGCCGCTGGTCACCTCGTAGAAGCGGGGGATGAGGTTGCACAGGGTGGTCTTGCCGCC
>ENA-OQEB01000850-OQEB01000850.1-human-gut-metagenome-genome-assembly--contig:-NODE-850-length-11910-cov-2.211152_pt1 | contig 11910 bp, 13 predicted proteins | sample MGYA00242787_ERZ504619 | MGnify/ENA primary metagenome ERZ504619 (study PRJEB26092, sample SAMD00036317) | human gut metagenome | host: Homo sapiens | study: EMG produced TPA metagenomics assembly of... | reverse complement strand
ATCCATTTGAGATTTCCGGAAGTATGGTAAAGTTGATTAAAGTAATATAAAGAAACGTGAGGAAGTTTTGTTTCCTTGCTTGTTTTTAGTACGTTTGCCCCATAATTATGGATTCAAGTGTGGAAAATGTGGAGAATTACACAAAAGAGGTATCAAAAATGTGTAAAACTCCACATTTTCCCACTTCAAGAAAAGATAAGGATATGTTTAACAGAACGATTATTCACGAATTGGAGCAATGGAAAGAGCGCACAGACCGCAAGCCATTGATGATTCTGGGAGCTCGACAAGTAGGCAAGACATCGGTGCTGAAGAAATTTGGAAAAGACAGCTTTGAGCATTGTGCTTATTTCAGTCTTGATGAAGAAGAGGGTGTTCATTGTTCAGCGTGGTTTGGATGTGATTCCTATGGAGGTGAAGTCGGGAACAAGTGTTACCGGGCGCAGTTTGATAGAGTATAACAAGAAGTATTCTCCCCGTCTGCGCATCAGATATTCCATGCTTAATCTCAAAAAGGATGATACTTTTGTCAATATCCCTCTTTTCCTGGCAGATAGAACAGAGCAGTTGATAGGATATGTGCAGTAGCCTTGCTATGTGGCAATGTAAATATTTATATCCATAATTAGCTTCCTTGGTTTGGGGTAATCTAGCAGTGAGAAGATGGATTATAACATGCATTCTCTTTTTTATCACTTTCAGCAAAATAAAATTCTATAGTTGTACGACTATAAAGCTACAGTTGTACGACTATACATGCTATAGTTGTACAACCATAGAGCTATAGTTGTACAACTATAGGGTTCTTAGTCGTACAACTATAGAATTTCTATTTGTTATTCTAAAAGTGTAAATATGTAACGCGTTGATTTACAGTATATTGCTATTCTTCGTTGTGTTTGCAATATTCATGAATAAATTGGAGTCAGTTGAAAATATGGAAATCTCAGCGATGTAAAGCTAAAGAAAAAATCACGGAAGAACCTGATGTTACCTCATCATTATAGTCGGCACTTTTACAGAATAAGTTTTTTCAGATTGCAGAACGATAGGAACGTAATCTGTCAGCAGTTTATTGCGGTCGAAAAGCATACTTTTTGCTTTTGACGAATGTATAATGACAAGATGATACTTTGTTGCCCTATTGCGGTTTTATGTTATCTATTTTTTATTAATTTCTCGATTTATCTTACTAAAAATAGAATATTTTTAAAGATTTTATGCAAAAAAAGATAATATTTCATATTTTTGTTGTAATTTTGCAGCCGATATCACATTATTCTATAATAATTTAAAAAAAGACGAGAAATTATGGAAAAAAGACTCTCGCTCTTCTTTGTTTGTCTCTTGATGAGCATCGGAGCAGCGTTTGCCCAGATTGACGTATCTGGAACCGTAATATCTGCGGATGACAACGAACCGATTATTGGTGCCTCTGTCTTGGTTTCTGGGGGTGCATCCAGTAAGGGTACAGTCACAGATATTGACGGTAACTTTAAACTGAATGTTCCTAATGGAACTAAACTCGTGTTTAGCTACGTGGGAATGAAAAGTCAGACATTGCCTGCTACTGCCAACATGAAGGTGGTGCTTCGTCCTGAAGCGCAGTTGCAGGAAGTGGTTGTGACTGGTTTGCAAAAAACAGACCGACGCTTATTTACCGGTGCTACCGACCGTGTAAATGCCGAGGAAGCAAAATTGAATGGTGTTGCCGACATCAGCCGCTCTCTGGAGGGTCGTGCTGCCGGTGTATCCGTGCAGAACGTGAGTGGTACCTTTGGTTCTGCTCCGAAGATCCGTGTGCGTGGTGCAACATCTATCTACGGTTCTTCCAAGCCTCTTTGGGTAGTGGATGGCGTTATCATGGAGGATGTTTCCGACGTGAGTGCCGACGACTTGGCTTCCGGTGACCCGGAGACCCTGATCTCTTCTGCCATCGCAGGATTGAACTCTGATGATATCGAAAGCTTCCAGATTCTGAAGGATGGTTCCGCTACATCTATTTATGGTGCGCGCGCGATGGCGGGTGTCATCGTCGTTACTACCAAGAAGGGTAAGCAGGGACAGGCTCACCTGAACTACACCGGTGAGTTTACTACCCGTCTGATTCCATCTTACGGCAATTTCGATATTCTCAACTCTCAAGACCAGATGGCCATCTACAAGGAGCTGAAGGATAAGGGATGGCTCAATCTTTCTGATATCCTCAATGGCAGCGACTATGGTGTATATGGAAAGATGTATGAGATGATCAACACCTACAACAGCACCACTGGTATGTTTGGTCTCGCCAACACCCAGGAGGCTCAGAATGCTACCTGCAGCAGGCAGAGTATCGCAATACCAACTGGTTTAAGCAGCTTTTCTCTTCTGCCATCATGCAGAACCACTCTGTTAGCTTGAGCGGCGGTACTGAGAAGAGTAACTACTACGCTTCACTTTCTGCCATGGTTGACCCAGATGGTACAAGGATAGCAAGGTGAACCGTTATACCGTGAGCATGAATATGACCCATCATATTCTGGATAATCTCTCTGTCAACCTGATTGGTGGCGGTTCTTACCGTAAGCAGAGAGCCCCAGGTACTCTGGGACAGGATGTGGACGTGGTATCAGGTCAGGTGAAGCGTGACTTCGATATCAACCCATACTCTTACGCCCTGAACACATCACGTGCGCTGGATCCTTATACATATTATCATGCCAACTATGCAGCATTCAACATCCTGCATGAGCTGGAGAGCAACTACATCGACCTGAACGTGGCTGATGCCAAGTTCCAGCTGGAGCTGAAGTGGAAGCCTTTCAAGGATCTGGAGCTTTCTACACTGGGTGCCATCAAGTATAGCACTTCTTCGCAGGAGCACAACATCCTGGAGGATTCAAACCAGGCGTTGGCTTACCGCGCCATGGACAACTCGCTGATTCGTGATGCCAACAAGCTGCTCTTCACTGACAAGGACGACCTCTATGCCCTGCCAGTATCCGTATTGAAGCAGGGTGGTATCTATCAGCGCACAGAGAACCGTATGTTGGACTATGACTTCCGTGCCACAGCCAACTACAACCATACTTTTGCGCATAAGCACATCGTCAACCTCTTCGGTGGTCTCGAGACTACCAGCATCAGCCGTAACCGCAGCTGGTTTAACGGCTGGGGTATGAACTACCGTGGCGAGACTGCTTACTTTGAGTATCTCTACTTCAAGAAGCTGGATCAGGAGAACTCAAACTACTACAGTCTGCGCAACACCGATTCACGCAGTGCCGCATTCTATGCCAATGCAACCTATTCTTTCAATGGAAAGTATGTAGTGAACGGAACATTCCGCTACGAGGGCTCTAACCAGATGGGCCGTACCACCAAGGCACGTTGGATGCCTACATGGAACCTGTCTGGTGCATGGAACGTACACGAGGAGAGCTTCTTCCCTAAGCTCAAGCCATTGTCAAGCCTCACCTTCCGTGTGTCTTACAGTTTGACAGGTACTCCTCCTGATGCATCTTACTGCAATGCGCTCACCAAGCTCTCTATGAATACTCCTTACCGTCCTACTACTACCGACAAGGAGTTGGGATTCGTGGTAGCAGCACTCGGTAACGACGAGCTTACCTACGAGAAGAAGCACGAGTTCAACTTCGGTGTGGATGCAGGTTTCTTCAACAACCGTCTGAACGTGACCTTCGATGTATATCAGCGTCGCAACTTCGATGAGATTGCTCCTACCGTTACCCAGCTCTATGGCACAGCCTATGCCAACGTAGGTTCATGAAGTCATGGGGTGAGGAGTTGAGCATCTCTTCTACCAACGTGAAGACCAACGATTTCAGCTGGCAGACCAGTCTGATCTACTCTCACAACCGCACAGAGATTACCAACCTCTACAATCAGGGTCGCGTCATCGACCTGGTTCAGGGTAACGGTTTTGCGAAGCAGGGTTATCCAGCGCGTGCCTTGTTCTCAATCCCATTCGTGGGCATCAACGAGAAGGGCAATCCTGTATGCATCAACGAGAAGGGCCAGGCTACCGTGGGTGACCTCAACTTCCAGGAGCGTAACAATACGGACTATCTGATTTACGAGGCTCTACAGACCCTATCTACAATGGTTCCCTGGGTAATACCTTTAACTATAAGGGTTTCCATCTGAACCTGTTCCTTACATACGCCTTCGGCAACGTGGTGCGCCTTGACCCGGTTTTCAAAGCCAAGTATAACGACTTGACATCAATGACCCACGATTTCAAGAACCGCTGGATGCAGCCTGGTGATGAGAATGTTACCAATGTGCTGGTGTAGTGAGCCGTTATGAGTATGAGCAGAACCGTACATTGCTGAGCACTGCTACAATGCCTACAACTATACTTCTGTTCGCACAGCCAAGGGTGACTTCATCCGTTTGAAGGAGATTTCACTGGCATACGACTTCCCACACCGCTGGTTGGAGAACTCACCAGTGAACAACATCTCATTGAAGCTTCAGGCTACCAACCTCATGCTGCTCTATGCAGACAAGAAGCTGAACGGTCAGGATCCTGAGTTCATGAATGCGGGTGGTGTGGCTTCGCCAATGCCAAAGCAGTTTACTCTTACATTGAAACTTGGACTTTAATTATTGTAGAAAATAAAAATGAAAATAAAGAAATTATATATCGCCATTGTAGCGTTGGCACTGTCGGCTGGCATGACTTCCTGCAACGATTATCTGGACAAGCAGCCAGATAGCCGTCTGGACCTGCAGAGCCCTACCGATGTGTCGAAGCTCCTGGTTAATGCCTACCCACAGGTGCATCCAGCCTATCTGCTGGAGATGTATTCTGACAATACCGATTGTAACCTGAACACCGGTTGGGATGCTGCCGACCGCTTTCAGCAGCAGGCATACGAATGGGCCGACATCACTGAGACCAGTGCTTACGAGGCTCCTGCTACTTACTGGTCTACCTATTATGATGCCATTACCACAGCCAATATCGCTTTGGAACACATCAACAGTCAGAAAGACCAGAGCTCTTATTCTGCCAGAAGGGTGAGGCTCTCCTGTGCCGTGCCTATGCCATGTTCCAGTTGGCTAACGTATTCTGCATGGCTTACGACGAGACCACAGCAGCCACAGACCTGGGCCTTCCTTACCCAGAGGTGGTTGAAACCAATGTACACGTGAAGTACGACCGTGGTACCCTTGCCGAACTCTATGCCAAGATTGACAAGGATTTGCAGGAAGGCTTGAAGCTGGTAGGTTCTACCTACGACAAGCCTAAGTTCCACTTCACATCTACTTCTGCTGCCGCTTTCGCAGCCCGTTTCTACCTCTATTACCAGAAGTATGACAAGGCTGTGGAGTATGCCAACAAGGTATTGGGCAGCAACGCCAAGGGTATGCTGAGAGACTGGAACACCTGGGGCGCTCTTTCTGCCAACAAGCAGATTCAGCCTAATGCCTACATCAACTCATCTGTGAAGGCAAACCTGCTGCTGCAGGTGGTTGTTTCTGAATGGGGAGTCATCGGAGGTCCGTTCCAGTATGGTGACAAGTATGCACACAGTGCCATCGTAGCAGCCAAGGAAACCGTTCAGTCAGAAGGTCCTTGGGGCTTCAGCGACAAGGTGTTCAACTACACCGTGTTCTCTAATGCATCGCTTTCAAAGTATATCGTACGTAAGGTTCCTTACGATTTCGAGTATAGTGATATCCAGGCAGGTATCGGTACTCCTCACGCAGTATATGCAGAGTTTACAGCCGATGAGACCCTGCTCATAAGAGCAGAGGCACAGGCATTGCTCGGTCATTATGCAGAGGCTCTGAACGATTTGAACACCGAGTTGGCAGCCTTCTCAAAGACGGGCGTGCAGCTTACCCTGGATGACGTGAAGAAGTTCTACAGCGATGCAGTTACCGCTTATTACACTCCTGAGAAGCCAACTCCACGCAAGGCATTCCACACCGCCTTCGCCATCGACAAGGATACAGAGGAGCCTATGCTGCAGTGCATCCTTCACCTGCGCCGAATCATGACCGTTCACGAGGGCTTGCGCATGCAGGATGTGAAGCGCTACGGCATCACCATCTATCGCCGTGACGTGAAGAGCAACTACAAGATTACAGACATCACCGACACCATGGAGGCACGCGACCCACGTCTCGCCATCCAGTTGCCACAGGATGTAATCACTGCGGGTGTTACACCAAACCCTCGCAATAAGTAAAAAAACATAAAATAATAGTAAGAAATGAAACATAATATATATATGTTGATGTTGGCATTGGTGATGGGCCTGGGCTTCGTGTCTTGCTCAGACAATGACCCGGACGATCCAACTATCTTCTGTCACCTCTCCACAGAGAGACAGCCTGGACTTGTGGTTGCAGAAGAACTATACCAGTCCTTACAACATCGATTTCAAGTATAAGATGGAGGACATCGAGTCTGACTATACTTATACCCTGACTCCAGCCGACTCGGCAAAGTCTGCCAAGCTGGCTATCATCATCAAGTATCTCTGGCTCGATTCATACGCGAGGTGCTGGGTCCTGATTTCGTGAAGCACAATGTGCCAAGAGTAATCCACCTGATTGGTAGTCCGGCTTACAACAGCAACGGAACCATGGTTCTGGGTACTGCCGAGGGCGGTTTGAAGGTAACACTCTACATGGTGAACAACCTGACCGATGCCATGCTTGAGAGCTATGCATCGATGACTCAGTATTACTTCCACACCATGCACCACGAGTTCACCCACATCCTGAACCAGAAGAAGCCTTACGACACATCTTATAACAAGATTACCGAGTCGGGCTACGTGAGTGGTAACTGGTATCAGATTCAGGATTCTGAGGCTCACGGCAAGGGCTTTGTTACCCCATACGCCATGTCTGAGGGTTTGGAGGACTTTGCGAGATGCTTTCTACCTATATCACTTATACTCCTGAGCAGTGGCAGGCTATCCTCGACGATGCCCAGAAGGTAGGTGGCGACGAGGCTGTAGCTGCATTGAACCAGAAGCTTAACATCGTGAGAAACTACATGCAGGATTCATGGAACGTGGATATCGATGTGTTGCGTGCAGCCATCCTGCGTAGAGGCAGTGAGTTGAGTTCTTTGGATTTGGAACATTTAAAATAGAATAGATTTATGAAACATATATTTATAGCTATCGTTTGCTTGTTGGGCAGCATGAGCTTGCAGTCGTGTCTGCACGATGACAAGGAATTCTTCGACGAGTCGGCTGCCAACCGCATCGAGAGCACCGTTGAGAATACCCAGAAGATTCTGGAATCTTCTGAGAACGGATGGCAGCTTCATTATTTCACAGGCAAGGGAATGACCGGTGGCGGCTATACCTTCCTCATGAAGTTTGCCAATGGCAAGGTGACCGTGGCTGGCGATACAGCCGTTGCTGCACCTACCGAGCGCGCCACATCCAGTTATACCGTTGACCGCAGCATGGGACCTGTGCTCTCTTTCAACACCTATAACGACATCTTCCATTTCCTGGGAGAGCCTACATACGGCAATATAGAAGGTGAGCAGGGCGACTGGGAGTTCGTGATTACCAAGCTTACAGAAGACAGCATCTTCGTAAAAGGTAAGAAGTGGGAGAACGAGATGGTATTCACCCGCATGGCTGACGGCGTAGACTGGACTTCCTATCTGGACAGCATCGCCGACGTGCAGAAGCGCCTGGGCGTGAACTACAGCGTGGGCAATTCTTCGGATGCCAGCAAGATGGTGGAGATTAATTCCGCCACACGCCGCATTCTTTCGCGCACTGCCGACGGACAGATGGTAGAGCAGCCTTTCTATGTTACTTCTACCGGTATCCATGCCGTTAACGAGCCTGTGGCTCTGGGTGAGGATAAGGCACAGGACTTCCTGGTAAGCAAGGCAGGTGTGATGACAGCAAAGGACAACGAGGATCTGACCTTGAATTCCTATGCTCCTGGCATCGATACCTGGGTAGCGAGTGGACACTCTCAGCCATGCAGGGTTCCTGCGATATGACCATCTCGAAGGTGGAAGACCAGGAGAACATGCTGAAGGGAACATTCACCACTGGCGGATATACCTATAATATCGGATTGAGCTTCAACCGGAGACGGGTGCCCTCAACCTGCCTTCTCAGCTGATTGAAGACCCTAGCGGCAGATATCCTGCCTTGTGGCTGATGAACGCCGACCTGAATCAGGGAACATTGCTCGGACAGGGTGGTATGAACGTGGTATGGCACGGCGTATCTCAGGAAGGTGACTTCGAGGACGATGGCACTCTTGCCTCAGAAGCTATGCCTCAGATTCATTTGTCGCCCTGCCTTGTACCGCAGACGGAGAGATCATCAAGGAGAACAATCAGTTTGTATTTGTCGTTGAGTGGTATTTCCTTTCTAATTTGACTCCAAACAAATAAACAAGTAAAATGAAGAAATCTATATATATAATAGGTATGGCTGCCATGGGGCTGATGGCCTCATGCAGCAGCGACAGCGATTATCAGGCTGTGGCCGAGAGCACTATCAACGTGCTTTCTGCCCAGACTTCGCTCGGACCTAATGCCAGCGAGGGTGAAGTAACCGTGGACTGTACTCCTGCCAAGGCTTACACTGACGAACCTTCATGGCTCAGTGCCAGCATAGAGGGCAGCACCGTGAAGCTGGCTGCTCTTGCCAACGACTCTCGCCAGTCGCGCAACGCCAAGCTAGTTATCAAGAAGACAGAGGCCGACTCTGTGATAATCAATGTTTCCCAGTATGGCCTGGTGTTCGAGATGAACAAGGCTGATATGATTTTCAGCAGCGACGAGGCTACGGAGTTCGTGAAGGCATACAGTTCTAATTCTGATGTCAAGATTACCTATGCTCCTGAGTGGGCAAAGGCTTCGGTTGATGCCGTGAGCAAGGAATTGAAGGTATCGCTCAGCGAGAATACTACAGGTCATCTCCGTGCCGACTATATCAAGTTTCAGGTGGCAGCCGTTACCGACTCTTTCGTGGTGAAGCAGTTTGACTTCGACAAGGATATTGCCGGAGAGTATGTTTATTCTTACTACGATTTCAACGAGGATGACAAGCTGGAACTGCAGACGGTGCATGCTACATTGAGCCGCACCGAGCTTTCTATTCCTAAACTGGGCCTGGTATTCCCTATCTCTGTGAATGAGAAAACAGGTAGCGTGGAGACTCGCAGCAGCCAGTGCTGGGTAAGTGGGTAAGTACTTTATCTATGATACCTTCCTCGACGAGGATGGCGCTTACTACATGGGTACAGAGTCTGGAGTTATTTCTGCCACATTCAAGTATAGTGAGGAGTATGGCACTTACGGATTCTTTGGCGGTACTGCTATAATGTCAATAATGAGTCGGGCAATTTCCTGGCTATGATTCTGCAGGTGTTCAAGGCGAAGAGTCCTTCCATGTCTAACTACGTGCTCGATCAGGGTTTGATGGTACAACCATTCTTCATGGATATACCAAAGGGCGGTGATGCATCTTCTGCCAAGCGTCAGGCTCCAGCCTGGTTCACCAGATGGATCCATCTGCCAGCAGTATGGCAGCCAAGCTTGCAGTATGGCAGTCGTATCGTAAATCTTCTATCGTTAAATAAACTAAAAAAGTAAGTAATCATGAAATTATTATCTACACTTTGCCTCACTTTGCTCCTGGGAGCAAGCGGCACTGCGGCGATGGCTCCAGCAAGGCATCGTTTGCCAAGAAGTTTAAGAATGCCGATATCCATCGCCTGGTTTCTGTGCCAGGATGGTGAATTGCAGCAACAGTGCTTACCAGATGCGCCAGGCTGGCTTTGCCACAGTGTGCAATGCTCCTACACGCATAGGCGATACTCCTACCAATTCGGCTTCGGGCAAGGCTTACGGATGGGTTACAGGTTCTGATGGTAGCAACTGGTATTTCACCCAGAACATTACTTCAAGAGACTCTGTTTACAGCGACTATTATACAGCTCACTTCCATAAGTCTTCAGAAATCACACTGTTCGATAACAACCACAAGCAGGTGGGCTCTATCAAAATCACGGTTCCTGAAGGATGGATACATGTGACAGGTATTACTCCATACGGTCCTATCACCAAGAAGCTTTTCGATAAGGACGAGAAGTCTAACGAAATCCTGGTGGAGTTCCACGATGCCTTCAACGGTGCGGATAAGTATCTGACTCGTGCCTACGATGTCAATACCGGTGAAATCAAGTTCGAGAGGGAGGGTACCGGTCTGGTATTCGATGCATCTAAGGGCTGGAATAGCTACCAGCGTCTGATTATGACTCACGAGTCTGATGAGAAGTATAGTATCGATGTGATAGCCCCTCCTACCTATGGAAAGGATAAATGTTATGTGGAGTATACTTTCAACTTTGATATTGACAACCGAATCAACTATCTGCAGGGTTCTTGCTTCAACTGTATGAATGTGGATGGTACTCCTTACTATGTTCTGGCAGAGTATGATAAGCCATTTACAAATACCGAGGCAGGTGATGGTTCCTCGGATATTAAGCAGGAACCAGGCAACTTTCTGGTATTGAGAACTTAGATAAAAATTTGATAAGGTAGATAGCATCCGTGTATCTATCGATGCACCAGAGGGCACTCCATACCGTTCTGCTGCTTTCGGTCTCTTCGGTAACAATGATTTGTCTAAGGGCTACTTCAGCAACAGCGGCAAATTGAACTATGTGGTAGGACTTTACGATTATGCTCCTGCTTTGGATGGAGACTTGATTTCTTATGCCGTTTACGACTCAGAGAATGGTAAGTTGAAGGATATCTGCGACAAGGTAACAAGCAACAAGAGAGGTTTGCTGAATACCATCCATGGTAAGTCAGAACAGATGTGGTTCTTGCAGACCATAGGTACAAGCGAAGGTTCAGGACAGCAGATTCAGCTGGTTGATGTTCCTTCTTGCGAGAAGGTTGGTGTGTTGCCACAGAGCATTGATGGCAATGCCATCTCTTCTAATTTCGACCGTTACCCAACTGCTGCCAATGCGCAGGGCTACCAGTATGTCATTGCTTTGTCACATGCACAGTCTAATGAGGCAGGCGAGGTTCTTGCTCCTATCGCTTGGGTGAACCCTGATTGCACCATCGATCATGTTGACAGACTTAACTTGGGTCTGAAGGCAGAGAACTTCGCTCCATTGATCAACAGCACCTCACTCAACCCATATCTCTTCAATACCGATGATGATATGGAGTATGTATATATTGCCAAGAAGCGCCGCGAGGATGGCAGCAACAAGATTGACAACGTATTGGAAGTTCCAAGCTTGATGGTACCGTTATCAAGTCATGGCGTGGTAATGATAACTATGTCTTCTCACAGGCAAGTTTCCCTGTTATGAACGATTTGGGCAAGCGCCAGATGTTTGTCGTGTTCGAGGATAGAGCGAATAATAAGTATGACATGAACTTCTACGACCTTCCTTTCACCAAGTTTGAACAGGGTGGTACTGGTACTGTAGAGGATCCATACCTGATTGCTACTACTGGTGACTTCCAGCAGCTGGCTCTGGAGCCAACCAAGAACTACAAGATGGTAGCTGATATTGATATGTCTAAGGCTGCACAGTGGTGGACTCCTGTCAAGAACTTCACTGGTTCTCTGGATGGTGATGGTCATACTATCTATAATCTTGGTGTGAAGACAACAGAGGACCATACAGGTTTGTTTGGTACCCTCGACCTCAATGGTATTGCCAAGAACCTGATCTTCGTGAACCCTACTGTAGAGGTGACCAATACCAACCAGTTTGCCGGTGTGTTGGCAGGTGAGACCAATTATACTTATGATGGTAAGGGCCAGGCTACTAATGTAGATAGCATTTTTGTTTATGGTGCCAAGATTGCAGGTGATGATCAGTCGTTTATGGCTGCGGGCGGTCTCGTTGGTAGCGCTA
>ENA-OQEB01000849-OQEB01000849.1-human-gut-metagenome-genome-assembly--contig:-NODE-849-length-11911-cov-2.257637_pt1 | contig 11911 bp, 16 predicted proteins | sample MGYA00242787_ERZ504619 | MGnify/ENA primary metagenome ERZ504619 (study PRJEB26092, sample SAMD00036317) | human gut metagenome | host: Homo sapiens | study: EMG produced TPA metagenomics assembly of... | reverse complement strand
GCAAGCCCCACCATGGCGGCAGCCTTGGTAAAGACCTCCGGGTCGGGCTTGGAGTGAGCAATCATCGTGCCGTCACACACAGCATCAAAGTAGCGGTTCGCGTCGAGCCGTTCCAAGATGTAGGCCGCGTTCTTACTGGACGAACCAACAGCCAGCTTCAGCCCCGCGTTGTGCAGCGCCGTCAGGGCGTCGCGCACGGCAGCGGGCATATCGGCGGGCGACATCTGCGCCAGCAGCTTGCGGTAGCGGTCGTTTTTCTCGGTGGCAAGGCGTTCTTTTTCCGCATCGGTAAAGGTCTTGCTGCTGCCGGAAAGGATGATTTCCAGACTCTCCATCCGGCTGACGCCGCGCAGCTTCATATTGATGGTTTCGTCAAACGGTGCGCCGACTTCATCAGCCGTCTGTTTCCACGCTTCAAAGTGAAAACGGTCTGTGGAGCAGAGCACTCCATCCAAGTCGAAAATAATACCCTTGTATTTCATAGAAAGTTCCTCATAGTTACTCGGCGGCCAGCTTTACCGGGTGACCGTCCACGGTAATTTCCACAGCGGAACCGCCGCGGTGGGTGACAGTGATGCCCGCATGGGTGACTTCCACATGGAGCTTTGCACCGCGCCAGACGATGTTGAATGCCGCGCGCTGCCAGCTTGCGGGCAGATGACTGCGCAGGGAAAGCCCGCCCTCGTGCCATTCCAGCCCGGCAAAGCCGCAGGCAACACACTGCCAGACGTTACCCATCGATGCACTGTGGATGCCTAAGTCGGACGACTTCATATTCGGACCAAGATCAATGGCAATGGCGTGGCGGTACATATCCAGCGCCATATCGTCAAGTCCCTCCCACGCGGCCAACACACAGTGCTGACCATGGCTCAGGGAGGAATCATGCAGTGTGCGGGACTCATAGAACATAAAGTTTTTGCGGCGGGTCTCAGCATCGAACAAGTCGGGCATAATGCGCATGAGCATGACCAAGTCAGCCTGCTTCGAGACCATAAGTTGGTTCATCTGGGCGGGACTGTAATCCTCGTAAATCGAGGACACGCCCTGCTGGTTTTTGTATTTGCTCAGGTCGATCGCATCCAGCCCCAGATATTGGGCGTTCTGCGGCACGATGCCGTCGGCGTTGGGCTGCGGCAGGTAGACTTTTGCCTTTTTGTCCTGCAATTCAGCCGCCAGAGCATTCAGGTCATAGCTGTCGCTCAGCTTGGCGTAGGCGTCCGGCCAACGGGTAGGCATATCCTTGATGCAGCGTTCGGCCTGTTCCATGGCAAAGACGGTCAGATAGTTTGTAAAGGCGTTGTTATCGACGTGGTCTTTGTACTCATCCGGACCGATGACGTTTGATTTCATAGCGCTGCGTATCATCCTCCACTCTACGCGGCTTGCCCAGAAACGGGCAATTTCAATCAAAAGCTCACAACCGCGGCGGTTCATGAAATCATCATCGCCGGTGGCTTGGTAGTACAGCCAGACACCCCAGGCAATATCCGCAGAGATATGCTGCTCGATCATACCTGTCAAAACCGGGCTGCTCTTGCCGGTGACGATATCCGCACCGCAGTAAAGCGGCGTTACTTCGCCGTCGTCCAGCCATGCACTCTCCCAGGGGAACATAGCACCCTGATAGCCATTCTCGCTGGCCTTTTTGAACGCGCCGGGCAGGCTGCGCCAGCGGTAGCCCAGCAAGGTCTTGGCGGCGGCAGGGTCAGTCAACAGGTAGTAAGGCATCAGGAACATCTCGGTATCCCAGAAAGAATGACCTTTGTAGCCCTCGCCTGTCATGCCCTTGGCGCCGATGCCAACGCGGTCATCATCGCGCTTGATCATAATATTCAGGTGATACAGCGCAAACCGCATACCCAGCTGGTCAAAGCTGTCATCGCTTTCGATCTGCACATCCTGCTCTGCCCAGTAAGCTGCCCACTTTTTGGCGGAGGCTGCAAGCAGAGCGTCATAACCGGTATCCGCAAACTTTGCCGCCAGCGCATCACCGGCAGCGGCAACGATGTCCGGGTTCGTTGTGCCGCGCTGCTGACCGTAGACCGTAAACGGCAGGTCACGGCCTGTGTGGTAGCAGGTCAGCTTTTCGATGCGCAGCGTCTGACGCTTTGCCAGCCGGAACGTGTAGCGCCCCACAAAGCGGCGGCGCTCAATGACCGGCAGCGACTCGGAGGGGTCTGCGCTGAATTTGTGCAGGCAGTGTACACCGACCGGCACATTGCTCTCGTTCGTATGGGTCATCAGGCGCAGGATGCCACCGGGCAGCATCCGCATTTCGCCTCCACACAGTGCTGAGAGCCGGTATTGCTGTTGCGGGTCGAGATACCGCTATTGACGACCAGCTCGATATCCTGATTCGTCGGTGTGACTTCCACCGAGAACGCGGCAATATGCTCATTATCCAGCGAAACAAAGCGACGGAAGGTTAGTTCCAGCGCTGCCCCGGCAGGCTTTTCCACTGCACGGTGCGCGTTGCTTCGCCGGTGTGCAGATCCAGTGTGCGCAGGTAGCTTTGCAGCGTACCCTGATCCATGGCGAAGCGTTCACCGTTGACGATAAACTCCATAGCAGTCACGTCAGGCAGGTTGGGCAGCTCGGTCACTTCGTCGGCATAGCCTTATTGAATGTGCCCGTGATAAAAGCGCCGCGGTAAGTATCAAGGTAACCCTCCTCCAGCGCGCAGCGGATGTTGATATAGCCGTTGCCCTGGGCAAAGATGGATTCACATTTGGCGGTGCGGCACGGGTCAAAAGTTTCCTCTGCCACGATCCAGCCGCGGGGTTCGAGATCATATTTCATAGTCGGGTTTCCTTTTCATCAGCCCTTGACGCCGGAAGCAGCCACGCTGGCCTGCACCTGATCCTGTGCAATCGCATACAGGATGATACCGGGCAGAATGACAATGGTAAGCGCGGCAAACAGCTGGGTGTAGTTGTAGGAAAATTCGCTGGTGAAGAACGCCAGCGCGATGGGCAGTGTGCGCTGCGAGTCCGAAACGGTCAGCAGCGAGGCAAAGTAGTACTCGTTCCAGTTGCCGAGGAACATCAGGATGCCGGCAGTCGCCAGTGCGCTTTTTGCCAGCGGCAGGTTGATGGTCCAGAACGTGCGGAAGAAGCTTGCGCCGTCCAGTGTCGCAGCCTCGTCCAGGCTTTTGGGAATCGCCATAAAGCCGGCTTTCAGCACAAAGATGGACATAGCCATACCGGCAGACAGGTAAACAAGGGTAACGCCCCAGATGCTGTCATAAAGGTTCAGTTTCATGATGAGCGAGAAGATGGGCTGGGTCTTGCTGTGGCTGGGCACAAGCAGCGTGATGGTGAACAGCGCAAACAGCAGCTTGCGGCCGGGAAACTCAAACTTGGCAATGACATACGCGCCCATGGCATAAAACAGCAGCGAAACCAGCGTCGAGACGCCCGCCGCCAGCAGCGAGTTGAAAAAGTAGGTGGGGAAGCTGTACTTCTGGAAAATGTCAATGAAGGTATCCAGCGAGAAGTGGGCGGGCAGCGCCAGCGGTGAGCTTAAAATTTCGCCGTTCGTCTTGAAGGACGACATAATGACCCACAGAATGGGAAACACAGAGAGGATAATGACGACGGCCTCCACAAGGTACATCAAACCCTTTGCCCAAGGCTTGTATTTGATTTTCATGGTGTGCCTCCTTCTCAGTAATTAGCTTCGTCCATGCGGAACAGCTTGTTTACGACGCCCAGCACGATCAGACCGATGATAAACATGACCACGCCCACCGCGTTGGCGTAACCGTAACGGTAGTCCATGATGCCCTTGACCAGAATGATGGGCAGGCTCATCGTGTCGTCGCCCGGACCGCCGGACGTCGTCAGGGCAATCTGCTCATACATGGCAATACGGGATGTCAGCGAGGCAATGACGCTGGTGCCGATGGATGCACGGCACAGCGGCAGCTGGATATAGCGGATCAGCTGCCAGCCGGTAGCGCCGTCGATGAGGGCGGCTTCATTCAGTTCCTTCGGAATGTTCATCAAATCACCCAGCACGACCAACGTGACGATGACTGCATAGAACAGCCAGGTGAACGTAACAGCCCAGAACGCCCACGGCGATTTGTAGAACCACTGGACGTTGAAATTCGGGTTAAAAACGCGGATGACCGAGTTCAGGATGCCGAAATCATTGTTGAAAATGAATTTGTAGATCATCGCCCAGGCCGCCGCACTGATGACGTTGGGAATCATGAACACTGTACGGGTGAACTTCCAGCCGTGGGGGCGCTGGTACAGTACAAAAGCGACCAATGTGCCGAAGCCGACGTGCAGCGTCAGGCAATCACGCACCACCAGAGCAGGTTTTCAACGCAATGAGGAACGAACTGTTGGTAAACAGATTGATATAGTTTGTCAGACCGTTGAACTTTGGTGCGTTGAAGCCATCCCATTTCGTGAACGACGTCACAAATACCTGCGCAATGGGCATCAAATAGAACATCGCAAAGATCACGATGGTGGGAAGCAGGAACAGATAGATCCATTTGTAGTTTGCACGCTGGATGCGGCCCGCCTTGATGCGCGTTGCTTTTTTCGGGGCGGTTTTCATGGTTTTGCAGCTCCTTCCTTTTCAAAAAAATGCGTGCCGCCGCCGTATGCAACGGGACGGCGACACGCCTTGGATTACATATTGTTCTTGCGCGGATTGCGCGGATTACTCGGCGCTGGCTTCCGCGGCCTTGTCACTCATCCACTGGGCGAACTGCTCCGGGGTGCAGGTGCCGTCGGCCAGGCTGGGCAGCAGCTTACCAAACTCGTGTTGGCAACGGAGGCAGGAATCACATCGAGGATGCGGGGGACAAACACGGTATCAGTAGTGGTGTCGGCTGCCAGATCAGAAAGCACCTGGCTCTCGCCCTGCTTTGCCTTGAAGTCGTCGGAGTAGGTCAGCTTCGGTGTGTCGCCACCCTCGGCCAGCATGTAGGCTTCCAGCTCAGCGGGGCTGTAAATGAACTCAAGGAAAGCCTTTGCAAGGGCAATTTCATCCTCAGGGCAGAAGCAGAGATCCACCACTCACCGAAAGTGGCGGTGTCGGCAATGCCGACGTCGCCCGGGAACAGGGAGGCACGGACCTTCGCGCCGTCAAAGCCGTTGGACCACTTGTCGGAGTTGGAGCTCTCGAAGTCAGAGGACATCCAAGGACCGTTGGCAATGATGGCGGCCTGCTCGCTCATGAAAGCGTTGGCGGCATCCGCGTAGGCTGCGCCTACCGAGTTGGAGGCTGCGTTGTTCTGCAGCAGATTCTGCAGCTTGGCCACAGCGTTGATGAAGCAGGGCTGGTTGAAGTCGGTGATCTTGGTCTCGGTGCCACTCTTCAGCCATTCTACGCCACCGTCTTCCTCGGCCACCAGCGCAGTCAGGAACAAGGCGGAAACCCAGCCGTTCTCGGCGGTGGAGAAGGCGATCTTCTGGTCGCCCAGCGCGGAAACAAATTCGTCCATGCTCATAGCGCTGATGTCAGCATCGGTGCTCCACATAGCAGAGTTGTAGAAGAAGCCGATGGGACGTACCGTTGCCAGAGGCATAGTCATGACTCTGCCATCCTCATTGGAGCAGTATTCACGACTGTCGTCAATCAGGACATCCTTGACGGCGGGGGTCGCGTCGATCCAGTCGGTCAAGTCGTAGGCAAGGCCGTTGGGATAACGACGTTCTTGACCCAGTCCGGGTCACCGCCCTCCACCAGCACCGGCAGCTTGTTCTGCTGTGCCAGCTGCTTTAAGCGGTCATTGAAAATACTATCCTGGGGTACGCTCTCCAGATTGATTTTGTACTTCCCGGCGTACTTCTCGTTAAAACGCTCGACCTGCGGCACAAAGAAGGCCGCACCGGCGTTCTCGCCGGTTTTGTAGGAGGGAATGGTGACTTCCACCACGCCGCTGTTGGTATCAGCGGATGCCGTGCTACCGGCAGTATCGCCGCCGGTTGTGGAAGTTGCAGCAGAGGATGCAGCGCCACCGCAGCCGGCCAGGCTGGCGGTCATCATGGCAGCGGCCAGAGCGCCTGCGAACAGTTGCTTCTTTTTCATAGTGTTTCTCCTTTACCTTTGTGTTTTTTGGTTTTATTAACACGGTGCGGTTGCACCAAATGTTCCAAAAGTTATTACAAAAACGTTTTTGTTTTGCGGTTAAAAATATTTGCAGCGAAATTTGGCTTAAGAAGTTGCTGCAAAAACGTTTTTGTATCTCTGTCTGAAAAAAGCGGCCTTAACCGCTGCTTTCGGTTTTATAGGGGGCGGACGCTGTCGCGCACCGTCAGGGTGTGGGGCAATACCAGCCGCTGTGCCTTGCGCTTGCCGCGGATCATATCGCACAGTAGGCGAGTAGCCTCGTAGCCTTTTTGCTGGATGTTCTGGTCAATGGTGGTAATAGCCGGGTCGGTGTAGTTGGTGACTTCCAACCCATCGAAGCCTACGACCGAGTAGTCTTTTGGCACTTTATAGCCAGTTCTTTCAGCCCCTCGATCGTGCCAATGGCCAGCATATCGCTCATGCAGAGGAACGCCGTGGCGCTGTCCGGGCTGTGGGTTCGGAAGTATTCCTTCACACCGTCGCGGGCTTCCTCCCGCCCGAAGTTGGTGTAGATGATGTTGTCGCGGGGCAGCTCCAAACCATTGCGCTGCATAGCTTGGTACGCACCCACAAGGCGCTGCATACTGACCATGGCCAGCTTGCGGCCATGTACTACCACGATCTTGCGGTGTCCCTTGTCGATGAGGTATTGGGTCAGCTCGTCAAACGCTTTGATGTCGTCCATCATCACACAGCTGACATTCGGACCGGGAACCTCAATATCAATGGTCACGCAGGGGTATTTGCTTTTCGCCAGCAGTTCGCAGTAAGGGTCGTTGGTTCTCAAACCCATCAGGATCGCGCCGGCGATGTTGTGCTCATAGCAGAGCTGTTCAAAACTTTTTTCGGCCTGGATCTTGGTGTTGATAACCTGAATGGACATTTCCACATCGTTGTTGACTGTGTAGTGGTAGCAGCCTTTCATCAGCAGTGCATCAAAATCGTTGATAAGCTCTTCTTCCAGAAAGCCGGAAAGCACCAGCGCGATATTGTGATTGTGCTTGGAGGAAAGGTTGCGCGCCATCTGGTTGGGGCGATACCCCAGCCGCTGCGCGGTCTCCACGATGCGCGCCCGTGTTGTAGGGCTGACATCTGGGTAGTTGTTGAGTGCGCGGGAAACGGTACCGACCGTGACTCCGGCTTCCCGTGCAATGTCGCGGATCGAAACTGCCATGCCTGCTCACTCCTGATCCTCTTTTCAACCAAAACCGTTTTCGGTACCGTGTATATCGCTGTGTTCCAAAAACGTTTTTGTTGTGATTTCTTTATACTCTAATTTCCCTGTTTTGTCAACACTCTCCGCCCGCTTTCTACATTTTGCAAAAGAAACAGGTTGTGGTTTTGTGTAGCTTGCACAAGTGCAAAAGGCAGGAGAGGGGGCGGTATTTTTTTGGGGGAAAAATTGCAGATTTTTCTCCAACATCGAGCAGATGTGCGATGCCCTGCGAATCAGCACCAAAACGGGGTACAAGCTGCTGCACGAAGGCAAAATCCCGGCGATGAAAATCGGGCGCTCGTATCGCATCCCCAAAGCCCACCTGTTTACCTACCTTCAAATTTGCGGTCAACACTGTCGAGCAGAGAATCGACAGTGTTGATTGTTTTGCGCCGATGCGGTATGTATTTGTGGATGCAATGGGCAACCTGATCCAGCCGGATTCCGTGACGACAGGCTTTCCACAGTTGCTGAAAGAGAACGGTTTACGCAGGATTCGCTTCCATGATTTGCGCCACTCCTGTGCCAGCCTATTGCTGAAAGAGGGCGTGCCGATGAAGCAGATCCAAGAGTGGCTGGGCCACAGTGATATTTCCACCACAGCCAACATTTACGCGCATCTGGATTCGCAATCCAAGAATCTCAGCGCCCGGACGATGGCAAACACGCTGACATTGCCCGAAGCGCAGCCCATAAAGAAGTGGTAATTTGAACAGCGGCGGCATCTGAGAAATCAGGTGCCGCCTTTTTTGCTGTCAATTTGTACCCAAGCTGCGGGAAGAATCTTGTGTAGTTCTGTGAATAGCTATTTGCCGCGATTGCTGGTATGATTTGTACCGAACCCGAAAATCACTACTTGAAAATAAAGGGAGATGCCTATAAAAATAGCTTCGGAATTTTGTAAACTAGCAATAAAAAATCACTACCCAATGTAGAATTGAGTAGTGATACTTGGCGCAGACGGTGGGATTCGAACCCACGTGACGTTGCTGTCAAATTGATTTCGAGTCAATCTCGTTACGACCGCTTCGATACGTCTGCTTATTTAGTTTTTATCGCACCGCCTCGCACAGCGTTTGGAAAAATGCGAGATTTCGATGCAAGATAACGATGAAAGGTTGGGTACGCGACACCCGATAAAGCCCGCCGTTATGGGATTTCCTGCAGACAAGGTGACCTGCCGGACTGCAACCTTCGAGTCAATCTCGTTACGACCGCTTCGAAGTACGTGCTGCTTATTTAGTTTTTATCGCACCGCCCCGCACAGCGTTTGGAAAAATGCGAGATTTCGATGCATGATAACGATGAAAAGTTGGGTACGCGACACCCGATAAAGCCCGCCGTTATGGGATTTCCTGCGGACAAGGTGACCTGTTGGATGCAAACTTTCGAGTGCTCCCTCTTACGACCACTTGAGTAATGCTCCATAGCATAAATTTTGTACAGCTTATTATAACAGCTTGCGGGGCAAATGTCAATTCTTTGCAGGTGGGAAAATGTCAGTGGGGTGTATCCGCAATGAACGTCTGCGTTTTCTGCATGACGTCCTGCAGGGTCGCCAGGTCGTGCAAAACGTCGCCGGTTTCCAGGGAATGATTGGCGTTCTCATAAAGACAGAGCGGCGTGCCGTTGGCGCGGGCTGCGGCGGCGACGGAGGAAGCATCGCTCCAGGGGTCGGCGGTGCCTAAAAAGGCAAGGGCATTCTGCGGGGCAAGCGCAAACGTCAGGGAGAGCGGCGTGTAGAGAATCTGGCGGCAGGGGATGCCGTGGCGCTGGGCGAAGGCGGCGGAGACAGCGGTGCCGATGCTCTTGGAAAGGAACAGTACATCGTCGTATTGCGGCCAATCTACGGCGGACAGCTGGGCCTCGGCCTGGGCGTACAGGGTGTCAAATGCCTCGCGCAGGGCGGCGGGGTTGCCGCGCAGGCCGTCCTTGTGGTAGGTGTATTGCAGCAAAAAGGTGTGGTCGTACCCGGCGCAGGCCGCCAGCTTACGGCTGTAGTAGAGCAGCGGCTTATCACAGTGGTAGCCGATCCCGGGAAAACAGACGACGAGCTTCATGGGAAAAACCTCTTTGTTGGATGATAGCAGGCGCAAAACGCCCTGACTACAAGTATACCACGCCGACACCTCAATGACAAGAAACCGCCGTGCAGCTCCGGGCCGCACGGCGGTTGGGTACTTTATGCCCTTTTCAGAATGCAGAAGGCGGCAGCACGAGGGCCAGGGGCAGCAGCAGAGGCAGCAGCGCGCCGACGACGGCGAAAACCACCAGCAGCGGCAGGGCGATCACGAACAGCAGTGTGGCGACAAATTTCGCCAGGCCCCAAGTCACATGGAAGGCCAAACCGACAGACTTGACGAACAGCCAGGCAAAAACAAAAAGAACAAACAGCGTAAACATCCTCTATAACTCCTTTGTGCAGGTACGCGGTCAGGCGAGAGCGTGTTCCCTCAACCTGTAATACGATTTTAGCACGGGAATTGTTGCAGAAACAGGAGAGAAAGAGAAAAATAGAGGGAAATTTTTTGCTGGTGGGGGAGAGATAGAAGCGGGCCGGGCGTGCCCGGACCTACCGAGAGGCAAAAAAGCGTGGATACAAAAGCTGCCGCAGTGCGTCAGAGGGACGCCGCCCCCTACAGAGTAACGATGGGAGAACAGCCGCATGGAAGCGCTAGACACGGATCATGCGGTAAAAATACCTTAGGCAACACCGCATAATTCCCGCCTTACGGCTTAAGCACCGCTCCGGCGGCTGCGGCACGGCATCTGCGTTGCCAAAATGCTCGATAATACAAAAAGTATTATCTGCGCTTTTGGCTTAGCAGCTGCCGCACCTCGCTCGCCGTATCGGCACTTAGAATTATGCGGTATTGCCTTATTCCTCCAGCTTCCTTTTATACGTCTCCGCGTCGATCTGGCCGTTGGCCAGCATGCGCTCGGTCCAGAGCTGGAGGGTCTCCACGGTGAGGGAGATGCGCTCAAGCTCCTGACGGATATGGATGAAATCGTCGATTTCGTCGTTGGAAATTTTGCCGTCCGCGGCGATCTCGATCAGGCGCTCCTTCTTGCTGTTCATTGCGTTCAGCGAGGCCAGCATCTCAAGGATGATGGCCGGCAGCTCGCGCCGCGTGACAAACGGTACGTACCGCTGGCCGATAGGGCACTGCTGCGAGCAGTAGCAGTTGCACAGCGACGGGCGCTTGTACTTTTCGGCCATCGTCAGCACCTCGTCGGGCCGGGGCACGGTGCGTTCGTTCTCAATTTTTTCAATGCGCTCGGGGGCTATCGTTTCCAGCAGCTCACTGGCTTTTTCGCGGGTCAGGCCCAGCTCCTCGCGGGCAAGCTGGTAGCTGTTTTTGTTTTCTTTGGTGGATGTACGTCCCATGTTTGGCCTCGATTCATTATTATAGATAAAAGCGTAGCACATTTTCCGGTTTGCCGCAAGGGATTCGACAGGGAATTGTTGCACTTTGCGCGCGGAATTGCTATAATATATTCTGTAAATTTGTATGCAACGGAGGGCTTCTCCCATGAACTGGATCGATAAACTCGAACGCCGCTACGGTAGCCTCGGCATCCCGAACCTCATCAACGGGCTGCTGATCGGACAGCTGGCGGCAGGCATCATCATGCTGTTCTTCAACCGCGATTTCGGCAGTCTGCTGATGCTGAGCCGCACCTATGTGCTGCACGGACAGATTTGGCGCCTTATCACGTTTTTGTTCCAGCCCATCTGGCTGGGCGGCGTCTTTGGCGTGCTGAACCTGCTGTTCTACTACTGGCTGGGCAACGCGCTGGCCCGCGTCTGGGGCGATTTCCGCACGACGCTGTTTCTGGGCGCTGGGCATGCTGTGCGTGGGTCAGCTGCTTTCTGACAGGCTACGCCGGGCCGAGCGCCATCTTCCAGAGCATGCTGTTCGCCTATACTTGGCTGTGGCCGGATCAGATGGTACTGCTGTTTGGCATCATTCCGTTCAAGATGAAATACCTGGGCTGGATCGAGCTGGCATTTTGGGCCTTCAGCTTTTTGACGGGCAGCTTCGCCATCAAGGTCAGCCTCGTGCTGGGGCTGGCGGGTTTTCTGGCGTTTTATGGCCGCGAGGTCTTTGACTGGTGCGTTGACGCCGTGAAGGACTGGAAGCGCCGCCGCGACTGGGAAAACCGCAACCGCTGAAAAAATTCGATGTATCAATAGAAAGGCTGGATAACCATGAAGCTTATCACTGCAATCGTCAATAAAGAGGATTCCAAGAATGTCTGCAACGAGCTGCTGAAGAGCAAGTTCTACGTCACCCGTCTGGCCACTACCGGCGGCTTCCTGATGGCGGGCAACATGACGCTGCTGATCTGCACCGATGACGAGCGCGTCGATGACTGCATCGGCATCATCTCCAAGTGCTGCAAGCAGCGCACCGAGATCGTGCCCGGCACGGCCACGCTGGGCCTGGGCATTGAGAGCACGATGCCGATGGAGGTCACGGTCGGCGGCGCTACCGTCATGGTCACGAACGTCGAGCGCTTCGAGAAGCTGTGATGCTGGAGCGCCTGGCGGGCAATGACGCGCTGAAAGCGAGCTTGGCCACGGCCTGCGTG
>ENA-OQEB01000848-OQEB01000848.1-human-gut-metagenome-genome-assembly--contig:-NODE-848-length-11914-cov-2.000509_pt1 | contig 11914 bp, 13 predicted proteins | sample MGYA00242787_ERZ504619 | MGnify/ENA primary metagenome ERZ504619 (study PRJEB26092, sample SAMD00036317) | human gut metagenome | host: Homo sapiens | study: EMG produced TPA metagenomics assembly of... | reverse complement strand
AACCAGAATCCCGTCAGCTATTTCCTGGCTGCAAAGGTATTTCCTATAATGATTTCAAACTGAGCTTCGGATTTACTCCGCAAGTCGGCATCAATGGACGTACAGCTGTTCACGGATTGCGCATGGACTCCTTGCAGCTCGATACGATATTTTTACAGTGAAGCAGGATACTGCCCGCATGAAGTTGCAAGGTGGTGTCATAAACGGTCCCAAGAACCCGCAGTTTGTGTTCCGTAGCACACTGACGGGTGAAGTCCGTAATGAAGATGCGGAACTGACTGTGGATTATGTGAATGGAAAAGGGCAGACCGGTGTTCTATTCGGTATTAATGCCCGTCCGTTGACCGAAGGACACGGTCGCGGTAATGGTGTGCTGCTGAACCTTATTCCTGCCGAGCCGATTATCGCTTTCCGTAAATTCCACTTTGCGGACAATAGTAACTGGATTTATCTGCATAAGAATATGCGCGTCTATGCCAATATTGATATGGACAGCGACGATGGTCTGTGTTTCCGTATGCAATCCGACAAGAATGATACCCTTTCCTTGCAGAATATAAACGTAGAACTGAGCCGATTGCGCCTGGATGAACTTACGGAGGTACTTCCTTATATGCCCCGGCTTACGGGATTGTTCTCCGCCGAAGCAAATTATATACAGACTGCCACTTCCCTGCAGGTGTCCGCCGAAGCCAATGTAGAGAAACTGACCTACGAACGCCAACCGGTTGGAGATATCGGCTTGGGGGCTACCTGGTTGCCGGGCGACAAGAATACGCACTATTTGAATACCTATTTTACACATGATAACGAAGAAGTGATGACCGCCGACGGTATCTTGACGCAGAAAAACGGAAAGGATACTCTGGAAGTGTCCACCCGTTTCGAGCATTTCCCATTGAAGATGGCCAATGCATTCATCCTGACCAATGGTGGCCTTTACCGGAGATATTGATGGAGGGCTTTATATTTACGGTTCGCTGGACAAGCCTCAGATGCATGGTGATATTGTTTTGGACAGTGTGTCTGTCTATGCACGCCAGGCGGGAGCACGTTACTGGTTCGACAACCGTCCGGTACAGATAAAGGACAATCAGTTGATATTTGATAAGTTTGCCATTTATACCACCAGCAAGAATCCGTTTACGATTGACGGTAAGGTTGATTTCCGGAATATGGAGCGTCCTACTGCCAACCTCAATCTGCTGGCAGAGAACTATACGTTGCTGGATGCACCGCGTACTCGCGAAAGTCTGGTGTATGGAAAGGTGTTCGTCGACTTGCATGCCACGGTGAAGGGGCCGCTTGACGGGCTCACGATGCGTGGAAACATGAATTTGCTGGGCAATACCAACGTAACCTACGTGTTGACCGATTCCCCTTTAACGGTGGAAGACCGTCTCAGCGGCTGGTTACCTTTACCTCGTTCACCGATACGACGTCGGTAAAAGCGGATGAGGTTCCTGCCATGTCTTTGGAGGATTGGAAATGTATATGTCCGTCCATATTGACGATGCTGTCCGTCTTCGTGCTGACTTGAGTCCCGACCGCAGCAAATACATCGAACTGGAAGGTGGCGGTGATTTGAATATGCAGTATACTCCCCAAGGGGATATGAGCCTTACCGGACGCTATACTTTCGGGTGGCGTCATGAAATATTCGCTGCCTATCATCCCGTTGAAGGAGTTCCAGTTCAATCCCGGCAGTTATGTGGATTGGCGGGGGAATATTATGAATCCTACGCTGAGCCTAAAGGCTACGGAACGTATGCGTGCTTCTGTGGCCGATGGTGACGGGGACGGTTCGCGCATGGTGAACTTCGATGTTTCCATTTCCATCAAGAACAGGCTTGACGCTCCCGATTTGATATTCGATATTTCGGCGCCCGAAGATGCCGCAGTAGAGAATGAGCTGCAGGCAATGGGTGCAGAAGAGCGTAGCAAGCAGGCCATTGCCATGCTTGCCACGGGTATTTACCTGAACAGTGGTGCCAAAGGAGGAGGTTTGTCAATGGGAGCCGCCTTGAACTCAGTGCTTCAGAGCCAGATAAACTCCTTGGCGGGAGGTATAAAAGGGGCCAATATCAGTGTAGGTGTGGAAGACCGTACCTCTGCTGAAACGGGTGACACGCAGAAAGACTTCAGTTTTCGTTATTCCCAGCGTTTCTTCAACGACCGCGTACAGATAGTCATCGGTGGAAAAGTGTCCACCGGGGCCAATGCCACGAACGATGCGGAATCATTCATTGACAATATATCGCTGGAATACCGTCTTGATGCGTCGGGTACTCGATATGTCCGTGTATTCCATAATAAAAACTACGAAAGCATACTCGACGGTGAGATAACCGAAACGGGTGTCGGCCTTGTGCTGCGCCGGAAGATGGACCGATTGAGTGAACTCTTCATCTTTAGGAAGAAAAAGATAAAACCGGAGGCTGAAAATAGCGATATGAAAAAGTAGGAATGTGATATGAAACGACTGATATTATATATTGCAGGATTGATATTTCTGGCAGGTTGCTCCACCACGAAGCACTTGCCGAGGGGGAGATACTCTATACCGGCCAAAAGCCGATGATTGTATTGAACCGCAGTGAAACGTCTGTTGGTGAGATTGCTATGGAAGAGGTGGAAGCCGCCCTTGCTACGGCACCGAACAATTCGTTGCTGGGAAGCTCTACTATCCGCTATCCCTTTCCTTTCGGACTGTGGATTTACAATGGTTTCCAGAAGTATGAGAAGGGATTCGGAAAGTGGATATTCAATAAATTTGCCGCCACTCCGGTGCTTATGTCTACGGTGAATCCCGATATACGCCAGAAGGCGGCGGTTAACTTGCTGCGCGATTATGGCTATTTCAACGGAAGCGTCAGCTACAAGACATTTATCGACCCGAAGGACTCGCTGAAGGCAAAGTTGCAATATACGGTGAACATGCGTAACCCCTACTTTATAGATACGGTATATTATCGTGGTTTCAGCGAGCGTACCACTCGCATTATGGAGCTGGGACGCCGACGTTCCCTTATCAGTCGGGAGAACAATTCAATGTGGCTGATTTGGATGGGGAGCGTACCCGTATCAGTACCCTGCTGCGTAATGTGGGCTGTTATTATTTCCGTCCCGACTACCTGACCTATCAGGCCGATACCATGATAGTTCCCAATGGGCATGTCCAGATGCGCTTGATTCCCGTTCCCGGTATGCCAAAGGTAGCCGAGAAGCAGTTCCGTGTGGGGCGTAAATCCGTCTATCTTCTTGGAAAGCAGGGGCAGGAACCCAATGACAGCATGGATTACAAAGGCTTGACCATACATTACTACAACAAACCTCCGGTACGTCCCAACATGCTTTACCGTTGGTTGAACTATCAAGGTTATCGGCGGAAACGTCAGATACAGGACAGCGCAGGTATTGCCCGCCAGCGTTCTATGCAGAGTTTGTATAGTTTGTACCGTCAGACCCGTATTCAGGAGCGTCTGGCAAGCGTCGGTATTTTCCGTTATGCGGAGATGCAGTATATACCGCGTGATACGGCGTTTGTGTCTGATACATTGGATGTGAGGGTCATTGCCGCGCTCGATAAACCCTACGATGCGGAGTTGGATTTTAATGTCACCATGAAGAGCAATAACCAGACGGGACCGGGTGCCGCTTTTACGGTGACGAAGAACAATGTCTTCGGTGGCGGTGAAAGCTGGAATGTGAAGTTGAACGGTTCGTACGAATGGCAGACGGGCAAGGCAAGTTCTTCCTTGATGAACAGTTATGAACTGGGTATCTCCACTTCGCTTATCTTTCCGCGCGTGGTGTTTCCTAGGATGGGCGACCGTGAGTATGACTTCCCGGCTACAACGACTTTCCGTTTATATGCCGACCAGATGAACCGTGCCAAGTATTATAAGCTGTTGGCTTTTGGCGGTAATGTCACTTATGACTTCCAGCCCAAATCGACTTCCAGGCACAGTATAACTCCTTTCCGGTTGACATTCAATGTACTGCGCAATCCTACTGCCGCTTTCGATACGTTGCGTGCCGAGAATCCGGCACTCTACGTTAGTTTGCGCGACCAGTTCATTCCTGCCATGGAGTACACCTATACTTATGACAACGCTTCCGTGCGCGGCAAGCGTAACCCCATCTGGTGGCAGACCACCGTTGCGTCGGCCGGTAACCTGACTTCTGCCGTCTACCGTATTTTCGGCAAGCCGTTCAGTGAGGAAGGAAAGAAGCTTTTCGGGGTACCTTTTGCACAGTTCTTGAAGCTGAACTCGGAATTCAGGTACCATTACCGGATAGACAAGAACCAGATGATAGCCTCGCGTATTGCCGGAGGGGTGATATGGTCGTATGGCAACGCTACGACCGCACCTTATACGGAACAGTTCTATATCGCGGTGCCAACAGTGTGCGCGCCTTTTCTGCACGCAGTATAGGTCCGGGCGGCTATCCTCCCGAGACGGATAGGAAATATACCTATATCAACCACGTGGGTGATATTCGCATAGAAGCCAATATCGAGTATCGCTTCCGTATGATTGCCGACTTGCATGGAGCGGTGTTTCTGGATGCCGGCAATGTATGGCTGATGCGTAAGGACGAAAATCGCCCGAACGGTGAGTTCACCTTGAAGAATTTCCCGAAACAGATTGCTTTGGGTACGGGATTCGGCTTACGCTATGACCTGGACTTCCTTGTTTTCCGTCTGGATTTGGGTATCGGGCTTCACGACCCGTATGATACCGGAAAGTCGGGATATTACAATATTCCTAAGTTCAAGGATAGTATGGCACTGCATTTTGCCATCGGTTATCCGTTCTAAATGTACGTTTTTGAACGGATAGTGGTAAAGAATGAACTAAAACTCCCTTCTGTCAGCCATAAATTTTTGTACATTTGCAACCGTTATCAACTGTGATACACTAACCTTTTTAAATAATAACTAATATGAAACCAACTTTATTCTTATTGGCAGCCGGTATGGGCAGCGTTATGGTGGCTTGAAACAATTGGACGGATTGGGACCGAATGGCGAAACTATCATGGATTATTCTATTTACGATGCCATCAATGCCGGTTTTGGCAAGCTCGTTTTCGTAATCCGTAAAGATTTTGAACAGGACTTCCGCGACAAGATTATTTCCAAATACGAAGGCCATATTCCCTGCGAACTGGTATTCCAGTCCATAGATGACCTTCCTGAAGGCTTCACCTGCCCCGAAGGCCGTACCAAACCTTGGGGAACCAACCATGCTGTAATGATGGGTGCCGATGTAATAAAGGAACCGTTTGCTGTTATCAATTGCGACGATTTCTACGGTCGTGACTCCTTCCAGGTAATGGGCAAATTCCTTGCAGCCCTTCCCGAAGGCTCCAAAAACGTATATTCCATGGTAGGCTTCCGCATCGGCAATACGTTGAGCGAGAGCGGTACCGTATCCCGTGGATTGTGTGGAACGGATGCGAACAACCTGCTGACTTCCGTAGTGGAACGTACCAAGATTCAGCGCATGGACGGTGAGGTGAAGTACATCGACGATAACGGTGAATGGACTGCCACTCCCGAGACGACTCCGGTCAGCATGAACTTCTGGGGTTTCACTCCCGATTATTTTGCTTACAGTGCAGAGTTTTTCAAGAGTTTCTTGAGCGACCCGAAGAATATGGAGAACCTGAAAAGCGAATTCTTCATCCCGCTGATGGTAGATAAGCTGATTAACGATGGCACTGCTACCTGCGAAGTGCTTGATACAACCAGCAAGTGGTTCGGTGTGACTTATCCCGAAGACCGTCAGAGTGTAGTCGACAAGATTCAGGCTTTGGTGGATGCGGGCGAGTATCCTGCGAAGCTGTTCTGAGTTTGTTAACCAAAGGCAGATACCCGTTGGGGCTTATTCTCTGATTATAATCGGACAATAGATTCGCATGCCTCCGCTACTGCCGGATGGTGGGTGACGAAGATACATGTTTTGCCTGCGCAGTCTCTGCGCAGGTTTTTTATTAACAGCCGTTCCGTGTCGGGGTCGAGGGCAGAAGTGGCTTCATCTAAAAGAAGAATGTTTCCGGGGCGTAGCAGAGCGCGGGCAATGGCGATGCGTTGGGCTTGTCCTTCACTGAGTCCACCACCTCGTTCGCTGAGTGGGGAGTCTACGCCGTCGGGAAGGTGGAAGACGAAGTCGGCGGTGGCGGTTTGCAGGGCTTGATATATGGCTTCTTGAGAAGCTTGTGGGTTTCCCATCAGCAGGTTGTCACGGATAGTTCCGCTGAAAAGGGTATTGCCTTGCGGGACATATACGAAGTTCTTGCGGGTTTGCGGAGAGACGGTATGACTGGTTTCAAGTGGATGTTTGGCGGGTATCAAGAGTATCTGTCCCTCTTGTGGCGTTGCCAGTGCCAACAATAGCCGGATGAGCGTTGTCTTTCCTTTTCCTGTTTCTCCGACTATAGCTATGCAGCTACCGGCGGGGAAACGGCAGGAGAAGCGGCTGAATACCGGACGGTCATCGGGAGTGTAGCGAAAAGTCACGTCTTTCAGTTCCAGTTCCGGGGTAGAGGCGAGGAATATGCTGTCACCATCCGCTTCTGCCGGCAGTCTTTCCAATTCCAATAGCCGGTCTATGGCGGTAAGGGCATTGACTACGGAAGGTATCAGGCGTGAGAGGTCGAACACGGGACGCTGGACTTTTCCTACCAATTGCAAAAAGGCGGTCATCGTTCCGAAGGTGATACAGCCTGCGCTGAGGTGAACGGCTCCCCAAAGAAAAGCCGTGAGGTATCCGCCGGAAAAGGCAAGGGCCACTAACATGTGGGCAGAAAGCGAGAAACGGGTACGTCCCATGACTTGGCTGTGGAGCATGTCTTGCAAGTCATCGAGTTTGTCCAGATGCCGTTCGCCTTGTTCCAATGTTTTAATCACTATGCGATGTTGCAGGCTCTCTTGTATGACGGACTGGATGCGACCGTCACTGTTCCGAATATCATGTGTATAGCGTTTCATTCGTCGCATATAGAAACGGCTGCCTGATAGAAAGACGGGCAGGATGGCAACAATCAGCCATGGCAGTGAAGGGTCTAAAAAGTAGAAGAATAGAAAGGCTGCCAGCAGTTGTATACTCGTGACGATGAATGCCGGGACAGAAGAGGTGAGCAATGTGACGATGGCGGTGGTGTCTTGTTCTACCCGGTTCACTACGTCTCCGGTATGGAAACGCTCCAATTCGTTCCAGCGGCTTTGCAGTAAGCGCGAGAAGAGGCGGTGGCGAAGGGCGTTGCCCGTCTCTATCTGCATACGGGTACTTATCCAAGTGTCAGCAGCTCCGCACAGTAATTGGGCAGTCAGCAGGACAACGGTGAGAACGGCGATATGCGTCAGGTTGTCGTCTGTTATTCCGGTAGCGGTGTCTATCACCCGTTTGGTTGCATAGATAAAGGCTAGGGCAAAGGCCACGCCCAGAATGCCGGTGAGGCAACTTAGCAGGATACGTCCGCGTTGTTCGGCAGATACCTCTCGAATATACCTAAGTTTTTCACGTCTGTCCTTTTTCACTTTTTTGTCCTTCTGTTGCTTTTTCATTCCTTTTATTTTCCGGGTTCTTTTATTTCTTTGTCCTTGCTTTCTTGTCTTTTACTCCTTTTGATCGGTTTATTTGTATAGCTATCGTTCCCCCTATCAGAGTCACGGGATACCAGAGTGCTTCGTACGGTGCAAATTGACGCAGTTCGTTGCAGCGTCGGGTGGCGCGGCAGAAGGTGTACCACTTTCCTGCCCAATATCCTTTGGGGCGTGGCTTGATGCGGTTATCATGTTGCCCGAAGTTACCGGTAGACAGGATGTCTTCCAATAATTGTTCTCCTATCTGCTTGGTGCCTTCCAAGGGGAAAGGAAGCCGGTTGGCGGGCAATCCCAGTCGGGTGACGGCAATGTAGCCGAATGCTTGTGCGGCATGCAATAGTCCGAGGTCCTGCAACTGGCGAAGCAGGGTGGTGGCATCTATTTCTTTGTGGCGATTGGCAAGCAGACAAGTCCAGTCGCATAGCTGGCGCAGGCCGATTCCGCTGTTCAGGAAATGTACAAAGGCATGCAGGAAGATATAAAGTGCATTGAAGGTGGCCGGAGGTATGGCGATACTGACGGCCTTCGAGTCCTCTTTCCCGGTTTCGGAGAATAGGGCATAGTCTGTTTCCTGCGGGTACCATTTTCTGATAATCTGCTGAAAGTACCGGTTGGCAAGCGGACTGTTCAGCCGGAGGATGATGCGGTGGTTCTCGATGTGTACTCCTTTCAAACTGTAGCTAGCATGCTTGTCGGACGCTTCTCCCTCGACTATGGCGCCTTGTTGCAGCAGGAGGCGATTGGCTATGGGTTGCCCTTGTTTTCCTAAATAGATGTCGATGTCTCCGCATTGCCGGTGCAAGGGAGTGCGGTAGTTGGTGCCGATGCCTTGCCCTTTCAGCAGTACGGGATGCAGCCCGGCTTCCCGGTAAAGGGTATTGAGTTCGGGCAGAAGCTGGTTGAGGCGTTTGTTGGCTTGTTCTATCTGTGCAGTCCGGGCAGCCCATTTCAGATAGAGGACGCGTGGAGGGCGCAGTTCGGCCGGCAGACTGCTTATGCCGTCAAAAGTCAGTGCAAGCAGGCTTGTGAGTTTGCCATGCGGTACACGGTTTCCCAGTCGTCCGGCGAGACCGACCGGAAGAGTTGTCGGTCTGCCGGAGTGCCCCACAGGCCGGAGCGTACCAATGAAAAGAAAGCGTGTTGCATATCCGTCCTTATTCTATGATTCCTTCGCGGTCAAGGGAGTCGATAAACTTCTGCGCATCGCGACGGGCCGATTCGTTATCTACATCATAGCGGCTGGTCAGGGCTTCTGTCACGCTGTCTGTATCGAACTCTTTGTTTTCTATCTCTTGCCAAAGCATGGCGGAAGTTTGGTTCAGGCTGATGACTTTGCTGAAGTCCACGTTCGACGAGCCGTCTTGCATGATGATGTAGTCATCGCCTATCCGGTGCAGGATAAATCCTTGTTTGATTTTCATGGTTATTTTGTTTTATATTCTTCTGAACAGGGCGAGCAGCCAGCGGCGAGCGGGGTTTAGCTTCATCCACCAGTAGGAGTAGAGCTTCCAGACTTTGCCGTCGGCGGTGTACCGTTTGTCTTTTCGCATGGCTTCGGTCATGACGCCCATTACCCGTCCGATGTCGGTTTCTTCGGTCTGGGCGAGGTTGCCGTCGCTTGCAGGATGAGTATGTCTCCGTTCCGACGGATGATGCGGTGAAAGACGATGCGTTCCGTCAGGTCGCGTGCCAGTACGGTGACGCCCGGTTGCAGCTGTTCTGTGGTGAAATCGCCCAGTGTCACCCGGTCACGGCGGTCCACTAAGAAAGGATTCATGCTGTTGCCCCGCACGGTGATGGTTACTGTATGTCCCTCTTTGATGAGACGCGCCACTTCGGGAAGCAATATCTCGTTGGGAATGCTTTTCTTCATCGGCTGTTCAGTTCATCATTCATAACTTATCCTTCTACCGTCTTTCTGCAAAGTTCCGTCGCTTCACGGTCGGGCAGGCATTTCAGATGATAGACGGGTGCCAGCGTGGCAAGTTCCGTCACAGTGGCGACAATGGCGTTATAGATTTCCTTGTTCTGCTTCAGGCAAGAGCAGGAGGGGAGGAGGGTGGCGAAAGCATGTGCTGCTCTCTCTTGCTCTATTTCATTCTGCGGTGCTTGTTCCAAGCGGACGAAGGCGCCTACGGTCATGGATTCTTTCCGATAGCAAGGTGTCTTTCCGCTCCACGGAGAACCGAAAACAGTGGCTTGCTTGCCGAGGCTGTCCACATGTACTATCGGATTGTCATCGTTCAGTAGATGGCAGTCGAGAACTGTTGCAGCCAGAGCCCGGTGTGCGTACTTTTGCCCGTGCCGCTTTTCCCTAAGAAGAGGTAGCCTTTGCCTGTTTCAGTAGCGACAACCGAGGCATGCATCAGCAGTGTATGGTGGCGGGCGGCATTGAAGGCATAGAGCATCATCAAGAAGTTGTTCAGTACGAAGTTCGTTTCGTTTTCCGGAGCCGGTGTTTCTGTCCTGCAGGCCGGTAGGTGGATGAAGCATTGCCTGAAGTTATCGTTGCACTCCATCCAATAGTTTTTCCCGCTTTTCCGTGGGGTGATGGATACAAGGTGTGAGCTGTGGGGCAAAGGGCGAATGATGCAATCGGCATCTTCCCAGTTGAAACATATATCATCGGGAGTTTTCGCTATGGTTCGTTTTGTCGTTGTTTCGTCATCGTCTATCTCTGTTTCAAAGATTACTTTTTGCGTCGTGTCTATTGTCGTGATGAACGGAATCAGTGAAGGCAGCGCCTTGAATATATTGAAGTCGGAAGGTTTCACCATGCGAAAGGTGTGCGGTCCTACTTGATAATCCAATATCTGTATTCTCATATGTTTTGATTGTTAGTTGTTATTCATGATACTTTGGGCTACTCAGAAAAATAATGAATGTTTGTGTGAATGAGGAAGATTTGAGAGATTTTTCAACTGTCTTGTTGTCATTCTTTAGACGCGGAGGACGCAGATCTATAAAAGAAAATCCGCTGTCCGCCGCATCTAAAAGATAGTAATAAGGCGATTCCGATATCTCTTCGTTTGGTTTACGAGGATATATTGCTTCCTTTCTTAGAATTTGGCTTATCGGTTCTCCTGACTTGTTTGGCCAACAATATATTCTTTCCTCCATCACCGACTTTGTGGCTGCTGTATATACACTGCCGTCACGGGTAACCTCGTAGCCTGTTACCAAATAGGACTCATTGTCGTCCATATTCGGATTTGCCGGGTTGAAATTGATGAACGTTCCACCGGACACCTGGATGCTGGCAGTGTTCTTGTCTGTATTCTTTAAGTTCAGTACCAGTATCTGCCATCCGTGTCGTTGTTGGGTGTACCATATTTGCCGGATTCAAATGTTCCTCCATAGATATTGATTTTCCCATTCTCTCTTGCATAAATCAGGTCTATCTGGGTGTTCAGTTTCTGGGTGTTATAGTAAGAACCGCCATGAATATTTACTGTCCCGTATCCTCGGGCTTCAATTACCATGCGATAACCATCGTCTTTCGCTGTAGCAGATGCATCGCACTTCACATTGCCGTTGCCTGAAATGTTTAGTGTTCCGTTCTGTACAGTAAAGATTTGTGTGAAAGGAGTGGCATCAGCTGTTTCTGAGGAATTGATGATGTCGTGGCCATTCAGGTTTAAGTTTGCCGTTGCGTTTGCAGCATTCAATATGTAGCCTGTGGCAAGCTCCGTCTTGGCGATGTTGATATTTGAGAGAAGTTTTATATCCACAGTTGCGTTGGTTGCCATGTACTTCAGTACGCTTGGGTCGGAGAATGTACCTCCGGAAACAGAGATGATACTTTGGGCATTTTCGGTTCCCACGGATGCATCTACCTTTAAGTCACCGTTGAAAGTACCGCTTGTGATATTCAGCTTCATAAGTTCGGTATTTCCTGCACTCTTGAAATTTCCACTTTTCCATTGATGACGCTCGTACCGCTTACCGTAACCGTGACTCCAGCAGTGTACTTTGCATAGCCGCATACGTCGAATGCAAATTGATTCGCATTGCTTCCTGCGTTGATAGTGGTATTGTTGATGCTTATGTTGCCACAATTGTTGCTTACTACGTATTGGGCATTTGTGTCTTCTACTGTCATATTATCTAATGTCAGGTTGCAGTAGTTCTGAATCATGATTTTGTTGTTGTCACTCTTCAGCGTTCCGTTCTTGAAAGTAACGTTTGAACCTTCGAGTAATTGACAGCTGTTCGTTTCGGTGCCGGTGGAACCTACGGTCGGGTCAGCAAGTGTAAGAATCTTGCCGCCTAAGTCCATCGTTAAGGTTTGTCCGCTTG
>ENA-OQEB01000847-OQEB01000847.1-human-gut-metagenome-genome-assembly--contig:-NODE-847-length-11918-cov-2.069969_pt1 | contig 11918 bp, 13 predicted proteins | sample MGYA00242787_ERZ504619 | MGnify/ENA primary metagenome ERZ504619 (study PRJEB26092, sample SAMD00036317) | human gut metagenome | host: Homo sapiens | study: EMG produced TPA metagenomics assembly of... | reverse complement strand
GCTCCTGAACAGTGATGTGGAGGTGGCGCATCATTGGCTCACTCCGCTCATCGAGTTTATGGACTCTCATCCTCAGGTGCAGCCTGCCAGCCTAAGTTGCTTGCCGAATATGACAAGGACAGCTTTGAGTATGCCGGTGCCTGCGGTGGCTTCCTCGACAAGTATGGCTATCCTTTCTGCCGTGGCAGAATCTTTGATACCGTGGAGCGTGACAATGGTCAGTATGACTATCAGCAGGAAGTGCTCTGGGCTACGGGAGCCTGCATGATGATTCGCAGCAAGGACTATTGGGAGGCAGGCGGACTGGACGGCAGATTCTTTGCCCACAATGAGGAGATAGACCTCTGCTGGCGATTGCGATTGATGGGCAGAAAGATATACTGCATCCCAGAGAGCGAGGTTTATCATGTGGGCGGAGGAACGCTGCCTAAGAGCAATCCGATGAAGACGTACTTGAATTTCAGAAATAATCTAACCATGCTCTATAAGAATCTGAGCGATAAGGATTTGAATCACGTGATGCGTATGCGCTGGTTCTTGGATTATCTCGCTGCCTGGGAGATGCTCATCTTGAAGCACAACTGGGGAGACTTCCGAGCTATCTACAAGGCAAGAAAAGCATTCAAGGCATGGAAGAAAGACTTCGACGAAGACCGCCGCCGCATTCAAGAGCATCGAGTAAGCGAGCATGTGAAGCAAGTCTTCGACTGCTCTATCCTCTGGCAATATTATGTGAAGGGGAAAAAGTTATTTTCTAGCTTATAAACACAAACAAACTAAACTTAAAAACGATACGACAATGAAAAAGAAAATGAATGATGCAGTAGTCGCAGCCCTTCTGTCACTGGGCGTGCAGGCTCAGAAGCTAGTAGAGGTAACGGTGAAGAATCCATCGGGAGAGGCACGCCAGGATGTCCCCGTAGTGATGGATCTCAAGTCATGGGGAGACGTCCGAAAGGCTGTGGTAAAAGTGTATGGCAAGGAGATTCCATCACAGCTCGATGACCTGGACCGAGACTGCGTGAACGATGAACTCTGCTTCTTGGTGAACCTTGGCAAGAAGGAGAAGAAAACATACTGCGTGAGCCTATATGAGGAAGGCGAGCAGGCGCAATACACAGCCCGCACCTTTGCCGAGCTTTGCCTGCCTAGCCGCAACAAGAAACTAGCCAAGAACCAGCAAGATATCTATCTGAAGAGCATCGCCTTCGACAAGCGAACCAAGGATCCCTATCACTATGTTCATTCCCATGGCATCTGCTTTGAGAGCGACTTGGTGGCTATGCGCGTATACTTTGACCATCGTCAGACCATCGACCTCTATGGCAAGATCAATCCAGGACTGGTAATAGAGAAGACTCAGTTCTATCCATCGGAAGAGCAGATAGCTGCAGGCTCGGGCGATGACTGCCTCTGGGTGGGCAATACATACGGACTGGGAGCCTTGAGAGGATGGGACGGACAGAACCAAGTGTTGCTCAATGACTTGAAATACCAAGAGCAGCGAGTGATCTCAGAAGGTCCGCTGCGTGCCATCGTGGAATTGGACGATAGGGGATGGACGCCTGCTCCAGGCTTGAAGCCCGTCAATGCCACCATTCGATATACCATCTATGCCGGACACAGAGACTTCGACGTGGACGTGTTCTTCAATAAGAACGTGAGCAACTATGACTTTGCCACCGGACTCATCAATGTGAAGGGTTCCAGCGAGTATGCCGATGGCAAGGGCTTGCGCGGCTGTTGGGGCAGCGACTGGCTACGGGCAAGGATGATGGCAAACATAAGCTCGAAACCGTGGGCTTGGGCATCTATGTGCCAGCCAGATGTTAGCCAAGCAGATGCCTGCCAACAAGGACTGTTACACGCAGGTAGTGAGACCGGTAGGCAACAAGCTGAGCTACAAGCTAGCCTATACCAGCGCCAACGAAACCTATGGTCCGAAGGGCGAGAAAGAGTGGTATGAGTGGCTTAAATGTTGGAAAAAACAGATAGAACAGCCTATAATCGTAAAATATTAAAAAATATTCACTAAAAAGTTTTGTATTTAAGAGATTTTTTAGTATTTTTGCAGTCGTAACTATTAAAGATTGCAAATTTGTGAGACACTTATATAGATATATCGTCCTATTAGCATGTGTGCTTCTTTGTTCGGCTTGCGGATTTAAGTTCAAGCCGAACGAAGACAGTATTGTCGCACCCCTGTCGGTGCAGCGCTATGACCGCTTGGAGAGTCGCTATCTGACCACGGGCGATTTCTCTGCCCTTCAATCGATGAACACCGATTATCCTATCGAGACTCGTACCCTGATAGAGAAGATGTTGCAGCTAGGCACCATCACCGATGCCAACATTAGCAACCGCTTCCTCATGTTCTATCAGGACTCCACGCTCCAGGCTCTCATTGCTGATGCCGAGGCAGAATATGCCAATATGGACGACATCAACGAGCAGCTAGTGGCAGCCTTCCAGCGACTCAAGGGCTGGATACCAGAGATGCAGCAGCCGTCATTCTATGCCCAGATAGGCGCCTTGGACCAGAGCATCGTGGTGGGCGAGCACTCCGTGGGCATCTCGCTGGATAAGTATATGGGTGCCAACTATCCACTCTACAAGAAATATTACACAGCGCAGCAGCGCGCATTGATGACCCGAGAATACATCGTGCCCGATTGTTTGACATTCTATTTGCTCAGTATCTATCCGATGGACAATTTCGATACCCGTCCGCAGTTGGATAGAGACTTGCACATGGGCAAGATCATGTGGGCAGTGAACAAGGCGATGTGCAAGGAGATCTTTACCGCCAAGTATGTAAAGACCATCAATGCTTATGTCAAGCGCAATCCTAAGATAACGGTGAAGGAATTGCTCGAAGACGAGGACTACTCGGCTATCGAGGCATTACATAAAGACTAAAAATGAAGAAAATTACAACTTTTATTGCAGCAATCATGATGGTATCGGCTGTGCAGGCAGCAGACAAGCTGGACCTGAAGGCTATCACTTCGGGCGAGTTTTCTGCCTCTTATGTGACAGGTATCAATCCTATTGAAGGTACAGATTTGTATGCTAATATTTCTAGCGATGGCAAGCAAATCGTGAGTTTCTCATTCAAGACAGGCAAGCAGGTGGCTGTGCTCTTCGATGTAGCGGCAGCTAAGGCTCCCTTTGAGGAGATAGATGGCTATGTGATTAGCCCAGACGGCAAGAAAATGCTGGTGATGACGAAGCGCCAGGCTGTGTATCGCCGCTCCTTCAAGCTGAGTATTTCGTATATGACATCGCCAAGAAGACTTTGAAGAAGCTTTCTGAGGGTGAAAACCAGCAGGTGCTACATGGTCGCCAGATTCTCGCCACATCGCCTTTGTCAAGGACAATAATCTCTATGTCACTGATACAGAAAAGGAAGTGCAGATAACAAAGGACGGTAAGTTTAATGAGGTTATCAATGGCATTCCTGACTGGGTATACGAGGAGGAGTTTAGCTTCAATCGTGCCTTTGCCTGGAATGCAGATGGTACGAGCATCGGCTGGATTCGATTTGATGAGTCGCATGTGAAGACTTATTCGCTCCAGCTCTTCGAGGGCTCTCATCCTACTCGCACGGAATTTCATGATTACCCAGGCGAGTATTCATACAAGTATCCTAAGGCAGGACAGGACAACTCGAAGGTGAGCCTTTGGAGCTATGACCTGAAGAGTGGCAAGACCATTGCGCTGAACGTGCCAGTGGATGCCGATGGCTATTATCCACGCATCAAGACATCGCCTGATGCCAACCAGCTCATCGTTTACACCATGAATCGTCATCAGGATGATATGCGCCTCTATGGCGTTAATCCTTTTACAGGCGTTAGCAAGATGCTCATCAAGGAGAGCGTGCCTAAGTTTGTGAAGGAGGAAGTGGTGGAGAACAGCATCGTGGGCAAGAAGACCATCTTGCTGCCTAGCGATCGTGATGGATTTATGCATTTGTATCTCTATGATATGAATGGTAAGCTGATTCGCCAGGTGGAGAAGGGCAACTATGATGTGACTGACATCTATGGCATGGACGAGAAGACGGGCGATGTGTATTTCCAAGCTGCCAAGCTGAATGCGCACGACCGACAGGTATATGTGGCTCACAAGAATGGTAAGGTGGAGCAACTCACTGATGCCAAGGGATCTAATGCCGCTAACTTCTCGGGCGATTATCGCTACTTTGTCAATACCTGGAGCTCTTACTCTCATCCTTATGTATTTACCGTGAGAGACAATAAGGGCAAGGTGATCAAGATGTTGGAAGACAATAAGAAGTTGGTGGAGAAGACCCAGCAGTATAACTGGGGCAAGCGCGAAACCTTCAGTTTCACTACTTCCGAGGGCGTGAAGCTGGACGGCTGGATGGTAAAGCCTGTGGACTTTGATGCCAACAAGAAATATCCTGTCATCCTCTTCCAGTATTCAGGTCCGGGCAATCAGCAGGTGCTCGATTCTTGGAGCACAGGAAGCATGGGCAATGGTGGCGCCTTCGATTATTACTTGGCTCAGGAGGGCTTCATCGTGGCTTGCGTAGATGGTCGCGGTACGGGTGCTCGTGGTGCTGAGTTTGAGAAGTGTACTTACTTGCGCTTGGGCGACCTGGAGTCAAAGGACCAGGTGGAGACAGCTCTCTATATGGGTTCGCTGCCATACGTGGACAAGGATAATATCGGCATCTGGGGCTGGAGCTATGGTGGCTTCAATACCTTGATGAGTATGAGCGAGGGCAGACCTGTGTTCAAGGCAGGTGTGGCAGTGGCTCCTCCTACTTGTTATCGCTTCTACGACACGGTGTATACCGAGCGCTATATGCGCACTCCTCAGGAGAACGAGGACGGATACAAGGTAAATCCTATAGAGCGTGCCGATCAGTTGCATGGAGCCTTGCTGATTTGTCATGGCGTGGCAGATGACAATGTGCATCCACAGAATACTTACGAGTATGCCGAGGCTTTGGTACAGGCAGACAAGGACTTCAAGGAAGTATGGTATACCAACCGCAATCACAGCATCTTTGGAGGCAACACTCGCAATCATCTCTTGCGCCAGATTACCAACTGGTTCAAGCAGAACTTGAAGTAAAAGAACGATGGTTTTCGCAAGCAGACTTCTGGTAAGGCGTCTTATTGCGAATGAGTCAAGATACATAAAAAGCTCGATAGGCTAGTGAATGGCTTATCGAGCTTTTTTTCTTTTATTGGGCAGGTAACAAACCTGCCCTCCCAGTATTTCTTGCTAGAAATATAGATAGAGTTAGTTTTCCTCCGGTGCGATAGACTGGAAGGAGAAATCTCCGTTGCTTATCTGTTTTACCTGCCAAGGAGTAGGGGCATCGTCCATTTTCTGTCCGTTCTTCACCTTCTTGGCTTTTGGCTTGGCGGTGTACTTGTCGTAGAGCTTAACCCATTTCTTCTCCGCCTTCTTCTGGTCAGTGTCGTAGAACACGCTGCAAGTTCTGTAGCCAGCGCCGTGCTGCTCCAGATAGTCGCGCAACTGGTAAGAGTAGTTCTCTCTGCTCACCAGGAATTTTCCTTTACCCTGAATATAGGCTGAATCGAGCTGCTGAACACCTGTGATATAGACCGTAGAGTCATTGAATGACTGGGCAAAACCAAAGATATAAGTAGTCTTTGGCTCGTTCTTGGCAGTCACGGCGAGCGATGAAATGCCAGCCAGTGCCAGTGCAGCTAATGCAATTTTTGTTATCTTCATTGTCTTGTTAATGTTATTTTCTTTTTCCTTGCTGATGCCTTATCCTAAGTAAGACTTCAGTACCTTGTTGTTGATATTGTGGCGCAGTCTTCTGACTCCCTTGTCCCTGATCTGGCGCACTCGTTCACGTGAGAGATTGAATCTGATGCTTATCTCATCGAGCGTCATCTCGGGAACGCCTATGCCAAAGCAAGCCTTCACGATCACCAGCTCTCTATCCTTGAGAGTGGCTAGGGCGCGCTCTATCTCCGTGTGGAGAGACTCCCGCAAGAGCTCCTTGTCGGTGGAAGGGGCTTCTGAGTTAGACAATATATCGAGCATGTTGCCTTCTTCTCCATCTACCAGTGGCGCATCCACGCTCACGTGTTTGCTGCTCGCCTTGATGGCATCGGCTATCTTGTCCTCGGGGATGTCCACCTTGTCCAAGATTTCCTCATAGTTGGGGCGGCGCTCATGCTCTTGCTCAAATTTGTTCATCTCATGCACCAGTTTGTTGATGCTGCCCACCTGGTTCAGTGGCAGGCGCACGATGTGGCTCTGCTCGGCGATGGCCTGCAGAATGCTTTGGCGAATCCACCAAACGGCGTAAGATATGAACTTGAAGCCTCGGGTCTCGTCGAATTTCTCTGCAGCCTTGATCAGTCCTCTGTTGCCCTCGCTGATGAGTCGCAGAGGCTGACTCCCTGGTTTTGATATTGTTTGGCTACAGATACGACGAAGCGCAGATTAGCTTTGCAAAGCTTGTCCAAAGCCTTGCGGTCTCCCTTTCTTATTTTCTGGGCGAGCTCTACTTCCTCTTCTGGGGAAATCAGCTCTTCATGTCCAATATCTTGGAGATATTTTTCCAACGAAGCGTTGCTACGATTCGTGATGGATTGAGTAATTTTTAATTGTTTCATGCTGGCATCAAATTTTAAAGCAGTTGCAAATATACACTTTTTTGTTCGAATAGCAAAAAAATAGTAGATATTTTTCCAAATACCTACTATTTTATTGTATTTTAGGAGATTTTTTGTGATATTTTGCTCCTATTTTGCTTGTCGATGCCTAGCTGGCTGCCTTGGGGCAGCTAGCGGCAGGCATTAGTCTTTCTGCAATGGCACTGCGAAGTATGCCTTCTTGCCTGTAGGCCATACACCCTGGATGTAGAGCACTGGGTCCTTGCTGGTAGAGGCTGTCTTCACTGCCTTCTGCAAGTCATCGAGTGTGTTGATGTTGCTGTCGTTGATGCGCTGGATGATGAATCCGCGAGATACGCCGGCATCCTTCAAGGCACCGCTGTTCACCTTCATTACCTCTACACCATAGTTGATATTGAGCTGCTTCTTCTGTGCGTCGGTGATAGGACGGAAGCTGCCACCCAGTACGTCGAGGTCGGCACTCTTGATGACGGTTGTTGTGCCCTGGGCGTTCTTCAGTGTGATGGTCTTGCTGTAGCTCTTCTTGTTGCGCAAGTAAGTGATGGTCATCTTGTCGCCTGGGCGCTTGCCGTTGAGCAGCTCCTGGAGCTCAGCCATCTTGCTCACCTTCTTGCCGTCTACCTTGGTGATGACGTCGCCTTCCTTCAGTCCGGCTTCTGCACCATTGCCATCTTCATCAACCTTGGCGATGTATACACCCTCGTTGGTGCCGAGGTCTACGTCCTTGCCGTTGTCCTTCTGTGCGTTGATGTAGTTGAGCACATCGCTACCCTGGATGCTCAGCATCACGCGCTGTACGCTGCCATACTGCTTCAAGTCTGCCACTACCTTATTCATAATAGAGGTAGGGATGGCGAAACCATAGCCTGAGAAAGAACCGGTCTGAGAATAGAGCATAGCGTTGATACCTACCAATTCGCCCTGGGTGTTGACCAGTGCGCCACCTGAGTTACCTGCGTTGATGGCAGCATCAGTCTGGATGAAGCTCTCCACGCCGTTGGCACCGAGTGAGCGAGCTTGGCAGAGATGATACCAGCTGTTACGGTATTGTTCAGGCCGAATGGGTTGCCCACTGCGATGACCCATTCTCCCACCTTGATCTTGTCGCTGTCGGCGATAGGGAGGGTAGGGAGATCCTTGCCATTGATCTTGATGAGGGCGAGGTCGGTGGTCTTGTCTGTACCGATGATGCGGGCGGAGAACTCACGGTTGTCGTTCAGCGTGACGGTCAACTCGTCGGCTCCTTCCACTACGTGATTGTTGGTTACGATATAGCCATCGCTGCTGATGATGACGCCCGAACCAGTGGCTTCCTTCTTAGGATCTGCACTTGCTGCTTGCGTGTGCCGCCATTGCCCTGACCAGGATTGCCGAAGAATCCGAATGGGTCGAAGAAGCCTCCGAATGGATCGTCCTGTACATCTACGGTCTTCACCTTGGAGTTCTGTACATATTTGATATGCACTACGGCAGGCAGAGCCTTCTCGGCTGCATAGGTCAAATCTACTGGTTGTCCGGCAGCGGCAGCTGTTACGGCTGGCGCAGCGTTAACTTTCATAAAAGCACCTGCAGAGAATGCGAGAGAACTGACGCATAGTGCTGCAATTACATAATTAGTTACCTTTTTCATGTCTATTGATCTTTTTATTGTTATTTTCTTTTCTTTGTTTCCGACAGCCAAAAGCGTGCCAATCTGCACTGGGCTTCTTGGGAGGACTGAGCCGTCAGTTTTCGACTGCAAATATAGATGCATTTTTTGAGATACGTTCATGTTTGGGTGTAAAATTATTCCGTTTTAACATTTGAATTTAACACTTTAACGGCTATTAAGCTTGAATGTTCCTATTTTCACAATTGTTAGATACTTTGAGGATTTTTCATAGTTGTGTATATAAAACTAAAAATGATTGAAGTGCAAACGAAGTTAAACGAAATGTGCCATTTCTTATATGTTTTTGAGCGAAATAGGCTACGGATATGACAGAATGAGAGGGAGGAAAAAGCGAAAAGAGCTTAAAATCTATGGGAAAAGCTTGTTTATCTGCCATCTTTTTTGTACTTTTGTAATTCGAAAGCAGTGCTCCGGTCTGTCGCTGGCGCTTTTCGTACGGCGCGAGAGGAAAGTCCGGGCAGCATAGGGCATCCCACTTCCGAAACTAGAAGCTATTGGTGACAGTAGGTGTCGGTAGAAGAAAATAACCGCCCGAAACTTATCCCGTATCCATGCGGGGGTAGTGTCGGGTAAGGGTGAGAAGGTGGTGTAAGAGACCACCAGCTGGCGGGCGATCGTCAGGCTGTGCCATCTGGGAGCTGTAAGCTCATGTATACCACAGATTGAGGGCGGCTCGTCCGAGATTGGCTATACCTCGTCAGTATTTTTGGTATGGTCAGTTAACTGTGGAGGGTAGAGTGCTTGAGCCAGGGGTGACTCTGGGACTAGATAAATGACAGACACCTGTTCATTTTTGTTGCAATTTACGAACACGTTGCATAGAACAGGGGACAGAACTCGGCTTATAGGGGCACTGCTTTCTTTTTTTCTCTATCCGATGGATATGTCTCTATATAAAAGGTGGAGAAAATGAGTGTATCAATAAGAAGTAACAAAACAAACTAACAATATAGCAATGAATATAAGAGAACCAGAAAAGCAGTATTTCGATGATTTTGAGCATAAGGTGACAGGCAAGATAGAGAAGTATGGCGATGAGCCAGATTTCCCTAAGCTGGAGAATTATGGCATCGACCGCCAGGACTTGGATGGCTACTTGTTTGATAAGCAGGCCATTCTCGATATGGGCGGCTCCAAGCGCAGCCAGCTCACAGTGGGTGGATTCCTCACTGTATTGCCCGTGCTCATACTGTCAGCATTCCCTGACAAGTCGCCTATCTATCAGAATGGCAAGATGCTCACCACGGTCATCGCCTCATAATCGGCTTGCTCTTGGCATGCTTCGTCAAGGCATTGCTCCAGATGGTGATACTCTATCGCTTGGGCAAGCACAAGGAGAGCAAGATGGAGACTTACATCAAGGCAGTGCTGTTCTATAACAAGACAATTTAAAAACAATCATAACATGAATATCCCTCAATTACCCGACTTTATGTCGTACAAGGACAAGTTCACTCAGAGTGCATTTGTCGAGAAGATTTCGCACGTGGCTAAGCGTGCAGGTGCCAAGATGGTATATGCAGCGCTCATTCTCTATTACACATTGGAGAGTGACAAGGTGGCGCTGAAGGACAAGGCGATGATCATCGGTGCCTTGGGCTATCTGATTAGTCCGCTCGATGTGATTCCAGATGCCATTCCTATCGCTGGATTGAGCGATGACTTGGCTGTGCTTCTCTATGTGCTCCATAAGGTGTGGGGCGATGTTTCGGAGGATGCCAAGCAGAAGCTTATGCCAAGTTGAGCAAGTGGTTTGATGAGGATGAGCTGCCTAATGCAGACGATCTCTTCAAGGAGAATCCTACGGAAACTCCGGTATAACTCTATAGTATTACGTTCATATCAGCGTAAGTTTATGCTCATATCAGCATCAGCTCACGTTCATATCAGTATTAAGAGCTGCTGATAAGAAGATAAAAAAGAGGCTGCATCAATCAAGATGCAGCCTCTTCTTATTTAGAGTTCAATAACGTTATCTTTTGACTTATACAATGCCCTGAGCCATCATAGCCTTAGCTACCTTCAAGAAGCCAGCAACGTTGGCACCCTTCACGTAGTTGACATAGCCGTCAGCCTCTGTACCATACTTCACGCAGTTAGCGTGGATATCGTTCATGATGTCGTGGAGCTTAGCGTCTACTTCCTCACGAGACCACTTCAAGCGCTCAGAGTTCTGGCTCATCTCAAGACTGATACAGCCACACCACCAGCGTTGGCAGCCTTACCTGGAGAGTAGAGGATCTTAGCGTCCTGGAATACCTTGATAGCCTCTGGAGTAGATGGCATGTTAGCACCCTCGCTCACTGCGATTACGCCGTTAGCAACCAATGCCTTGGCAGCCTCCTCGTTGATCTCGTTCTGAGTAGCAGATGGGAGAGCGATGTCTGCCTTCTCAAACCAAGCTTAGCACCCTCTACATACTTCACGCCATATTTCTCAGCATATTCCTTGATACGACCACGCTCTACATTCTTCAACTCCATGATGTAAGCGAGCTTCTCTGCGTCGATACCATCTGGATCGTAGATGTAACCGTTAGAGTCAGAACATGTCACTGGCTTAGCGCCGAGCTGGATCAATTTCTCCATAGTGTACTGAGCCACGTTACCAGAACCAGATACCAAGACTGTCTTGCCCTTGATGTCGATATTCTTGGTAGCAAGCATGTTGCAGAGGAAGTATACGTTACCGTAACCTGTAGCCTCAGGACGGATGAGAGAACCACCGAACTCCTGGCCCTTACCTGTCAACATACCTTGGAACTGATGAGTCAACTTCTTGTACATACCGAACAAGTAGCCTACCTCGCGACCACCTACACCGATATCACCAGCAGGAACATCCTCGTCTGGACCGATGTGGCGATAAAGCTCAGTCATGAAAGCCTGGCAGAAACGCATAACCTCGGCATTACTCTTACCGCGTGGAGAGAAGTCAGAACCACCCTTGGCACCACCCATAGGGAGAGTAGTAAGAGAGTTCTTGAATGTCTGCTCGAAGGCAAGGAACTTCAAGATACCCAAGTTAACTGACTTGTGGAAACGAAGACCTCCCTTGTATGGGCCAATCACGTTGTTGTGCTGGATGCGGTAACCCATGTTAGTCTGTACGTTACCCTTGTCGTCTACCCATGATACACGGAACTCGATGACGCGGTCTGGAATGCAAAGACGCTCGATGAGGTTTGCCTTCTCAAACTCTGGGTGCTTGTTGTACTCTTCCTCGATAGTACCGAGAACCTGACTAACTGCCTGGATGTACTCAGGCTCGTTTGGGAATCTTCTTTGGAGATTCGCGATTACTTCAGATGCTTTCATAATCTTAATCTTTTATTGTGTTTAAATTGTTGTTTTCTTGTTTACGGTTGCAAAGGTAAAGAAAAAACTTGAAATACCAAACAAAAAGACAGAAAAAATGCAGAAAAAGTAGAAAAAAGTCATTATTTAACATTCCGTAAGACTGTGAAAAGGGCGGTTTGTGTTCGTACACCTTATTATATATAGGAATGCCTAGCATGCTTGTCGTTGATGCCATATATGGTGTTTTGTGATGCCATACATAGTATTTGATGATGCCATACATGATAA
>ENA-OQEB01000845-OQEB01000845.1-human-gut-metagenome-genome-assembly--contig:-NODE-845-length-11938-cov-7.643214_pt1 | contig 11938 bp, 18 predicted proteins | sample MGYA00242787_ERZ504619 | MGnify/ENA primary metagenome ERZ504619 (study PRJEB26092, sample SAMD00036317) | human gut metagenome | host: Homo sapiens | study: EMG produced TPA metagenomics assembly of... | reverse complement strand
CCGTGGCGGGCGCCGTCGCGGCAGCGGATTCCGTCGCGGCGCCTTGCGGTGCCACGATGTCGAGCGCAATCGGCGCAAAGGCGATTTCTTCTAGATAGGCCTCAATAGTCGGCTGATGCTTTTTGAGCTGCGCGATGGCAAAGCGCGAGGGGGCCTCGATCGTGAGCGTATCTTCGGTCAGGCTTATGGCGCGCGATTGCCCCAGCATGTTGATGAGGCGTGCATCTTGGCCGTCGCGCTGACAAAAGGCGATGGCATCCCCCAGGATGATGCTTGCTTCCTCGTCCACTGTCTCTCCCGTTCTTTAGCTCTGAGCTCGCACGCGAGCGGCGCCGAGTTCGGTCAGATGGTATTTCTGGCCATGCTTGATGACCAAGCCGGCCTGCGCCAAGTCATTGAGCGTGCGTGACCAAGTGGGGGCCGAGTTTCCAAACGCCCTCGCCAGATCGGTTGCACCGCACGCTTGATTTTGCGCCAGATAGCCCAGCGCGGCGTTGCCGCGGTCGCTTACGAACACGTCCGGTTGTGGCTGCGCATACTGATTTGCTGCATTAGGATACATCATTTGAGCTGCTGGTTGTTGAGAACTCTGCATCGGTGGCATTTGCTGTTGAAAACTTTGAGGCCACTGTTGGTAAGGCTGCGGAGGCATCTGCTGGCCCAAGGCTGTACTGCTGCTGCGGCATCTGCTGGTACGGCTGCTGATATCCCTGCTGGTACTGCTGCGGGAACTGCTGGCCATACCCCAGTGGCGGCATCTGCTGATATGGATATCCCTGTTGGTACGGCTGATAGCCCATTTGCTGGCCACCCGGTGCCCCCGTCGCCTGCTGCATTGCTGCTGCATCCTGATCCGCCAGCGGCACGGTCTCTGGCATGTTTGGCGGCATCGACATCGATGTCGCTGGGGCTCTTGTGTAGGAAGCATTCCGGGATGCTGCATCTGCCCCACGGGGGGCTGCATCTGCTGCGTTGCCATGGGCTGCTGCGCAAAAGCTCCCGGCAGGGATATGTGGGCTGCTCCGTCTCGGGCCGCACGGAAGCACCGCGTCCGCCGGCGCGCTCGATTTCCTGCACGCGTTTAGGTCCAGGCTTACCGTAACCACGGTGCCGTTGCCCATGTTGTCCTCGATGGATACGGCACCGCCGGCGTTTTCCAAATACTCCTGCACCATGGGAAACCCTGCTCCGGTTCCACGGATATAGCGCTTCATCTTGCTGTTTGCGCTGGTAACGCCAAAGTCGAAAGCACGTTCCTTGTCGTCGATGCCGGGTCCTTGGTCAGCAAAGCGGATGGTGTCTCCGCCGTCCAGAATCGAGATGATGGGCTCGGCAAAGTGTGCGTGGATAAAGTTTTCGACAATCTCGCGGATGACCATGAGCGAGATATGGCCACCTTGTTCTTTCATGCACTGGTAGACGGTGTTGGTCGTCTCTTCCAAATACGTGCGGACATCTTGCGGATCAATGACGATCACCCGCGGTGTCGACAGCATGTCGTCATAGACGGCGATGCGCGCGGCGTACATGGCTTTTGGCGCCTGCGTGGTCGTCTGCTCGCCTTCCGCACGCTCTTCGCGCACGCCGGTGATGTGCTCGTTGTCGGGTGCCGGGTCTCCGGAATCGACCATGGTGTAAAAGTCGTCAGACATGCCGCTCGCAATCTTTCAAAAGGTTTCGAACAAATAGTAGCTCACCGTGCAACGTTTCTCATCTTTCGACAACTTTTCAAAACTTGTTGAAAACTTTGGAAAACGGGCGAAAAGTTCTCAACATTGCCAACATGACCTGTTGAAAACTCGATGAAATATCGTGAAAGGTTGCCATGAGGCGCAAATTTCGGTTGTGCTTATGGGGGAACCGTGTGAACTGCGCAACCTTTTACCTTTGATTTCTTGACATTTGAACATTGATTTCCCTACAATCTTCAAGCTCACGTGTCTATATCTGCGTCCGCGTCCCCGCGGACACTCGAAATGCAGCAGGAGGAACTTAAGATGAAGCGTACGTATCAGCCTAATAAGCGTAAGCGTGCCAAGACCCATGGCTTCCGTGCCCGTATGGCCACTAAGGGTGGTCGTGCCGTGCTCGCCCGTCGTCGCGCCAAGGGCCGCAAGCGTCTCACTGTCTAGCAGCGATACACACATCTCGCATGAAGACTATTAAGTCTCGGCAAGATTTCGAGCATGTGTTCAGTCAGGGGCGTCGTTTCAATCACCCTCTGATTCGAATGACCATATGTGAATCGGTTGGCGAAGGCGACTCCGGAAGGGTCGCCTTCGTTGGTGCTAAGCGACTCGGTTGTGCCGTCGTGCGCAACCGATCTAAGCGTGTGATGCGCGAGGCCGCCCGCAGCTGCGGATTTCCCGTTGCGGGTTATGACATCATCTTGTTTGCAACTCCCAAGACGAGGGTTTCCTCGCCGCAGGAGATGGACAAGGCGTTGCGTTCGCTTATGAAGCGCGCCGCGTTGCCGGGGAGGAGCGATGAGCAATCACGTTTTGCGACGTGTTGCCATCGCTCCTATTCGCATATATCAACAGGTTATTTCGCCCTTATTGCCTGACGCCTGCATTTATTACCCAACGTGCTCGCAATACGCCATCCAGGCGATTGAGAAGCACGGTGTTTTGAGAGGCTGCTGGCTTGCCGTGAGGCGCATCGCTCGTTGCAATCCCCTGCACGTCGGCGGTTATGACCCTGTGCCCTAGCGGGCACTCGCTATCGGAGGAAAACTTACATGTGGGATTGGATCGTTAACATCCTTTTCGAGCTGCTCAAGCTCATCCAGACCTTTGCGGTCGACTGGGGCCTGTCCATCATCATCCTGGTGGTCATCATCCGTCTGCTGCTGACGCCGCTCATGCTCAAGTCGACCAAGTCGACGGCTCGCATGCAGGTGCTGCAGCCCAAGATGCTCGAGATCCAGGAGCGCTATGCCGACGATCCCCAGCGTCAGGCCGAGGAGATGCAGAAGTTCTACAGCGAGAACAAGTTCAACCCCATGGCTGGCTGTCTGCCGCTGCTGATTCAGATGCCTATCCTGTTCGCCCTGTTTACATTGCTGCGCAACCTGCCGCAGTACTTTAACGACGGCACGTTCTCGTTCTTCAACATCCTGCCCGACCTGACCACCACGCCGAGTGCTTCCTTTGCCGATGGCTTTATGGTTGCACTGCCTGCGCTGGTTTGCCTGATCCTGTTCGCCGTTCTGACCCTGATTCCGCAGCTCTATATGTCGCGCAACCAGACCGGCCAGCAGGCTCAGAGCATGCGTATGATGGCCGTTGTCATGACGGTCATGATGCTTTGGATGGGCTGGAGCCTTCCCGTTGGTGTTCTGCTGTACTACGACGTCTCGTCTGCTTGGCAGGTTATCCAGCAGATTTTTGTGACGCAGAAGGTCATCGACAAGGCGAAGGCCGATGAGGAGGAGCGTCTTAAGAACGCTCCGCTGCAGGTTGAGGTCACTCGTCGAGAGAAGAAGCCGCGCCCGCACAAGAAGAAGTAGTGGGATATCAATCTTATTTAGGTACCTAACTTTTGGAGTACGTTATGTCTGAAGAGATCATCGAGGATATGCTTGAGGAGGTTGCCCCGCAGGTCGCGGGCGATTATCCCGAGATTGCACAGCGCTACAAGCTGGTGAAGAGCTGACCGATGAGGAGCTCGACACCATTGCCGATGTTGCTATTTCCATCCTGCGTTCCATCCTTTCGCACTTCGATGCCGCCAACTCTCCTATCGATGAGTATGAGGGCGACGAAGGTGAGCTGATTTTGGATGTAACGGCTCCCGACCTTGCTGTTCTCATTGGCCGTCATGGTCGCACCCTTGATGCCCTTCAGGTTATATTCTCTTTGCTGGTGAGCCGCAAACTTGGCTTTAGGTATCCGGTTGTAGTGGACGTCGAGGGATACAAGAGCCGCCGTCAGGACAAGGTTGCCTCCATGGCTCAGTCTGCTGCCGAGCGTGCCATTCGCACTCATAAGAGTGTTTCGCTTCCGCCATGAATGCCTACGAGCGTCGACTGGTTCACATTGCACTTCGTGGCAATGATGCCGTCGATACTCATTCTGAGGGTTCTGACCCTGATCGCCATGTGGTGATTGTTGCTCGATAATCTACTCGAGTTTATGCTAAGGGGACGTGGTTTCCACGTCCCCTTTTTTGTCAAAAGTTCTCGATACGCTGATTTTTGTCAGAAAGGAGCTTTCGTTGTTAGTACTTACTGATCAGCAAGCTGACGAGATGTTGAGTCGTCTAGCTTTCTATTGCAAAGAGTATTCCTTGAGCGTAACTGATGTTGAGCTGAGGAAATGTATTCAGCATTTGGATTTGGTTCTAGAAACAAATAAGACAACCAATCTCACCCGTATTCTTAACGTAGAAGATGCTGCAGTACTTCATATCCTCGACTCACTTGTTTTGCTCCCCTATATCAACAAGGCTCCTGAGGGAGCTTTGCTCGATATGGGAACAGGTGCGGGCTTCCCTGGTATTCCATTAACCATAACCACGCATCGTAAAGCTACTTATATTGACTCTGTTGGCAAGAAGGTTGATGCGGTAAATTCCTTTGTCCATGCTCTTGGATTGAAACATGCCCATGCGGTTCATGATCGTCTTGAAGAATATGCTCGGAGCCATAAGAAGCAGTTCTCTGTTGTAACCGCCCGCGCACTGGCCCCTCTACCGATTCTTGTTGAATATGCGGCTCCGTATCTGAAGGATGGAGGTCTATTTGTTATAACCAAGGGCAATCCTTCGGATGAGGAGCTTGCTTCCGGCATGTCAGCAGCTAAGATTTGCGGCTTCACTTTGCTTCTGAATGACGCAATTGATTTGCCTGAAGGCTTGGGTCACAGGGAGTTCATTGTTCTTAAGAAGAGTCATCCAGCATCTGTCTCATTGCCTCGTGCAAATGGCGTGGCAAAGAAGAATCCGCTTGCCTAGATGTTCACGTGAAACATAATGGATACTAACAACTTGCAGTGTTTCACGTGAAACATGGCGGTTGATATCGATTCGGAATGTTTCACGTGAAACATCCTCCGTTTGACAGCTTTAATACACACCAGGAGGGACCGTGGGATTTCGCGACGTTAAGCGTTCTAAGAGCGCAAAAGACACGCGTATCATTGCAATCATCAATCAAAAAGGCGGCGTCGGTAAGTCAACGACGGCCGTAAACCTTGCAGCAGCACTGGGTGAGCAGGGTCGTAAGACACTGATTGTCGATTTTGATCCGCAGGGAAACAGCACCAGTGGATTCGGAATTGAAAAAGAAGACCTTGATCACTGCATCTATGATGCATTGTTGAATGATGTGCCGGCAGAATCGCTTGTTCTTGATACAAATTGTAAAAAGGTATTCGTTATTCCGGCTACAATTCAACTTGCAGGCGCGGAAATTGAGCTCGTAAGCGCAATTGCTCGTGAAACCCGCCTCAAAGATTTGCTTGAGCCGATTCAGGACGAGTTTGACTTTATTTTCATTGACTGTCCTCCTTCGCTCGGCCTGCTTACTATCAACGCTTTGACCGCAGCAGACAGCGTTTTGATTCCGATCCAGTGCGAATATTACGCACTCGAGGGCGTTACGAAGCTGCTTGAGTCAATGAAGATGGTCAAATCACGGCTGAACAAGGGCTTAGACACCTATGGTGTGCTTATGACCATGTATGACTCGCGTACTTCACTATCGAATCAGGTTGTTGAGGAGGTTCAATCGTACTTTGGTGATAAGGCGTTTAAGACGCTAATCCCCCGTACGGTTAAAATCTCCGAAGCTCCGTCTTTTGGAGAACCGGTAATTACCTATGCACCTCAAAATAAGGGTGCAAAAGCATATATGAACCTTGCAAAAGAGGTGATCAAGCGTGCCTAGTGTAAAGAAACGTGGCGGATTGGGACGTGGACTCAATGCTTTGGTCTCAGAGGCCGAGTATGAGACCGGCGGTTCGGCTGCATCGGCTTCAAATGCCGCATCTGAAACAAAACTACCTATTGAGGATATCGTTCCCAACCCTAATCAGCCGCGAATTCACTTTAACGAAACTGAACTTCGCGAGTTGAGCGAGTCAATCCAAGAACATGGCGTTTTGCAGCCGCTTTTGGTTCGCAAACATGGAAACGGCTATGAGATCATCGCTGGTGAGCGTCGTTACCAGGCGTCAAAGCTTGCTGGCCTTGAAGAATTGCCAGTCATCATTAAAGAGGTAAATGATGAAGAGATGCTGGCTCTTGCTCTTATCGAAAACCTTCAGCGTTCTGATCTGAATCCCGTCGAAGAGGCTAAGCTATCGCCAACTCATTGATGCCAGCGGGATGACCCAGGAGGCATTGTCCAAGGCAGTAAGCAAGTCACGCTCTGCAATTACAAACTCGCTGCGTCTTCTCGATCTCCCCGAAGTAGTTCAGCAGATGATTTTTGAGGGTAAACTTACTGCTGGTCATGCACGTGCGATTCTTGCAGTTCCCTATGAGGACGCGCGTATTCGACTTGCAGAGAAAGTTGTTACAGAGGGCCTTTCCGTAAGAGCGACAGAAAATCTTGCTCCGTTGTTTTCTGCCGGAGAGACACCTAAGACGCCGAGGCCTGCAACGCCTCAGTCTTTTAAAAAGGCTGCCCGCGTGCTTCGTCAGGTTTTTAATACCAACGTGCGTGTGAAGAGCTCGCGTGGAAAGAATAAGATTGAGATTGAGTTTAAAGACGAGGAAGAGCTCTCTCGTATTCTTGGCGAAATGATTCAGTTTGATCAAGGAGGCCAAGATGAGGAATAAGATTTTAACAGCGATTGCATTGGTGACGACTGTCGCGGCTGGTGCCTTTGCTGGCTATAGGATCGCTACAGACGATGAACTTCGAGGTCGTTTGCTTCGTAGCGCGCAAGATATCGTCGATACTTCCAAAAAGAAAATGGATGTTATGACAGAAGATGTTGCCATGCGTACTGCTCAGGTAACGAAGAATCCCAAGATTAATCAAGGTTGGGTCAGCAACCAATGGGAAAATGTAGGCTATTAGGTACCTAACAATTACTCAGCATATTTTGAGGGGTCCTTGTCTGATTCATGAGACAAGGACCCCTTATTTTGGCCGTAAAAATGGGACAGGTAGCAGCTGATTCAAAATTAAGGTCAATAAATGAAACGACCCCGGTTGCATATTCTGTAACCGGGGTCGTTCGATGTTTCACATGAAACGTTTTGGGATGCGACTCCCCTATGCGTTCTTCTGAACTTTGAAGCGCTGCTTCAGCTGTCCGCAAGCGGCGTCAATATCGTTACCACGGGAGTTACGAATCGTGGTCTCGATGCCACGGGACTCAAGACGACGCTGAAGATCCTCAACCTTATGAATCGGCGACGGCTTGAGCGGGCTACCCTCGATGTCGTTAAGCTGAATGAGGTTAACGTGGCACAGCGTTCCCTCGCAGAAGTCGCAGAGCGCCTGCATTTCGGGATTCGTATCGTTGACGCCTTCGATCATGGCATACTCATAGGTCGGGCGGCGGCCGGTCTTCTCGGTGTAGAGCTGAAGCGCTTCGTGAAGGCGAAGCAGCGTGTACTTCTTAACACCGGGCATGAGCTTATTGCGCGTCGACTGGATGGCGGAATGCAGGGAAACGGCAAGCGTGAACTGCTCGGGGATGTCGGCAAATTTGCGAATACCGGGAATAACGCCGCTGGTAGAGACGGTGAGGTGACGAGCGCCGATACCGATGCCATCGGGGTCGTTGAGGATTCGCAGCGCCTTGAGAACCTCGTCGTAGTTGGCAAACGGCTCGCCCTGGCCCATGAAGACAACGCTCGTGGCGCGCTCGCCAAAGTCGTTGGATACATGAAGTACCTGGTCGACGATCTCTTGAGCGGTCAGAGAGCGCTTGAGGCCGTTGAGACCGGTAGCGCAAAAGGCACAGCCCATGCCACAGCCTGCCTGGGTGGAAACGCAGACGGAAAGCTTGTTACGACGGGGCATGCCGACGGTCTCGACGGAAACGCCGTCGTGGTACTCGAGCAGATACTTGCGAGAGCCATCTTTGGAAACCTGCTTGGTGAGTTCAGTCGGCGTGTCAAAGGCGAAAGCCTCTTTAAGCTGCTCGCGGAAAGCCTTGGGAAGGTTGGTCATATCGTCAAACGAACAAACGTTCTTCTCAAAGACCCATTCGATGAGCTGCTTCGCGCGGAAGGCGGGCTGCCAAGCTCGGCCACGAGCTCGCGAATATCGTTTTGGCTCAAGTCGCGAATGTCCTGAGATTTAGTCCTGGGATTCATGGAAGCCTTTCGATTTTGGGGAAACGTAGAGGGTATCGCTACAATATGGTATCAGCTGCAGAAATTATAGAGGAGGAGTCTGCCCATGCCGGGTAAAAGCCTAGAGAACATGCACGTAGCGGTCTTGGCGGGCGGTCATTCCGCTGAGCGCGAGATCTCGCTCAATTCGGGAAAGAACGTCGTGGTTGCCTTGAAGGAGGCCGGCTACACTTCGGTGGAGCTGCTCGACACGGCTGCCGATGATTTTATGGTAACCATGGCGACCGGCGGCTTTGACGTGGCGTTTATCGCCATGCACGGTGCCGGCGGCGAGGATGGCGCCATGCAGGGCGCCATGGAGACCCTGGGTATCCCCTACACGGCCTCGGGCGTGCTTGCCAGCGCCTGCGGTGCCGACAAGGAGGTCTCTAAGCTCCTGTACGCCAAGGCGGGCATTCCCATTGCCCCCGGCCTCGCGCTCGAGGTGGGCGATGAAGTCGATATCGATCATATCGTCGAGGTTTGTGGCGAGCGCTGCTTTGTGAAGCCGGCCGTCAACGGTTCCAGCTATGGCATTTCCCTGGTCCATGAGCTCCGAGCTGCCCGCGGCAATCGCCAAGGCGTGCGTACGGCGACAAAGTGCTGGTCGAGAAGTGCATCGAGGGTACCGAGATCACCGTCGGTGTGTACGGCGAGGACGACGTGCGCGCTCTGCCGATTGTCGAGATTCGCAAACCCGAGGACTGCGAGTTCTACGATCTGGACGTGAAATATGTCGACCCTACGGACATCCATCGCATTCCGGCGCAGATTTCACCCGAGAATTACGCTCGCGCTCAGGAGCTTGCCTGTGCTGCTCACAAGGCCCTCGGTTGCCTGGGTATCTCGCGCAGCGACTTTATCGTGAGTGAGGACGGCCCCGTTATCCTCGAGACCAATACCATTCCCGGCATGACCGATACGTCGCTGTATCCGGACGAGATCCGCCACACCGACGACATGACGTTCCCGCAGGTCTGTGACAGCCTGATTCGTATGGGCCTTCGTCGAGCGGGCATTGCATGCTAATCGAGGACGCGGTTTCGTCAGGAACGCCGCAGTTTGTCATCGACTCCTATGCCACGCTTGCCGAACGCGCCAAAACGCAGTCCTTCGGCCTTATCGAGGAAGATGTGATTGTCCTCGATACCGAGACCACAGGTCTTTCGGTGCAGGACAATGAGCTGATCGAGATCTCGGCGGCCCGTCTTTCGGGCCGCGAGGTCGTCGACCGCTTCGATACCTTCGTGCATCCCAAGCAGCTGATTCCCGCCGAGATCACCGAGCTCACGAGCATTACAAATGCCGATGTGGCAGATGCCCCGTCGGCCGTTGAGGCCGTAGCCGCTCTCGCCGATTTTGTCGGTGGTTGCCCGGTAATCGCACATAACGCCACGTTCGACCGCTCGTTTATCGAGTCGGTCAAAGGCGGCGTCAACGTGAGCGATATCTGGATCGATTCGCTGGCGCTGTCGCGCATCGCGCTTCCGCGCCTGGCATCGCACAAGTTGTCTTTTATGGCCGATCTGTTTGGCTGTGACTCGGTATCACACCGTGCCAATGCCGACGTCGACGCCTGTGTGGCGTATGGCGCGTGTTGCTCGTGGCGCTCACCGACTTGCCTCAGGCCTCATGGCGCGCCTAGCCGACATGCATCCGGATGTGCCTTGGTCCTATCGTCCTATCTTCTCATTCTTGGCAGGGCAGAACCCTGGTTCTATCTTCTCTCTCAGCGCCGCTCGTGCTGACGTTCTCAAGGCCGATCGCGCCGACGATCGGGTGGACGCCGACGAACTGCCGGTCCTCAAGATGCCGAGTCGTGAGGAGATTGAGGCAGACTATGCGCCAGGTGGCCTGGTCAATCGCATGTATCCCACCTACGAGCCGCGTGATGAGCAGATCGCGATGGCGCTCGAGGTCCGCGATGCGCTGGTCACGGGCACTCATCGTGTAATTGAGGCGGGCACGGGCGTCGGCAAATCGATGGCCTATCTGGTGCCTTTTGCCGAGGTAGCGCGCCGTAACAACATCACGGTTGGTATTGCGACCAAATCGAATAATCTTGCCGACCAGCTCATGTACCATGAGCTGCCAAAACTTGCCGAGCAACTGGACGGTGGTCTGTCATTTTGCGCTCTCAAGGGGTATGACCACTATCCATGCCTGCGCAAGCTTGAGCGCATGAGCCGCGGCCAGGTCGAGATTACCACCAAGCGCGATCCGGCGGACACGCTCACGGCGGTCGCGGTCATTATGGCGTACGTCTGCCAATCAGCCGATGGCGACCTCGACTCGCTCGGCATTCGGTGGCGCAGCGTCAACCGCCCCGACTTTACGACGGCCTCGCGCGAGTGTGCTCGTCGCCTCTGCCCGTTTTTCCCTGATAAATGTTTGGTCCACGGCGCTCGCGTCGTGCAGCGCATGCCGACGTGGTGGTCACCAACCATTCCCTGCTGTTCCGCAATGTCGCGGCCGAGGGCAGGATTTTACCTCCGATTCGTCATTGGGTAATCGACGAGGCCCATTCCATCGAGCGCGAGGCGCGCCGTCAGTGGGCGCGCGTGGTGTCGGCGGACGAATCACGCGTTCTGTTTGAGCGCCTGGGTGGCTCGAGCACCGGTGCGCTAAGCCAGGTCTCCCGTGATTTGGCAACCTCCGAGGGCTCTACGCTCTATCTGGCCTTACTGCCAAGGCGACGTCGACGGTTGCGCGCGCGAGCATGGCAATCGCCGACGTGTTCGATGGCGTTCGCGAGCTCGGCCGCCGTGCCCGTGGGGGTTATGACAATGCCAATCTATGGATTGGCCCCGAGCTGCGCGAATCTGACGACTGGCATGATTTCTTACAGTCGGCCTACGCTGCCATCGACGTATTGGAACAGGCTGACAAGAGCGTCGACGCGCTGGTGCAAGCCGTCGCCGCCGACAAGCCCGAGGTTGTTGTCGACCTGGGTGATATCTCGCGCCGCCTGCACGAGCTGGCCGAGAACCTCAAACTCATCATTGATGGCACCGATGAACACTACGTGTATTCGCTGCAGGTCAATCGCAGGCTGCGTGCCGGCGGAGAGTCAATGACCGCAGAGCGCATCGACATTGGCGAGGCCTTGGCAACCGAGTGGCTGCCCGAGGTTCACACGGCTATCTTTGCCTCGGCGACCATGACGGTGTCCAAAAGCTTCGAACACTTTAACCACGCGGTCGGCCTCGATCGCATCGGCGCTTCAACATCCTCATCGCTGCACTTGGACTCGAGCTACGACTTCGATTCGAACATGGCTGTAGTCGTTGCGGGCGATATCCCCGATCCGCGCGATCGCGAGAGCTATCTTACGGCGCTCGAGCGCGTGCTGGTCGACGCCCATCTTGCCATGGGCGGATCGGTGCTCACACTGTTCACCAATCGGCGCGACATGGAAGACCTGTACGCCCGCGTGAGCCAAGATGGCCCGTGCGGGTCTGGAGCTCAACTGCCAGCAGCGCAACTCATCTCCTCGTCGCCTGCGCGATCGGTTTATCAACGAGCCGACTTCATCGCTTTTTGCGCTTAAGGCCTTCTGGGAGGGTTCGACGCCAGCGGCGAGACGCTGCGCTGCGTCATCATCCCAAGCTGCCGTTCTCGAGTCCCACGGACCCGCTCT
>ENA-OQEB01000843-OQEB01000843.1-human-gut-metagenome-genome-assembly--contig:-NODE-843-length-11954-cov-1.806629_pt1 | contig 11954 bp, 16 predicted proteins | sample MGYA00242787_ERZ504619 | MGnify/ENA primary metagenome ERZ504619 (study PRJEB26092, sample SAMD00036317) | human gut metagenome | host: Homo sapiens | study: EMG produced TPA metagenomics assembly of... | reverse complement strand
CCAGTTCACCCCATTGTTCGTTACGATAATAAATTCTCACATTGTAATCTGTCTTCATATATCCGAACGGCAGATTAGCCCAATCAAGTTCTTTCATATCTCAAAGTATTAGTTACTGCATTACGTACAATTTGCAACAAAAATAGCTTTTATTCTTCAGATTCTCGCTTCTCCGACAGTAATTTTTCAATTTCCTTGTCGGCTTTGGTCAATTTATCGCTGCAAAATGCTATAATTCCGTTTGCCTCCTTTATCTTTTCGGCAAGTACATCTATCTCCAGTTCGTTGTTGTCTATCTGGCTGACAATTTTCTCCAAACGCGCCATTGCTTCGGAGTTAGGTTTCTTTTTTCTTTGTTGCTGGCATAATTGAAATTTAATTAATCTTTGTACTTCTCAAGCCGTTTGTCAGAATTCCCGTCTTTGGGCGATGCATTCTCCCACTTCATTTCCTTGGACGTCAGTTTCAGAATATGATATTGTTCGGTATAATGTTCCTCTTTATCATACAACATAATCAATTTTTTATCAAGACTTATGATATAAGTACCACGAAGAGGAACTCCGTTAGATGACGGGCTTCCGGTATAAACTTCATAGGTCTTGTCTGCATTAAACGTGTAGCTGGTCACAAAATCGTCCGGCAGGACTGGTTCTTTCACAATCCACTTACCTACCAGTTGAGAAACTTCGACCTTATCATCCTCATCCGTACATGAAATAAAACTAAATGCCATGACCATCAGCATCAGCATACGAAACAAATTTTGTGCTTTCATATTAATTCATTTTAAATGATTTAAGTAATATTGATAAAATGCAAAATACAGCAAAACACTGCATGAATGCGACTTAAATATGTACAGTTGAGATCACCTTACCATTTTGCAGGCAAGTCATTATCTCGTCATTCGCTTGCAGCTCATCTGCATTTTTCACAACTTTCCCATCTTTCAACGTAATGCTGTAACCACGGGCAAGCAGCTTTTCTGGTGAAGCATCTGCCAAGCGCTGCTGCAACAATTCCAGACGGTGGCGATAGCGGGACAAATAGGAAGTGACAGCTTGCACTACATCTTTCCGCGCAGTCAGTAAAGCTATTTTTGCATCGGATATGCAACGGTATGAAGCAGAAGGAATCCAGTTCTTGCAGACAGACAACTTGCGCTGTTCCTGCTGCAACAGATTCTTGACCCCCTCATGCAAGCGGGAAACAAGCATTTCCAGTTCATCGGCGGCATTGTTCATGAGGTCTATCAAGAACTCGGCGGCGGCCGTAGGGGTCTTTACACGGGTATGTACCACAGAATCCAGCACCGTGTCGTCCCGCTCGTGACCGATACCCGTTATGATAGGTAACGGAAACTGTGCACAAGCAGCAGCAAGCAGATAGGTATCGAAACCGGACAAGTCGGACGTGGCGCCTCCACCGCGAATAATGACAACCACATCAAACTCGGACAAGCGTGCATTCACCCGGTCGAGAGCAGAAAGGACAGACTCCTCCACACGGTCACCCTGCATCAAGGCAGGAAACAGCTCCGTATAAAAGTAGAACCCCCGGGAATTGTTTCCCAGCTGATGACAGAAGTCACCATAGCCCGCCGCCGTCGGTGAGGATATGACGGCAATACGTTGCGGCAGGCGAGGCATCTCGAGTTCCTTATTGAGGGTGAGCACCCCCTCTTCCTCGAGCTGTTTCAGTATCTCCCTGCGGCGGCGTGCCATATCGCCTAAGGTATAGGTAGGGTCTATGTCCTGCACTGTAAGGCTGTAGCCATAAAGCTCATGGAAGTTGACAGTGACCTGCACCAGCACTTTGATGCCCGAAACAAACGCCTGCCCCGTGGCTTCCTCAAAATAGGGCTTCAGCAGGCGGAACACATTTGCCCAGATTGTTCCTCTCGCCTTAGCTATCAAGCTGTTGCTGCGAGGGTCTTTCTGCACAAATTCCAGATAGCAATGCCCCGTACTGTTGGTACGCACATCGCTCAACTCCGCCTGCACCCAAAACTCATCGGGGAGACACTGCTCCAGACTGCGACGCACAAGGGCATTCAACTCATGTAAAGACAAGGCTTCCATATTGCTATCATTCAACCAGTTACAACTTTATAAGATTTTATCCGTAATAAAGTGGCACTTTATCCGCGATAAAGCAGTACTTTATCCGCAGTAAAGTAATGCTTTATCCGCAGTAAAGTAACACTTTATCCGTGATAAAGTGACAATACACTATTGGCAAACCAACAGAAGTTCCCGCTATTTGTTTCTTTCGGGCTGATAATCTTGATACGCCTTCCACATATCGGGCACGCCATAACCGTAGATGTTATCGGGAAAATCGGCACGGTCACCGGAACGGCGCACCAATTCTATCACTTCTTTTGCCGTAAGTTCGGGGCAAGCCTGCCACAAGCAGGCCACCATGCCGCACATAATGGGTGAGGCAAAAGAGGTACCGTTCGCCCTTCCCTGGTTGCCGTCCGTGCGTATCACGTCGGCACCCAGCCCGACAGCTACAATATCCGGCTTTATCCGATGGTCTGCCGTATTCCCTACAGACGAGAAAGGAGCCAGAACAGCCTCCTTGTCGACAGCGCCCACCGTCAACACATTCTCGGCATCGCCCGGAGCGTAATCTTCTTCCAAGAACCGGCGCCCGAATTTCCGGCACTGCATACCAATACCATGCCCTTATCGCTATGCGCGATGCCTGACGTGACATCAGCGCATGGTGCCCATCCAGATTGCGGAGCTTATAATTCTTGGATTTATCATCGAAAGCGTAATATCCCAATGAAGTATTGAGTACATCCACTCCCACGCTATCGGCATATTCCACAGCCGCAGCCCAGTAGTCCTGCTCTACCAGATGCTCGGAGTATTCGTCTTCGCTGCGCAGCAACCAGAAAGAAGCTTCGGGAGCCGTACCGGTCATGACACCGGGACGGTTCATGGCGATGCACGAGAGCACCGCCATGCCGTGGCTGCTTTCGGCAAATATATCCGATTGGGGATTCACAAAATCCTTCGTACCCAGGATGCGGATATTCTGCATGGCGGTTATCTTGTCGGCATTGTGGAAACCCGCGTCGATAACGGCAATCGTCATTCCTTGTCCCTTGAAGCCTTCTTCGTGCAGCTTATCGCCATTGCTCAGCCGTATCTGGTCGACAGCCAGTCCATAAATGCTGTCGGGATGCACGCTCGGGCGGTTTATCAGAGAGTCGCGTCCTGTCGCCATGAACGGCCCGTCACCTCCGGGAGCTATCCATACCTTTTCCGTCTCCCGGACAAAAGGCAGGGCGGCAATGCGCTCCACCAATGCAGAGTCGTTGCAGGACACCGTAACAAAATTCTCCCACTTGCCGGTAACGACAATCTTCACGCCTTGCCTGCGAATCTCATCCACATACTTACGGCATACCGGAAGGTCTGTCGAGTCTATCGGAAGGTTCTGCTTCAGGCGACGCTCAATCGCCTTTTCAGAGAGGAACGCTTCCGGATGTTCCAGCGAATACGTGGTGGCAGCCTTGTCCTTCAGCTGATGCGATACTTCAAAGTGTCTTGCCGGGCCGATGCACCACCTACAGCAGCCAAGATGAAAAGTAGAAGGAAAAAGAGTTTTCTCATATATCTGTGTTTTTATTATTTTCTGCAATATACATCCCGATGCCCCGTTGGGAAGCGATGAATGAGCCGCCAACCACACGCCGGCCAACGTAGAACACGGCAGACTGTCCCGGAGCAATGGCAGAAGCCTCCGACAAGAAGCGCACCAGCAGACGCCCGTCCTCCAGGCGCTTCACGGTGCAAGGGATGGGTTTGCTGCGGTAGCGGATGCGCACGGTAAGCTCTTCACTGCCAAAGAATTCCGCCTCATCAATCAGTTTTTCCTCTTCGGCAAGCATGTATCCAGCTTTCAACTGCTCCGCATCGCCCAGCATCACGGTGTTCTTCTGCGGATTGATTTTCAGCACGTAGCGGGTTTGCCCAAAGCAATCTCCAGCCCCTTCCTCTGCCCGATGGTGTAGTAAGGGAATCCTTTGTGCCCGCCCAGCTTGACGCCTTCCGAATTGACAAACCATCCGGCCCCACCTCGCTGTCTATCTCCGGGGAGTGCTCGCGCAAGAAGTCGCGGTAGTCGCCCTTGATGAAGCAGACTTCCATGCTTTCCCCTTCTTCCGCCTTAAGCGTATATCCTTTATCACGAAGATACTCGCGAACCTGCATCTTGGTGAAGGCTCCCAACGGGAAGATACATCGCTTCAACACCTCCTGCCCCAGTCGCCAAAGGAAATAGGACTGGTCTTTCTTATCATCATCCCCGGCAACAATGTAAACCTTCCCGTTCCGTTCCTCCAGACGGGTGTAGTGTCCGGTAGCAATGAATGCACATCCCAGCCTGTCGGCCCACTCCGTCAGGATACGGAACTTGAATAACGGGTTGCACATCACACAAGGATTGGGAGTACGCCCCCGACGATATTCATCGATAAAGTTTTGAACGATAATCTGCCGGAAACCTCACGCTCATCTGCCACATGGTGCTCGATTCCCATACTGTCGGCAAGGTTGCGGGCTTCCACCGGTTCGTCTCCCCACACCCACATGGTGAGGCCGACTATCTCATAGCCCTGTTCCCTCAACATCAGGCAAGTGGCGGTACTGTCTATACCTCCGCTCATTCCCACTAATACTCGCTTTTCGGATTTGTTCATATTCTGCCATTCATTCATATAATCTGCAAAAGTACACGTTTTCAAGCAGAATACACAGCTTTTCAGCTAAAGAGAGAGTATTTTCATCCTCCACCGCCTTCACCTTCTTCCTCAATCTTTCTATTCATCGGCTTTTCCGGTAAGACCTCTTTCCTTCGCACTACCGCACCTCATAGGTGTTCCGGTATTTTCTTATCAATTACGCATCTGTCTTTGATTATACCTCCTTTCCTCTTAGCATAACCATTTATGAATCAACAGATAATCAGTGCAAAAAAAATGTAGCCATTTTGCACTGATGCTACACCCCTACTACAGTGAGGTTAGCAGCAGGCAATTGACAGCTCCCGAGCCTTCAACGGGAAAGCGAACGCAAGGAGCTTACCCGATAATCCACTTACTGCCCGGTATCAACGAGATGAGCTTGGTTACCACGAAACAACTGATAAATGTACATACCGCTATTACCGGAATGGCAGCCACAGTGGGTAATCCCAATGTAGACTTAAACACCAATACCCACAAGCCAAGCCAGAAAATGTGCATAAGGAACATGCCGTAGCTGAGTTTAGACATTTCGGCAATGATGCGCGGAGGCTGCGGAATGCTGATACAGCCGAACAACAAAAATGTGCCTGCAGTCAACGCCACGCAATTAAGGGTGCAGAAAGCCATCCCACCTCAATGACCGGCGTAGAATGAACCACTCCCGGAACAGCCTGGACATAGAACGACCATATGGTAGCCGCCGCGCCGACCAGCATAAGCAGGAAACCGACCCGCAGACGCAAGGAGCGCCCCCAAGTAAGATGCACGCGGATATAATGTGCCAGCACAAGGTAGCCCAAATAACCCGAAAAATACCATAACATGTGATATTCGTTCCAGAAACACTGTCCCCATACCTCACCAAACCAACGGTTGAGGAAAGGTATACAAGTAGAAATCAGAAACAGTCCGATGAAGAAACGTTCTTCTTTGGCCGAAACCTTCTCCAGCCACGGTGAGATGACCGGGATGAACAGATAAAGACCTATCAACGGATACATGAACCAGAAGTGCCCGGCAAGCGCAGGAAAGTTCAGCCAGATACGTGAAAGGTCGTTCAGAGATTGTTCGCCGTCCATCTGTCCCCACAACATGGGCAACGTGCTATACAGCACCATGAAAAAAGACGAACGGCGGCATGATGCGCAGGAAACGTTTGCGATAAAACTGCCAACAGCTCTGCCCTTTCTTCATCGGTGCAAGCAGGTAAGCCGAAACAATCATAAACAGAGGCACAGACATACGGGAGAAGCCATCGTAAACTGATACCCACAACCTATCGGCCTCATTCTGAAGGAAAGACTGCGGTCCTGCCATGTCCGTAGAGCCGGCGGCTCCATAAAAATTCTCGCTGGCATGGACCAACATGACCAAGAAGCACGCAAACACGCGCACATAATCCAAAAAAGCAATTCGTTTCATCGTCAATACAGTGTTTTTTATATTTCTACTTTCTTCTTCATTCAATACTGTTCAGCAAGTCTATCTTCCTTCATTCACCAGTTTCTGAATCAATTCTCCAAACAGCGTGTTCTGCCAAGTCAACCAAGGGATATGGGGGGTATCCAAGAATACAATAAATCAATCTGAGGGGACAAAATTACAAATACTTATCTTTGCCTGCAAATTTATATATAACGAAAAGTCCGTATCATCCTCGCTCCTATAGAAGCGGAAGATGTACGGACTGGATGAGAAGTAGATACGGAGAGATTAGGAAAGCAGCATGGAAAAGTTATGACGCAGGTACTCCCGTCACAATTCCCCGGCCATGTGTCCCTATATAAACCCGCCCATATTCCTGCATATCACCGCAGATATGCAATACCAGGCCATATTGATGGGCATCATCGTTGATACGTACCCAAGAGTTCGCCGCATCGTCAGAACGGAAGAAACCATATTGCCCGTTGACTACGCCTATCAGGTAGATGGCAGGATAATCATTGCCTGGCTTTGCCTTGCCAAAACCAAAAGCATAGATGGTACGTACCTTATCCAAAGCTCGGAAATCAAATTTTTCTGAAGCAGCAGAGCGGTACAAACCATCATAAGCTGCAATCCACAAATCTTTTTCATGACCGGGAGTAGCGTAGATACGGTCTTGCCCTCCACGCGGATCTCCTCTTCGTACGGCGGCACCGGCATTACCCCGTTGGAACCGTTTAACAGTTAAATTCAATGTGTCGGCATGAAAAGTCGCCCCACCATCTCGCTGCTATACAATATTTCGGCCACAGCATCTACAGCATAAAAACGTTGGGGGGGTCACCTTGTCTGCAATGACGCGGATATTCTTAGGCAAACCACGACAAGATTGCCAAGAAGCCCCTTTATCACGAGTCAGATAAGCCTCCGAGCGGTCGGGTGTCCAAATCCAAGAAGAGCCGTCTGCTGCCACGCGATATGCCCATTACGAGATTTTTCAGTCGGAACAGTGGCACACATAGTCCAGTGCCTGCCTCCATCTTCTGAATATGAAATAGTCTTTGCACCCGGCTGATGGCCGAACAGTGTACCAACCTAACTATCAAATCCTGCTTCAGCCAGGCACCCGTCACTCCATTCGTATTTCCGAAATGAGGATTGGTATGGCTGCCCAACGGGTCGGGCCGATTGAGGTCGAAATGCGTAAAGCCACCATAATCACCGATACCGGAAATCAGACGCGCCCCTTTTTCGGGAGCATAGAGTTCGAGGGGCACGGTCCCTTCGATACCGGCAGACATGATACTCCATTTCACCGGTTCCCCACGTTCCACGGCAGAGAGATTAAAAGTTTCCCAACCACCGAAACCGGTGGTAAACATGGCATGTTCGGCGTCGGCAGGGTCTATCTCAATATCGAACATCCAGTGCAGAGGGGCTACTTTTGTATAGGGAGCCTTAGAATAATCATACTCATATCCCGTCTTGAAAATCGGTTTCCAGCTCTTGCCACCGTCAGTCGTACGGAACATCTCATCACTTTTATAACCGTGCTTGCCCCCAGACTGTGTGTACTGGCAATCAGATGCTTCGGATTACGAGAATCTACAGATACGGCTGCATAGCCAAATCCTGCCTTTTCGCCACCTGGCAGTCTGACGGGAGAAATGTCTGTCCATTTGCCTTTACGGGTATCGTATTTCCATACGCCTCCATCCCCCATCTGGCTTGGACCGGGAGTATCTCCATACGTCAGAACCAATTGCCCGTCACCGGTCAAGACCATATGCGTGGGGCGATACTGCACCGGCTGTCCCCCGACCGGCTGCCAACTTTCACCATAGTCGTGGCTCACGAACAGATTTTCCCTGCCCATCAATGAAACTGCCACATAAATGTCACAGGTGCCGCGCCCATCACGAGTGCCTTGTGCATCATAGGCAACACAGACAATGCCACTGCCGCGATTCCCCCATGCGACACGGTCGGCGGGATTGAACTTCTCGGAGACATCCGGGAAAGACACCACCCGTGCCCAGCTCTGTCCTTTATCCGTACTGCGCCACAAGCCATGCAAACGGGTCCCCATATAAATGATATTCCCATTCTGCGGGTCCACCATCATCCGTTCCCCATTGCCACGCCCATTCTCGTTGCCGCCCATCGTAAAGGGCACATCGACACGAGTAAAGGTTCTGCCGCCATCATAAGAACAAAGTATGGCCCCATTGGAGCTACTGGTATACGTACCGCAGGCAATATACACGTTCTGCGGATTCTGCGGGTCGATGGCAATGCTCTCCACCCCCTGCAGATTACTTTCATCCAGACTTATCCAGTCCAGCAAAGGCGTCCATTGGTTGGAAACAGCGTCCCACCGATAGGCTCCTCCCATATCGGTGCGGCAATAACGGACACCAGGAGCTTCCGGGTGAAAAACGATACCGTCCACAAAGCCTCCTCCCACTATCGGTACGCTCTTCCATTCGTAAGAAACGGAATTCACCGGAGATATATCTTGAGCAAGCATCGGCATGCCGCCCAACATCAAACTTATTCCTGCTAAAAACAACTGTCTTTTCATAAGCATCAAGGTCCTAAAACAAACATTCTTTATATTGCTTCCAAAGATAAGAATATTTCATTGATATTTCAGGCTGAAACATTTGACACTTCGCATATACAATACTAATAAACAACATATTAACAAAAACAAGAAACTAAATCAAGCCATAAAAAGATTAAAATAGTACCATAAGAACTCTCCTCTCCAACAGCTTTTGTAACAACAATGCAACATATATGACACAAAAACACAACACGCATGTCCGAACTTTGCCGCCGACAAATCATTCGACAACAACAAATCATGAAGAAAAGCGTATTGACAGTACTGATTGCCCTGCTGCCACTGGCCGCAATTGCCCAGCCCCCTTCCATCAACGAGGACGGGAAAAAGATGGAAAAGGAAAAGATGGAAACGAAAGACTACCTGCCGGAAGTCCACGGAACCATCCGCGCCAAATACGAATATCAGACCACCATGGGTGCAGGACGTTTCGAAGTACGCAATGCCCGCGTCAGCGTGACGGGCAACGTATTGCCCAGCGTAGCCTACAAAGCCGAGATAGACCTCTCCGACGAAGGCAAATCAAGATGCTGGATGCCTACACCCGGCTTTTCCCGACAAAAGGACTGACAGTCACCGCCGGACAAATGCGTGTTCCCTTCACCATCGATGCCCACCGCTCACCGCACCAGCAATACTTCCCCAACCGGTCGTTCATCGCCAAGCAAGTGGGCAATGTACGGGATGTAGGATTCACAGTAGGATATACCCTGCCCACCGATGTACCTATCACCGTGGAAGGAGGACTTTTCAACGGTTCCGGACTGACCAACCAGAAAGAATGGCACAAGGAAGTGAACTACTCCGCCAAAGCCCAGTTTCTCTTCACCAAAGGACTGAACCTGACACTGAGCGTGCAGAGTATCCAACCGGAAGAAGTACGCATGCAGTCCTATGACATCGGCGCTTACTACGAAACCGGCCGTTTCCATATCGAAGGCGAATACTTGTACAAGCAATATTCCGACAACGCTTTCAAAGATGTACACGCCGTCAACACCTTCATCAACTACGACCTGCCTCTACGAAAAGTATTCAACAAGATGTCTTTCCTGCTACGCTACGACATGATGACCGACCAGAGCGACGCCAAAACCGCCAATGAGGAAACCGGCAGATTGACAGTGACCGACTACAAACGCCAACGCCTGACGGGCGGCATCACCTTCAGCCTCAGCAAGGCATTCCGCACAGACCTCCGGCTGAACTACGAGAAATACTTCTATGCCAAAAACAGCATAGCGAAAGAGTCGGAACAAGACAAGGTGGTATTGGAATTGATGGTACGCTTCTGATATTTCCTGACTTCCCCTTGCTTTTTTCATTCCAGAAAGGTATATTTGGAATAAATTATTCCGAGCTATGGCAAATCCAATCATACCCGGCATACCGCAGACTGAACAAGACTTATTGTATAGTAAGCTGAATGCATACAATCAAGGGAGAGCCTCTTATAAGGAAGTGGGCGCCTATCTTGTCGTACTGCCCCGACCGGAGCATCTCCAATATACTTTATGGATTTACTCTCCACTGCCCGGAAGACAGTCCATCTTCTACATTTGCGACCTTTCCACCGACATTCACGAAACGCTGCGGATGGCAAGCACGCTATGCTTCTACTCACCGCGCAGCCTGTTGCTTGTGGAGTACAATGCCAAAAGAATGCAGAGCAAAGGGGACGACATTATCTCCGTAGGCAAATACCACGGACACTTCCTGCACGAAATCCTCCGTATAGACCCTGCCTATCTTACGTGGATAGCTTTCAAATTCCAACCACGCATCCCCAAGCAGGAACGTTTTGTACAGATTGCCAAGATTTACCATTCGGTCCATCTCGACATACAACGGAGAAAAAAGTACCAGACCACCGGCGGACGTTTTCTGGGGAAAGAAGGTGAAAAAGTGGAGAACCTGACGCTGACGGTGCTCAGCGTGCGACTGGAGGACAACCCCTACAAGACGCAACTCAAAGGGACCACTCCTTATTTCTATGTGCGCCAGGTGCTGAAGCTGAAAGACTCCATCGGCAACTTCGTCAGCATCCGGCTGAATGCACGCACGGCAAGCCGGAAATCATGCCAGCTGCCCGCCGTGGAACATGCCTACCAGGTAGGGGAACTGATGGAGATAGCATCGGCACGCATCGCGCGTACCTATATAATAGGAAGTACGAAATACACCCGGTTGACACATGTGAAGCTGCACATCCCTACCGGGTAAAAGATTTTCTATCAGATACGAACCACACGCTGCATACGGCTGCTTTCCCAGCCTGCCTCTATCAAGCGGATGACTCCGACCACCTCGCGGGCATCGCTCTGCAAAGGTTCGCCGTGACAAATATGCCGATAGATATTCTCGTAAAAAGCTGCATAATCACCGGGAAGGCTTGGATAAGGTTCATGCACGATTCTACCGCCCTTTTCCGTATGAAGTATCCCCCAAGAGGATTTGTCCTCCTCGCCCCAGTGCGGAGTGACGGGCAATACGCCTTCGTTCAAGGCGGCTTCCTGAGGGTCGAAACCATATTTCACGTAAGAACCTTCCCTGCCGTGGAGGACGAAACGGGGTTCGCTCGCACACATCAGATAGCTGGATTTCAGCGTTATCTTTACTTCGGGTGCCTTTGAGGGGCGTAGCAAATGAATGATGAAGTAGTCGTCTACCTTGCTGTCCTTGCGCAACGTGGCAATATCTGCAAAGACGGCTTCGGGCATACCGAACAGCTGCACAGCCTGGTCTATGACGTGGGCGCCCAGGTTATAGGTCAAGCCACCGCCATCTTGTCCGGTTTCCTTCCAAGTATTCGGCTTGATAAAATTACGATAACGGGGGAAGGTGGATTCAAACTCCACTAGATGTCCCAGCAGGCCTTTGGACAGTATTTCCTTGACCGTCAGAAAATCTCCGTCCCACCGGCGATTCTGGTAAACGCTCAAGGTCAGCCCCCGGCTTGCGGCAAGTGCCACCAGCTCCTCAGCTTCTGCACGGTGGTAGTGAAAGGCTTCTCCACAACCACATGCTTGCCAGCTTCGAGGGCGCGGCGGGCATACTCATAATGAGTGCTGTCCGGTGTGTTGATGACAACCAAATCCAACCCTTCCAGTCCGATAAGTTCCTCAA
>ENA-OQEB01000841-OQEB01000841.1-human-gut-metagenome-genome-assembly--contig:-NODE-841-length-11981-cov-5.668298_pt1 | contig 11981 bp, 15 predicted proteins | sample MGYA00242787_ERZ504619 | MGnify/ENA primary metagenome ERZ504619 (study PRJEB26092, sample SAMD00036317) | human gut metagenome | host: Homo sapiens | study: EMG produced TPA metagenomics assembly of... | reverse complement strand
CGGCGCAGGGCCTCGGCGTCGCCGGCGTCCCGATCCCGTCGCATCGCTGGCTTGCTGGTCTGGCCGACGTTCCTGTTTTTGGGCCGCAACGCGGCCATACCGCCCTCGCGATACGCCTTGACCCAGTTGCGGACCGCGCCGAACCGTCCGGCACCGGTTCGATCGCCTTGGTCCTCGTCTCCAGTGGGATGATGGGTTTCGCCATATGGCCGGCATACCTGGAATCCTTTGCCAGCCAGCGTTCCAGGCACTGCCTGCCGGATAGCCCAGATGCCTCACCACCCGGGCCGTGGTCATCGGCGTGGCGGAATACAAGTCCACCGCGCGCCGCCGTTCCTCAGGACCGAACATACGATAATCCTTTCGTTCAGTCTCCAAGAAAACGTCCGCAGCCCCTTATCAGAAAGAGAACCACGGAGATAATTCCTTGCCTGCTAATTAAGCCATGAAGTGATGTCGGGCCACACGTACGCCCATCACGATTCAACTGGTATAAATCTTTTCAACATTCTCTCGAGCATTGCGAACAACACAAACAATATGATTGCAATGCCAAGATAGACGATAAGAGCGTCGGCGTAGACCTCACTGTACTTAAAGCTTTCTGATCCAATGATGGTCGCCCGGGCCATGATGTCCATCACGGAGATCGTATATAACAATGAAGTGTTCTTCAGCATATCAATCACCGAATTCGAAATGTTCGGCACAGCGTTAATCGCAGCCTGAGGAATGATTATACGAGACACTGCATGTACGGCAGGAAGGTTCAGTGATTTGATTGACTCCCTCTGGCCCTCACCAACCGTGAAGTAAGCGCTTCTGAAAATCTCGCAAAAATACGCACTGGCATAGAGCGTGAACGTGACAATCGCTACAGTGTTCGGATAGATGGTCACGTTACTGACGAACTTCGGATTTTGATGAACGAAGGCCACGATACGGGGCATTCCATAACAGACCACATACAGTTGCACAAGAATCGGAGTAGAACGGATCAGAGACACAAGCAGGCCAACGATCGTATTCAGCACCGGGATCCGTCGCAGACGAACGACACAGAAAAGCATTCCGCCGAACAAACCCAAAAAAGCGGAAACCACTGTGACCAGCACTGCGACTGGTGCCGCCTGAAGAATTTCATAGAAATGATTAAAAGCGTATTGGGAATCGAATGACATATCAAGCAACCTTTTTCAATGAAGCGTCATAGACTACTGAAATCAACTTGTCGATAAGCGCGGCAATTACCCAGTAAATCAGCATAAGAGCTAAGTAGATTTCCAGTTGCCATAGACCAAAGTCATCCGCGGAAAGCGTGATCGCCTTCTCATAAATATCCATGATACCGATAGTGAACAAAATCGAAGATTGCTTAACCGCAGTGATTAACAGATTGGCGAAATTCGGAAGACAATTAATTAGAGCCTGAGGAATGACGATACGCCTGTAGTAGGTCAGTTTCGACAAAGAGAGGGATTTCGCCGCTTGCACTTGTCCTTCTGATACAGCATCGAAGCCAGCTCTCATCATTCTTCAAAGAAAGCCGACAGACTCAAGGCAAAGGCAATCAAGGCATATACCAGGGGATCATCCGAATCGACACCGATACCGAGGGAAGCAAGAAGCGCGGGAAGAGCGTAGTAGGAAATAAATAACAGCAGAAGCAATGGCGTGCCACGCATCAACCACACATAACCTGTGACGATCATTTTTATGAGTCGATTGCGGGAACGCCCAAGACAGGTGAGCAGAATCCCGATGAACATACCTAGAACCACAGATTCCAGCACTATGCCTAGCGTATAAGGCAAACGCGTTAGTAGCGGCGGGAATGCCGATAAGAATGCCGATGCGTTGAAATAAGTATTCATTCTACTTACTCCTCGCCGTGATAGCGACGCAGGAATTCCTCGGTACGCTGTTGTTCCGGCCTGTTGAAAAGCTTCTCCGGGGTCCCCTGCTCCACAATGGAACCGTTTTCCATGAAAATAACGTTAGAAGAGATACGTCTGGCCAAAGCCATCTCATGGGTTACCACCAACATGGTACGCCCCTCCGAGGCGAGCTGCTCAATCACTTTCTCCACTTCTCCAACGAGTTCCGGGTCTAAGGCACTTGTCGGCTCATCAAGCAGAAGCAAGTCAGGATTGACCGCAATTGCTCGGGCTATGCCCACGCGTTGCTTCTGCCCTCCCGATAGATCCTTGGGATATGATTGAGCCTTATCAGCAAGGCCGACTTTGTCTAAGAGTTCAAGGCCGAGTTGATATGCTTCCTTTCGAGGCATTTTCTTTGCATAAATCAAAGACTCAGTGACATTCTGGATGGCTGTCAGATTCGCAAAAAGGTTATAAGACTGGAAAACCATAGCAGTCGCACCACGTACGAAAGCAATGTCTTTACGATCTCTGGTAGCAAGGTCTATAGTCTTTCCAGCTAAAGTGAGTGTTCCGGAATCGGCGGTTTCAAGAAAATTCAGACACCTCAGAAGCGTGGTTTTACCGGAGCCACTCGGTCCGATAATAGAAACAACCTGTCCCTCATTTTGGCTGAATGAAACTGATTTTAAAATTGTATTGCCGTTAAAGCCTTTAACCAGATTCCTGATTCCTATTGACATATCATCCTCTGTTTTTGTTTATGCAAGATTGCGAAATTGCCACATCCATCACTGCAGTTGATCGATAACAGCTTTGTCGAAGGATGGTCCTTCGAATGGATCACCGAAATAATCTCTATAAATCGTTAGCAGCGCTTCGCAGGTTGGCGTAGGAACCCCCAATAGATTCCCCAATGCAACAAGAGGGGCAATACCATATGGGATGTCTTCTTGAATGAACCGATGCCGTATATCTTTGGGACCAATCAATGAGGAATAGACCGGATTGTTTTTAAATAATTCAGTCAATGTGAGGTAATGGCTTCCCCAAAACCCGTTAAGTTGCGCCGTGATGGTATGTACGGGCTTTTTTTAATGCGTTTGCAAGATTGTGCCGTTCCCCATCAATATGCCTGACAAGTTGCTCTGTACGTTCTGTGAATCCGTCGGACAGCATGTAATACTCAGATCCGCTTTCGATTCGAGTCATATTCAGAAGGCAAAGTGGAGCATGGATGATGGGATTCGGAGCCATCAAAGAGGTGGCGAACACCATGTCATAGTTCAGCACGTTCGAATAAGCGGATGACAAAAAACGGTTAGTTCCCTCATGAGCGTCCGAATTAATCGCATAGGCGATCTCGATAGATGATTTGAGTCCTGTGAAGAGCAGCGAAGCACTCTGTTCCGGTTTTTCGTTATCGAACATGAACTTTGAGACATACGGCATTCCCGTGGATTCAGCAATCGTTAACCGTTCCTTCTGGATGCCATCTTCTCCAGCCAATATCTGGAAAGCCTCATACGCGCCCCAATTCCCGTTGAACACGATAAGACGAATTGCCGAGCCGGGATTATTTTTTGCCCAGTCTCGCACGTTCTTAAAAACATCATTGTGATTATTAGCCCATGTGCAGATAATAATGAAGTCGGCACCATCCAAAACTTCAGCCAGATTATCGCTCGCATGAATCTTCCATAATCCATCAATCACGCCTGTGGAAGATATTGCAGAGCCCTGCAACGCCGCCAGTTTCGCCGCATTACGTGTATATACCATCGGGTTATATCCGAGAGAGCTTACATGCAAAGCCGCCGCGATGCCGGTGTTTCCAGCAGACAGAATAGCGATTTTCCCCATAACACCACCAACCACAAAATGAATTTTTAAAAGACATAAATCTGCCGTACGGGGAAACCGTACGGCAGAGGCTTCAATCGTCAATCACTTCCAATAGATAACGCTATCGACCTTGTCTGCGCCCGGTAGTTTAAAGACGTCTTCGCCATACCACTTCTCGGACAGCTTGGACAAAGTGCCATTATTGCGGAAATCATCGAGAACCTTGTCCACATCCTTGCGGAGCTTCGCAGTGCTATCGCCCTTATGATACAGGAACACCGTTGGGAACAATCCGATGGAATCCGTCGTAGTCAGATCAAGGCCGAGTTCATCTTTAATGCTTTGGAAAGACGTGTAAGGGTAAATCGCCGCGTCATATTTGCCAGCACCGACGGCTTTAAGCACATCAGCGACCGTGGCGGATTTTCTGTAGCACCTTCGAACTCAATTTTGTTGTTAGGATGCTTTTCATTGTATTGATTAATAAGAGTGTAGCGTGCATCATCCGTCGGAATCGGTGCAAGTTTCTTACCGGATTTCGCAAGATCCTCCAGAGAATTAATGTTCTTCTCATCCGATCGGATAATCAGTCTGGCATCACTGAGACCCGTAAGATTTTCGGAATAATCAAAAGTCTTAAAACGCTCGGCAGTACCGTAGAAAGAGCACGTTGCCGCATCATACTCGCCACTCTGCAATCCCGTAAGCAAAGCATCCTGAGCCAGCGCGGTATACTTGAATTTGTACTGGGGCAGTTTTTCATCAATCTTCTTCAGAAGTTCGAAATCGTAGCCAGTGTAGTTATTGCCGTCAACGAATGTATACGGTTTTTCCCTGTCACACCGGCAATATTGACAACCTGAACATCTTTCGATGCTTCTGTATCATTCTTAGATGTTCCAGAGCCGCAGGCCGTCAAGGAGAAAACGGATGCCGCCGCTGCGATCACGGCTACAATACGCTTATTGATGAGGCTGTTAGACATTTATTTTCCCTTCCTCTTGGCATAACTATCCAACTGATGAGAAGCATGCTATCTGAGGAATGAACCAAAATGCCTTTCGCGCTATCTTATCTTTAATGGAGAAACTATAAGCGTGATTTATAAACGCCAACGAGACAAACGGTCTCGGACAGATCAGACACTACCGAAGTAAATAACGCAAATACCCAATCAGCAGCCTAGAAGCAAAAGCCAAAAAGATGAATGAAAGCAAACCCATATCCAACTTAAATCGAGGTGCGAGCGGATTCCCAGACTGGCACGGCGGCTCCAATGACAGACAACAGAAATAGCAGCGGAACAGGTTTCTCATGAGTGTGAAGCCCAATCGGAATTCCAGGGACTTTGATGAGAAATGTATGGAGCCGAGGCGGATGATTCAATGACGGCAAGGAGAGACTGTTTGGGGAGTATCGACATGAATGACGGTATCGTGCGTCGTCCACGGTACAGGGGATGGACCCGTGATCGCTACGACTGCAGTCGGCTTCTCCATTCCATTCCCATGAGAGGGCGCACGCCCCAAGACGTGCGCCTCTCATGGGAATGGAATGGAGAATGAAATCAACGGTCTTCTATCTGGACATGACCCCCGTTCTCGCAATTGACCCCAGCCAGTCCAGGGATGGCTTCGGATGACGTTCGAAGGTGTCCTTGTCCCAAGAAGCCAGACCGAACGTCGGAGCGAACGACCCCCACTCGTAGTTGTCGAGCAACGACCAGTGGAGGTATCCCCTCACGTCGATGCCGTCGTCCATCGCGTCGCGCATGCCGGCTATGGCGTCGAAGGTGTAGTCGATCCTCCGGCGGTCGTCCGCGGTGGCGATGCCGTTTTCGGTGACGATTATCGGCGTGTGCCCGGCGACGTCCCATGTGTGCCGGATGGCGATGCCCAACGCCGGCGGGAAATACTCCCAGCCGGTGAGGGTGCGTTCCGCGTCCTCGGGGACCGGCACTGGCCCTTCCTTGCCGATAAAGGTCCTCAGATAGGCCTGCACGCCGATGAAGTCGTCCCCGGCCGCGGCTTCGGTGAAGTAGTCCTCGCGCGGATACTGGTATTCCTCCATCTCCTGTTCGCATCCCGGCATGGCATGGAACGCCTGGCAGGCGATGGTCCATCCGGACTTGATCCGAGGGTTCCCGGACAGTATTTCCCGAGCCTTCCTGTGCGCCTCGACGAGTGTAACGGAGATGTCCGGATCGGGTGCGGGTAGCGATGCGGCCACGAAATCGCTGCCTTCGGTCCCGCCACGGGTCAGCGCGACCATGTTCGGCTCGTTGATGGTGCATACCCAGGTGACGTCGTGGAGTATCGTCATCACGTACCGCACGTACCTAGCGAAGTAGTCGACGGCATCGGCGTTGAGCCATCCGCCCTTGGCTGCAAGCCACTGCGGCAGTGTCATGTGGTTCAGCGTGACCATGGGCTCGACGCCGTTCTGATGGCACACGTCGATCATATGGCGGTAGTGCAGCAGCTGCGCTTTGGAGAAGCATCCCTCCGCAGGCTCGATGCGGGCCCATTCGATGGAGAAGCGGTACATGCGCAATCCGGCGTCGGCGAGCATTCTGATGTCCTCGCCGTAGCGATGGTAGCTGTCGGCCGCGTCTCCAGACGGTTCGTTGAGGTCCGTGCGTTCGGCATGCTCCCTGGCCCACCAGTCGCTCGCGACGTTGTTCCCCTCGATCTGATGCGCGGCTGTGGACGCGCCCCAAATGAATTCCGGCGGAAACTCGTATTGTTCTTTCATGACATGTCTTTCTATTTGATGCCCGTTCCGGCGACACCTTGGATGAAGTAGCGCTGCAGGAATACGAACAGAAGGAGGATTGGGGTGACCACCAATACTGCTCCGGCGAGCAGGACGCTGTAGTTCGTGGCGTTCTGGCCGGTAGAGTAGAGGGACAGAGCTACAGGCAGCGTGTACTTCTCCTCGGTCTGGGCCGCGACCAACGGCCACAGGAAGTTGTTCCAGGAGGACAGGAACGTGAGGATGGACAGCGTCGCCAGCGGCGGCCCGCACTGGGGCAGGACAATCTGGAAGAATATGCGCAGCTCGCCGGCGCCGTCGACCCTCGCGGCCTCCATCAGCGCGTCGGGGATTCCGGAGATGAACTGTCTCATCAGGAAGACTCCGATGGGCTGACACAGGAACGGCAGGATGAGCGCCGCATAGGAGTTCGCGAGTCCCATGTTCGAGATCATCACGAACAAAGGGACGAACGTGGCCACGCTCGGAACCATGAGCGTCACCATGACGCGCCGAACAGAATGTTCTTGCCAGCGAAGTCCATCTTCGCCAAGGCGTATCCGACCATGGAGCAGAACACCATGTTCCCGAGGACGGTGATCACGGCGACGACTATGCTGTTGGTGAAGTAGGTGCCGAAGTTCAGTTCCCCGAACCATTTGGCGAAGTTCGCGAGCGAGGCGTGCTCGGGCAGGAGCTTCGGCGGTTTGGCGAGGATCTCTCTCTGGGTCTTCAACGAGCCCAACGCCATCCATAGGAATGGGAAGATCCAGAAGACTCCGATCACCGCGAGGGCGCAGTAGGAGAGGCCACGTCCTTTGACGAATCGGCGCCAGATCGGCTGCTTGTTGCTTTGCGGCTTCGATGCCGCGACTGTCGTGGCTGTCATCTCAATCCTCCTTAAGAATGCGGAACTGGAGCACGCTGACCAGCGCGATGATGATGAACAGCGCCCAGCTGGCTGCGGAGGCGATGCCGTACTGTCCGAAACCGAACTTCTGGTACACGTAGTACGCGGCGGAGAGCGTCGAATCGAGCGGTCCTCCCTGGGTCATCACGAAGGATTCCTCGAAGAACTGCAGGTAGGCGACGGAAAGAAGCACGGCACCCAGCAGCAGCGTGGGCTTGAGCAGCGGGAGTGTGATGCTACGAAAGGTGCGCCATTTGCCTGCGCCGTCGATGGCCGCAGCCTCCTTCAATTCCTCGGGGATGGCCTGCAGGCCGGCGAGAAAAATGATCATCAGCGTTCCCATGTTGCGCCAGATGGTCATGGCCATCAGCGCGGGCAGGGCGTAGTGGATGTCGTGCAGCCAGTCTGGCCCGGCGATACCAAAGACGGCCAAGAGCGAGTTGAGCAAGCCGTCCTTCTGGAGGATGTACCTCCACACGACGGAGACCGCGACCACGCTGGCGACAACCGGCGCGTAGAACACGGCCCTGAAGAACGCGTTGAGGTGCCTGGATCCTTTGTTGAGGGCCACCGCGAATGCGAGGGCGATCGCCATGGTGATCGGCAGGCCGACAAGCACGAAGATTCCGGTGACGCCCAACGCGTGCAGGAAACGGTGGTCGTGGAACAGGGCGATGTACTGGTCCAGTCCGACGAAGTTGACGTTGAACGGGGTGCGAAGGTCCTTGGAGGTGATGTCGGTGAAGGACATCGCCATCGAGGACAGGAGGGGAATCAGCATGAATACGCAGAACACGACTGCGAAAGGCAAGGCAAATCCCCATGCGAGAATCGTACGGCGGCGGCGGAGGACGTTGCCCGAGCCCTCCGTCTTCGTCTTTCTTGTCCCGAGGCTCATGGGATCAGTTTCCCGTTCCGATGGAGTCGGCTTCGGACTGCAGATTCTTCAGGCCCTCGTCAACGGAGACCTGTCCCTTGTTTATCTGCTCGAGGATGCGGTCGGCAACGGAGGACACCTGCGCCCAGGTGGACAGCGCCGGCGGAGCCATGGTGTTCTTCAGCTGGTCGCCGAACGCCGCAAGCTTGTCGTTGCCGGAGAGCGCGTCCTCATCCATGCCTTCTGAGAGGCGGGCAGGTCGGAGGACTTCTTGTACCATTCGGCCTGCACCTCGGGCTTGCTTGCCCACTGAATGAACTTCCATGCGGACTGCTTGTTCTTGGAGTCCTTGAACGTCACGAGGTTGCAGCCTCCGACGAAGGACGTGGCGGGACCCGAGGATTCGTTCATCGACGGCAGAATCACGGTGGCGTACTTGGATTCGAAGCCGTCGCCGCCCAATTCGTTGATCTGGCTGACGGCGGTCGGCCCCTGCAGCATCATCGGTGTGCTGCCGGATACGAAATTCGCTATGTCGGCGCCGGAACTCACGTCGGCATTGACATCCACTATGCCGTCCCTGTAGAGGCTAGTGGTAAAGTTCAGTCCCTTCTTTATACCGTTATCGTCGAAAGTCCATTTCGTCTGTTCCTCATTAGTCAAGGACGCCCCTGCCGAGTAGGAGAACGGCAGAGTCCCAAGGAACGCATCAGTGCCAGATGAATTGAGGCTCATGCCATATTTGACCCCGTCGACCTTCTGCATGTCCTTGGCCATCCGCTTAAGCTCATTCCAAGTCTTCGGAGCTTTGTTCCAACCAGCCATCCCGGCGATGTCGGTACGGTAGTACAGCACTCGGGTGTCGATGTACCAAGGCACGCCGAGCTGTTTCCCGTCGACCTGGCCAGTAGCCCTAGACCCGTCGGAGAAGTCGGACATGTCGAGGTTGTCAGGCACGGTGGAAAACGAGTTGGAGAAATCGGCCATCCAGGTGGTGCCCATCTGCGCAAGGTCGGGACCGTTGCCCGCAGCGATGGCGGTCTGGAGTTTATCGTGCGCTGAGGACCATGGAATCGCGGTGACCTTGATCTTGACGTCAGGGTTCTCCTTCTCGAATCCCTTAACGAAATCATCCAGCAGATCACCCTCGTTGCCCATGGCCCAGATAGTCAGGTCGCCGGTGGCCTTGCTTGAATTGATGGTCTTGACCGCATCGGAATCGGAATCTGCGCCGCTTTCGGATCGCCCACACGAGGACATGCCGATAACCATGACCGCACTTACGACCGTCGCGACAGACGCCTTAAAAAAATGATTTCATCATTGAAACTCCTTATAAATATAAGTATCAGTCTAACCGCTTAGATTGATACTTATATTTAAGCGCATAGATTGTTTTCAGTCAAGAAGACACACCAATAATGCTCCGAACTTCTGAGTTTTATTCCATCAGCCGCATCCACAGCTGCCACGCACGATGAGGCGAACAGGCAATATTAGTTTTTCCGGTTTTTCCCAGGGCTTCCCATTCCTGGAAAGCAGCATCCGCACGGCCCTGCGTCCCAGCTCCTCCATAGGCTGACGGATGGTCGTTAGGCGTGGAGTCATCAGCTACCCGCTAAAATGCCGTCAAAGCCGGTGACAATGACGTCTTCAGGGACACGGATTCCAGAATCCACGAGCAGTCTAATCACGCCAAAAGCCGTCTGATCAGTGCCGCACACCAAGGCCTGCGGCAAGCGATTAGATTCTATCGCCTCACACAAACTAACCAAATATTCATCAGACGTGGCGAAAGAGTCATCCAACAGAGCCCCTCTGGAGTCCAGCCCGCGTTCCTCGAGGTATTTTTTAAACGCGTCATAACGCGAGACGACGTCATCAGTGACGGTACCGCTCACGCACGCTCCACCATTGACGCCACCGACGAATGCCATATCGTTGATATGGTGAACTTCGACAAGATGGTCAACAATCTGTCTTATGCCCGATGCGTTATCGCATTGCAGGTATGCGGCAGGCAGTTTTCATCGCCCACACCCACCATTACAAGCGGAATGGTCTTCGCCAACATGGAAAGAGGGAGCGTATCGTTATATCCGCTTGGCATCAGCGCCAGTCCATCAACGCAACCGGCGATATCCGTTACAGATCTGTGATCATCCCTTTCCGAGGCGGCTCCCATAAGTATTCCCTTGCCACTCTTCCAGCATTCGAGTTCGAAACCACGAAGCACCTCATCAACGTATAACGGATATACAAGAACGTTGGGTTCGTCACCGTCCAGAGGCTCGTCGATGGATCTGGGGGAAACATCAGGCCAATCATCCTCAAGGTTGCTTCCCTGAGGTCTTTCCAGCAGCATATCGAACGCGTACATGCCAACGTGCCCGTCCTGCCTTTGGCAAGGCTACGTGCGTTGCCGCTGGGAACGTAGCCAAGCTCCTCGGCGACCCTGAGGACCTTGGCCTTGGTATCATCCTTCACTTTGTCGGGATGCCTGAAGGCGAAGGAGACCGTCGCGGTAGACACACCCGCCTTCTCTGCAACGTCATACACCGTAACTCTTGCCATAAGACCAGTCTAAGCGCTTTGATGCATGGGACACACACGAGGTCCCAAAACCATAGTTTTTCCGGTCTTCTAACAGGAATCCGCGGCGCCGAAGAGAAAAAACCAGGAGTGGAAAGGATTTCCATGCCCCTGCGGGAGACCTGGGAATCAGATGGAAATCAAGGATGGAAAGACGGGGTCCCCGGAAGCCAAGCCCCACGGGAGTCCCGGAAGGAAGAAGGAAATACGGGAAATAAAAAAGCCCTTCCGGGAACCGCATGGGGTCAGCCGGAAGAACCGGGAGGAGGAACAAAAGATTCGGGGATAAAAATGGGGTTCCCGGAGCGTAAGCTCGACGGGAACCCCCAACATGTGAAGCGGCGGCGTGCTACTCTCCCACACCCTCTCGAGTGCAGTACCATCGCCGCGCCTGGCCTTAGCTACCGGGTTCGGAATGGGACCGGGCGTCTCACCAGGGCTATGACCACCGCAAAACCGCGATCACGGAACGACAGCCAAAACACATGGCGGCCATTCCGGCCATTATGTTATGAACCGTGGCGGTTTGGGAACCGGCTAGCGGACGCGAGGCAAAGCTACCGTTGTATCGTTCAGTGACCATCCCAACGCATATTGCCGTCCAGGACGATCCAGCACAGGAAAGACGCGGAACCAACCCTCCACAAGAGGATCGGAATGTTGTGTCGCCGTCGCCCGTTAGTACCGTCGGCTCCACCCTCACGGGGCTTCCACCTCCGGCCTATCAAACACGTGTTCAACATGCGGGCTACAACGGTTCAAGACCGTACGGAATCCTAATCTTGGAGCAGGCTTCCCGCTTAGATGCTTTCAGCGGTTATCCCTCCCGAACGTAGCCAACCGGCCGTGCCGCTGGCGCGACAACCGGCATACCAGAGGTTCGTCCACCCAGGTCCTCTCGTACTATGGGCAGGCCTCCTCAGGATTCCAACGAGCGCAGAGGATAGAGACCAAACTGTCTCACGACGTTCTGAACCCAGCTCGCGTGCCGCTTTAATCGGCGAACAGCCGAACCCTTGGGACCTGCTCCAGCCCCAGGATGCGACGAGCCGACATCGAGGTGCCAAACCATCCCGTCGATATGGACTCTTGGGAATGATCAGCCTGTTATCCCCGGGGTACC
>ENA-OQEB01000840-OQEB01000840.1-human-gut-metagenome-genome-assembly--contig:-NODE-840-length-11986-cov-2.911038_pt1 | contig 11986 bp, 15 predicted proteins | sample MGYA00242787_ERZ504619 | MGnify/ENA primary metagenome ERZ504619 (study PRJEB26092, sample SAMD00036317) | human gut metagenome | host: Homo sapiens | study: EMG produced TPA metagenomics assembly of... | reverse complement strand
TGTGGATTCAAGAGATGATGGCTGATCCATATCAAGGCGCTGATCATCGTGGAGCGTGATACCCAGAAGGGATCATCATCGGGCATCAAGGGCAAGCATTGAAGAAAGTAGGTGCTATGGCCCGGAAGGATATCGAACGTTTCTTCGGAAAGAAGGTGTTTTTGGAAATGTTTGTCAAAGTGGAAAAAAGACTGGCGTAACCGTGACAACATATTGAAGAACTTCGGTTATCAGCTGGACTAATAATAGCATACGAAAGGAGAATTTATGGGAAATATAGTAGCGATAGTGGGGAGACCCAATGTAGGTAAGTCAACCCTTTTCAACCGGTTGACGGGTACCCGTCAGGCGATCGTGAACGAGGAGGCTGGTACTACCCGCGACCGTCAGTACGGCAAGGTGGAGTGGACCGGCAAGGAGTTTTCGCTGATTGACACAGGCGGATGGGTGGTTAACTCGGAGGATGTTTTCGAGGAGGAGATCAACAAGCAGGTAAAAGTGGCTATCGAGGAGGCGGACGTGATCTTGTTCGTCGTCGATGTATTGAATGGCATCACGGATCTGGACATGGAGGTGGCGCAGATCTTGCGTCGTTGCAAGCGGCCGGTGATCGTGGTGGCGAACAAGGCGGATAATTATGATCTGCATCCGGCCTCGGCGGAGTTTTACTCGTTTGGCTTGGGAGATCCTTTCTGCATCTCGGCCATCAATGGTTCTTATACCGGGGATTTGCTGGATAAGATCGTGGCGACGTTGCCCGAGGAGAAGGTGGAGATACTGGAGGAGGAGTTGCCCCGTATCGCGATTATAGGACGCCCGAACGCGGGAAAATCTTCTCTTATCAATGCTTTTATTGGCGAGGATCGTCATATCGTTACCGATATCGCAGGCACGACCCGTGATTCCATCTACACGAAATATAATAAATTCGGCTTGAACTTCTATTTGGTGGATACGGCGGGTATCCGTAAGAAGGGGAAGGTGAATGAGGACTTGGAGTATTACTCGGTGATCCGTTCGATCCGCGCCATCGAGAACTCGGATGTCTGCGTGCTGATGTTGGACGCTACGAGGGGTATCGAGAGCCAGGATATGAATATCTTCTCGCTGGTGCAGAAGAATAAGAAGGGATTGGTGGTTTGTGTGAATAAGTGGGACTTGATCGAAGATAAGAGCCAGAAGGTGATCGACTCGTACACGACCGCTATCCGCGAGCGTCTGGCTCCGTTTACCGACTTCCCGATCTTGTTTATCTCCGCTCTGACGAAACAACGTATCCTGAAGGTGCTGGAGACCGCAAGGAGGTTTACGAGAATCGCTCCAAGCGTGTCCCTACGGCCAAGCTGAACGAGGTGATGCTTCCGATCATCGAGAATTATCCTCCCCCAGCATGGAAGGTAAGTATATCAAGATCAAATATATCACCCAGCTCCCGGCGGGCAGCGTGCCTTCTTTCGTGTTCTTCTGTAACTTGCCGCAATGGATCAAGGACCCGTACAAACGTTTCCTTGAGAACAAGATACGCGAGAACTGGGATTTTACCGGTACGCCGATTAATATATTTATCCGGGAAAAGTAAATACATAGTTACATATATGAGAGACGCTTGGCCATCCTTCGTGGAGGTCAGGCGTTTTTTATGCTGTGTATTTGGATTAATTGTGTATATTTGGGGCATTATCGAATTAAAAACAAAATAACTATGACGAAAGTGAAAGACATCTTTTCCAAAGCAGGGAGAAACCGTTGTCCCGCACGTTTTTCCGGTTCGGATAAATGGAACCCGAACCGTCCCGCTCAATTTACCCAAGAGGAGTTTTTGGAGCATATCCATGAGATAGAGAAAGGGCCGTTTACGCCGTTGGATATAGCGAATCGTGAGTTTGAGGAATGGAAGGTGGAGTTCCTGAGAAACCAAAAGCCGGATGTACCGAAACATTATCTTGGATTCTCATTTGATCGTTTATCGGATCACTGATTGCCGGATAGAGGTGCTGGACATTATCCATGCCGCTTCCAGCATGAACCGTATCAAGCGTACGAGAAGGATAAAGATAGAATAAAGCGAATGGCCGTCTTTCCTTATGGGGGAGGCGGCCATTTATCTTAGAATAGGTCTGAATGCGTTCCGGTATCGGTGAAAAGCAAGATTAGCTCCGTGTCGTCTTGGCTCCATATCAGCAGCCAATCTCCTTGGATATGGCATTCCCACAATCTAGGATTTGTTTCATCAAATCCTTTGTGCTTTCCGCATGATAAATCCTTCCTGACTTCACGTCCTCCAAGGCCTCGTCCAATCCGGATTTCTTCTGTGCCTTCACCTTGCCTTCCAGCGAAGTGATGAATTTCTTCAAGATGTCGGCGTATTTCTCGGGGATGGTTACCTCGAATGTCTTTAATGATGTCGTTGTCTCCATATCGCTCTGTTTTAGGAATTTCCTTCGCAAATATACGGAATAAAAAGAGAAGGGGAATTGTTTTCCTTCTCTTTTTATTTCCCGCTTCCGCGTCGGGGGGAGGGACGTGACGGTTAGATCTCGTCCGGGCTCTCGGAGTCTCCGCCGGGCGTAGGCTCGGGTGTAGGCTCGGGAGCGGGCGCCGGTTTCTTGGAGGCGGCCATGCGCTGGTTGTAGCGGCGGTGGTCTCGGCGATCAGCTGGTTGAGGGCGGCGATGAAGCGGTCGCTTTCTCGGACGCTTCGCTACGCCATAGGACTGAGCCAGCAGGGTGAGATCGTCATAATACACGTCGATCCGCTTGCGCAGGTTGGCGCCGCTTTCCTTTTTGGAGATGGTCCGGTTTTGGACGCGTTGCTGCGACAGGCGGTCGTAGGCGTTATTCTCTTTCTCCAGCTCGGCGAGGTAAGCGTCGAGGCCGAGCGTGGTGACGTACGGCTTGTTCTCGTCCTTGCGCAAATCCAGCAAGAGGCCCTTTATCTTGCGGTCTCCTGCGCCATGGGGAGGCGGGCGATGCCGTTATAAGGCTTGATGACCTTGTATAGGTACTTGCCCGCATCACGCTCGGCCTCCAGCGGGAGGGTACCGGCCCGTGAGATGCGGGTGATGATATAGATGGCGAGGTTGTCGCGATTGGTATCGTGCAAGGTCATTTGCTCGGTCTCCTGCGAGGTACGGCTCTCGTCCACCACGTCGGCCATGGCGAGGAGGTCTGCCTCGTAGGTATCGAGGAATTCTTTGGTGAGGCCCAGCTCGGGGATGCCGTCGCTGTCGGTCAGCAGGGAGATCTCGTCGGGGGACTCGGAATCGCCGTCACCGCTATTCCCGTTGGCTAGGTCGAGGACGTGGTTCATGAAGGAGAGGTACTCGGCGTTGTTGAAAAGAGAGAGCGGAAGTGTCTTGATTTTTGTGTAAGTACTCATGGTAAATTTGATTTAGAGTTTAAAAACTTCTCTAAGTTAGGGATATTTACTGAATAAGGGCTTCTTAGGCCTAAAAAATGGGGATTGAATGGCGCGAATAATCATCTTAGGCCTAAGAAATGGCTTTTCAAGGGTGAAAATAGGCTTTTTAGGCCTAAGAAATGGTTTCGCGGCCTTGAAAGGCCCTTCCTATGCCAAGGAAATCACTTTTCACGGTTGAAAAACTATCTTTTAGCCCTAAGAAGTCATTTTTCACCCTTCGAGGGTATTTCTTAGGGCTAAGAGACATTAAGAATCTGATTGTTTTGCGAATGTTTTAAAAAAACACGATCTTCGCGACGTATTGGAAAAATAACGTAGAAGCGTTTCGATATTATCTTGCATTGAAATCTGGACAATTTCAACCCAACAAGATAATGAGAAAGTAGCTCCTGCGCTTGTGCTTGTTATATACTTATCCTAAAGGTGAATTATATGCAATCATAAAGCGTGGGACTATTGTCTTATTATTGTTGGGTGGGCAGTCCAGAGCCTCAATGCAGTGATAAGCGATGGTTCTCACGCTTCTTTTATTTGTTAACCGCCTACTGGAGGGGACACGGAAGGAAAGATATTCTAGAATGCTATGAGGTTTGATGAGGTTATAGAAAAGTTATATAGTTCGGATGATGAACTTATATGTGAAGTATTAAATGAGGGATTGCATGTCAGCCAATGTGTGGATGCTGATTATGCGGTATGTACAGGTTTTCAGTGCAAAACTCATAAGGGAACTCTCTTTGATGTGAGATACTTGGTTGCCCAACAAAGGGTTTGTTATATGAAATGGTCATCGCCTGAGAGTAGGCCGGTAATAGGGTCTCCATGCAAATATGATCCAGAATTAAGGTTAAATAATGATTTTTTCTATTATGATTCTGGTTTTTCAGTATTAGAGGAACCTATATGGTATGCTTCTTATGATATTGAATCAAATCAGTTTAACCAAGCAAAAGTAAAGGATGTAAATCAAGATGAAGATAAACACATAGCAAGTGTTATTTTGGATGGTGATGTGAATGTTTCTTCTTTTCTAGTACATGGTAACCAAATAGAGATAGAGTCGTATCCTCTCGTTTGTAAGTATGTACCTGTATTGTATAAGTCTGATAAGTTTTCTCCATATTCTTATAGGGCAAATAGGAGAACATTTTACGAAGGGATTGATACATCGTGGGATAATTATGGTACAAGTTGTGAAAAATACAATGGTTATAATGGTTGGAGTGATGATCTCATAGATGATGTTTTTGGTGGTATACCCGAAGCTACATGGAATGTAGATTAATATAATAATTTTATAATCATAATCGGAAGATGGCGAAAAAGATGTCTTTTTTCGCCATCCTTGCGAACCTTCAAGCGCTTTTCTTCAAAAACGTTACCTCCTCTTTCAATGAAGGAAGATGATCGATGACGATGCTCCAGAGGATATCCACCGACAAGCTGTCTTTCAGATGCTTTTTCGTGAAGTTATCCATAAATCAATATGCTTCTCGCATAAGGCGATGATGCCGGGGCGATATTTGCTGAAGAAATCCATAAGAGTCTCGTTTGTGTTTGTTCCTGTTACGCCTCCACCCCATTCCTGTACAAGTAATCCGGAGCGAAATCTGCCCCATTGTACCATTCGAGCGCCCAGTGAGTGAGCCCGAACTGGACGAAATTCCGGAGGTCTTTCTATGGCTCGAAAAGTTTCCCTTTCAGTAAAGGGAGGAAGTTCACTAATTTCACCTTACCGTTGCTAAATTCCAATCGCATGGTATAGCCCTTTACATATTCCACGCCAGTGACGCGTATTAAATCTATATCTTCAGTCATAACTTTTTCTCTTTTAAATGGGTCTTAGGGAATTTTCATCACGAATATATGGAATAAAAAAGATAAGGGTACGAGTTCGCCTCTCTTTTTTGTCTTTCTTTCATCCACATTTCCTTGAAACCCTTGGAATCCCCATTTATAATCGTACCTTTATGTCTCTTTACCTTAAAAATTAAAAATAATCATGTTTACGCCATCAATGACAAACGAGGAAATAGAGGCAGTGGCCTATAAGGACTTTCTGGAGATCCGGGGAAGAGTGGAAATCGCGAAGGATAAATTCGTACAAAGGGTGAGATGCACGCCCCCGGGATTTTGGGCCTTGCATTCCTTGCAGGAGACACATACCCTTCAAACCCGCTCCAAGAATACATGGACTGTATATTTCTATTATTTGTACACGACACCGGCCGGTGCCGTGAAAGTCTCATCTATGATCTACACCTCCCTGCCGGGAGATGAAGGCACGGATTACCTGTTTATGAATAATCTCGACCGCTTCCGGCTGGAGAGGGTGAGCTTGCGTTTCTCGCGACAATACGAGGAACGCTATATCGACCCGAACCAGATCCAACTGAACGGCCTTCTGCCCGCCGTCTATTTCATGAGGACGGCCGGCGACCGGATGATCGCTCCCTACACTCCCGATACGTGGACCGAGGAGGAGAAGAAGGACAAATATCTCTTCGTGTCGGAGCAAGGGATCATGGAGGCGAAGCTGGAGGGGCGTGTGGAGACTTATCTTACTTTCAGGAAGCCGGAACAATCGGGTGATTAAATAAGTAGAGGGCGAGGTTGATACCCCGCCCTCCCGATAACTAGGTAGATACCTCCGGGCTTATCTTTTCAGAAGATCGATCCTCTCGCCGGGCAACAGTACCGCATGAACCTTCTCCGTTACCCGCCCCTTCACGTTGAAGGAATCCCTTAGGCGGATGTCGTCGGCGGAGGAGCCAATCTGCGCCTCATATTTACCGGACTCTACGACCCAATGACTGGCGCTCTCGTCGAAGGAGGCAGATCCGTATCTTTCACCTTGAAGATGATCTCACGGCTCTCCCCCGGCTGGAGGAGTTGGGTCTTGACGAAACCTCTCAACTCTTTCGCCGGCTTATCCATGCTCTTGCCGGGGGCGGAGATATATAGCTGGACCACTTCCTTCCCGGCTACCGGGCCATTGTTCGTGATCGTGCAACTGATGCTGTAGTCCGTATCGCCCATGAACACTTTCAAGCTCGAATAATTGAAAGTTGTATACGACTGTCCGTAGCCAAACGGATAGGAGACGGGCACGCCGAACGTATCGAAGTAACGGTAGCCCACGTAGATACCCTCCTCGTAGTTGGTATAGTCAATATTCTTACGATCCGTATGCTCCGGGCCTCCTCCCATGAAACCGGCTAACATTTCTTTCAGGTCGATACCCGAAGCGTCCGGGAAATTCTTCGTGGAGGCTACGTCGGCGATGCTCACGGGGAAAGTCATCGGGAGCTTACCGGAAGGATTCACCTTTCCGGACAGGATATCGGCTACCGTGTTACCCCCTTCCTGCCCGGCTTGCCAAGCCAATAGGATGGCGTCCGGTTCCGATTTCCAGCTGGCGGTCTCGATCACGCCCCCGATATTCAAGATTACGACCACCTTCTTCCCTTCCTTATGGAAAGCGTCGGAAACCGATTGGATCAACGCTCGCTCATTCTCCGTCAGGTTGAAATCTCCCTCGATCTTCCGGTCTTGGAACTCTCCCGAGCTACGGCCTATCGTAACGAAGGCGATATCCGCCTCTTTCGCCTTAGCGGCCAGCCCTGCGGCATCCGGTACGAACTCCGGGATACGAGGGTGGTTGAAGAAAGCGGCGGCGGGGCTCGTGTCTTTCGGCTGTTTCGCCTTTTCCTCGGTACTGTATTTCTCGTATAAGGCTTTCACTTCGGCGTCCATGGTATAACCGGCGTTTTCCAGACCTTCCACGAGGGATACGGTATAAGCCTCGTTCACGTCGCCGCTGCCGGTGCCTCCGGCGATAAAATCGTACGAGGTGGTACCGTAAGCCGCTATCTTCTTGATACCCGGGGCCAGCGGCAAGGCATTATTCGTATTCTTTAATAAAACCATACCTTCGGAAGCGGACGCACGGGTTACCTCGGCGTGAGCTTTCAGGTCCGGTTTGTCGGAATAGGCGTATTGGGCAAAGCGGGGGGATTGAAGGATCAGTCGTAATACACGGGTTACGTCCGTATCCACGTCTTCGATAGAGAGAGAACCGTCCTCAAGCGCTTTTAGGAGGGCCTCTTTCTGGTCCGGCCGTCCGGGCATCAGCAGATCGTTTCCGGCGTGGATCTGGGCGGGGGCGTTCTTGCCGCCAAACCAGTCGGTCATGACAAGGCCGCTAAAACCCCATTCGTCACGGAGGATGGTCGTTAATAAATCACGGCTTTCGGAGGCATACTCACCATTTATCTTATTGTAGGAAGACATGACCGTCCACGGGCTTGCCTCTTTTACGACCATCTCGAAACCTCTTAGGTAAATCTCCCGCAAGGCACGAGGGGTGAGGCGGGCATCCGTTCCCGTCCGGTTGGTCTCTTGATTATTGACGGCAAAATGCTTGATGGAGGTTCCCACGCCATTGCTTTGGATACCGTTTACCATGCTGTCGCTATCCGGCCCGTCAAGTAGGGATCTTCGGAATAATACTCGAAGTTACGTCCGCAGAGAGGGCTTCGGTGGATATTCAGCGCAGGGGCCAAGAGTACGTCGCAACCGTATTCTTTCACCTCGTCGCCCATGCGTTGCCTACGTTTTTGACCAATGCGGTGTTCCATGTGGAGGCTAGCAAGGTAGCGACCGGGAATGCCGTGCAATAATAGGTCGCCTCGTTCCCCTCGCGAGTCGGGGAGATACGTAATCCGGCGGGACCGTCGGCCACTACGATAGCGGGGATTCCCAGACGTTCGATCGGGAAGGTCGTTCCGGCGGCTCCCGGCACTATATTTTGCGTGCTGCCGACTACGGCTGATTGGCCGCCGAACCCGGGCATTCCGGTTCCGACTAACAGGGATACTTTCTCTTCGGCAGTCATGGCGGCTACGATTTTCTCGATAGGATCTTTACCCAATTGCGGCAAGGTTTGGGAGTGCCCTACTTGCATGGCCATCGTAAGGCATGTGCCCATTAATAGTTTGTTCATATAGAATGGTTTTTGTGTTTTTCAGTGCCCCAAAAATAGGCGAAGGAATCGAGGCGGACAAAGAAAAAGAAAGGTATCGGAGGTAAGGATTTCGTTTTTTGATGAATATCAAACATTGTAGGGGCTTGATGATATATTTAGGGGACGCAGACTGCGTGCTCTGCGTAGTCTGCGTCCTGTACTATTTATAATGTATTCAGAAGTTTATGAATCTCATTAACCATCTGCGTAGCGGATTCTTGTGTCTCGGATAAACCTTCCGGAGTGATCTTGGCAACCGTCTTGTTCAACTTCTCGAGTTTGCCTTTAGCTCCTTTCGTTGTCAGCTCTTCCCGGAGGATGCGGATCTTCTCGCAATCTTGTATACCCTCGACCAAACGTTCGAAGCGAATGCTACTGCGTGGACCGGGATAAATACTGTATGTATCGCCTGCCGCCCAAGTGCGGAAACGCGAGTCACGCAGAGGATCGGCGGTCCAGCTATTAACTGCCCAACGTAGATAACCGTCGTAACCACCGGCTACGGCGTGCAAGACCGTCCACGCCGCTTCCGCCGGATCGGAGAAGGTAAAGGTATTCGGGAACGCTTCTGCGCAACAGGTATAAACGGTACTGATCTGTCCCGCTTTATCACGGGCAGCCTTTACGTCTTCTGGGAATTTATGTCCATAGGGAATACTTAAATAGTATAAGTCCGATTGAATTTCCGGATGATAATTTCCGGCCAGCGTGATCTTGAACTCCGGATCGGCTTGCTTGATAACCTTGATCGCCTCACGCATCGCTTCCATCGGACGCTCGTCCATAGAGATAGCGGTTTTCTCGAACCAGCCTTTCTCGCGAAGGTGGCGGGAGAAATCTTTTAGGAAAGTACCCCAATAGTCTGCGTAAGCGGCGTCACCCGGTTTAGTGTTGAGGAATTGTACACGATTTGTCGCCTCGTCGTAATAATCGAAAGATAAAGCCCAAGGGATCATGGTGTAGCAACTGATCATATCATTGATACCGATCTCGTTCATCATGAATTCCACCCATTTGTCGAAGACGGCGTAATCATATGCCCAAGTGCCGTCTATCTTCTTGATCCGGGTGATCATGCTGTCGAAATGATCCTCGGTTTGTCCGGCCCAAGGTTTATGCATGATACTGGTGGTGATAGCGCGCTGTCCGGCGTTCGCCAGCATTTTCATGATCGGGCGCATAGCGTCGAAATGTTCTTTGCTCCAAAGAGGAACTTGGTAGTAACGGGCCACGGAATACGGGTTCTGCCATAAGTCCAGATGGAAAGCCCAGTCCTTCGGGGCGGGAAGTGTGCGGTTCAATACGTCCACTTCTATTTGTAATTCCATGGGGGAGGTATTTTTTCCCGTGACGGTCAATGTCCCTTTATATTTACCGGCTTTCGCGGATTGAGGTACCCAGATATTCATCCAGATCGGCTGGGTGGTGCGTGCCTTGATATCACGGATCTTTACGATATCCAATACATCGGCTACGACGGAGGAATCCCATTCCGCCTTATTCTCTCGGTGGCCGCAACCGCCTTTACGGTCTTTATTCAACTCATCGGTCATGACGTAACGGACAAAGTTCGTCGTGATTGCGGAGGATGGATGATGGAAGAACCGCTCTTCAAGTCGCTCACGGTGATAGAGGCATCCTCGAGTCCCACCTTGGTCCATAACACGGCTTGCGCGTTTACCCGTTCCCCTTTCCATGCTTTCGTCTGCCAGCGATTGCTTTTCTTGACATCGGGAATACTGAGTTTCGGATATCGTATATCGGTCGTACCCCAGCTTAATTGGGTTGGGGCCGATAACTTGTCCCAGATCTCGTCGCTGTCATGCGGTTTCGTGTCGGTCAATTCCGTATAGTCGCCTAGCGGGTATTTCTCGGATTGCTGGGCTACGGTAAAAGAACTTAGTGCCAGAAAGGCACAAAGGATGAAAGTGTTTTTCATACGATTGCTTATTTTAGAATATTAACTAGGGCAAAGATAGGAATTAGTTGACAGTTGTCAACTGTCAACTAGCCTTTTATAGTGGCATACGAGCAGATTCCCCTCATCATCGTATAAGTGCATCCCGTTGCCTTCGCAATAACGGAACATCTTACAATCCGCGCATTCCCCTTTTTTAGCCCACTGGCGGTTACGATACGGTTTAAACTCATTATTCCAGATATCAATGAAATCGTCTTTATAGATGTTCCCTTGGTGGAAGTTCGCCCGTATACTGGGACAACCGGAGATAGCGCCATCAGCGAGGACAGAGGCTGTATTGATACCGGCGTTGCATTGGAAAATCGAGTCTCTCACTCTGCCTCATAATTCCCGAGGAAGCCCTCACAGCCGTAGCTAACGTGTATCTTACCCTCTTTCCGGCTGAAGCGGATGAAGTTCATGACCCATGTGACTGTTCGTTCGTCAGTTGCAAATCCGTCTCAGTCGCAGCACGTCCAACTGGGAAGATCGTAAAGATACGCCACCGTTTTACGCCCATCTCGATCAAAAAATCCTTGAAGAGCATCAAATCCTTGAAGTTGCGTTGGTTTACGCAAGTCACCACATCCCAGATGATCTCCTTTTCCTCGGCCAACATACAGATGGCATTCAGTGCCTTCTCGAAACTTTTAGGATTACGGCGAAGCAGTTATGCGCTTCCTCGAAACCATCTAGGCTGATAGTCGCCGAGTGCAATCCGGAAGCCAAGAGCGAGTCGAGCCGTTCCCGGGTCATCAGATAACCATTGGAGACGATCCCCCAAGGATATCCCCTGCGATACAGTTCCAACCCGCATTTCTCGATATCCTTACGAACCAGCGCCTCGCCTCCGGTAAAGATGACGAGCACTTTGTTCGGCTCGACGTAAGGCGTGATATTGTCTATGACTTTCAGGAAGTCTTCGACAGGCATATCCGGGACAGAGGCCGAGACATGGCAATCGCTCCCGCAATGACGGCAGGATACATTACAACGAAGCGTACACTCCCAAAAGAGTGTACGCAATTCATGTAATTTAGCCCTGTTTTTCTTGATACTTCGAAAAAGCTCTAGGGCGATACGTTTTTTGATGTTTGGGCGTTTGTCCATATGTGTTATTTTTGTGGGCTGGAATGTACAAGCTGAAAGTTAACCTCTTTCGATCCTCTCCCAATCAGCATCCCTTCCCCGTCTATTAATTCAATTTCGCCGAAATTTACAACAATAGAATCAGTTTTCCAAGGATATTGAGGATCAGAAAAGGATGGTGATAGGCGTGCGTAAAGGGTATGTTCAGTTGCCGGAGCTTGATCATAGGTAAACTGATAGCGCCCGGTCTCATCTGTGACGGCAGGAAAACTGGTGATATCTTCATCTATATTAGGCGTATAGGCCGGAGAGGTATAGATTGTTACGCCCGGAACAGGCCAACCATCTTGATCGGTTACTCTCCCGTAGAAGGTATATAAGGTATAAGGTTCCGTGTGTGTATCGATGTATTCTTTTAGTTGGATTTGGATTTCCTTGGAAGCGCTTCCAAGAGACCAGCCTTCTCCTCCGGAAAAATCATGCTGTCGAAG
>ENA-OQEB01000839-OQEB01000839.1-human-gut-metagenome-genome-assembly--contig:-NODE-839-length-11996-cov-4.755329_pt1 | contig 11996 bp, 16 predicted proteins | sample MGYA00242787_ERZ504619 | MGnify/ENA primary metagenome ERZ504619 (study PRJEB26092, sample SAMD00036317) | human gut metagenome | host: Homo sapiens | study: EMG produced TPA metagenomics assembly of... | reverse complement strand
TGGATACCCCGGGCATCCGCAAGGCGGACCGCCATGCGGAGACAGCCCCCGCCGACAGCCTTGCCGCCCAGGTCACCAGCGAGAATCCGCTGGCCGCACAGTATGCGGACACCATCCTGCGCCGCATCGTCTGCTGCGACACCCCCGATACGCTGGAGCATTTCCCCGACAGCGCCACCCGGGACCTGCTGCGCCACCATCCCTTCCGGCTGGACGCCTGCGCAGGCCCCAGCGCTATATCGGCCTGGATGCCCGCAGGGAGCGTGCCGACGCGCTGGAAGCACAGCTTGCCGCCCAGGCGACCGCTGCCGCGAAGCCGCCCAGACCGAAAAGACCCTGAAATCTGCCTACGACCAGTACCAGAACGTCCTGCGGGGCCATGCGCTGGAACAGCTGGCTGAACTCTGGGCCAGCCGGGCCGCACTGGATGCCGCCCGTGCCGACTACGCCGCGCAGGAGCAGAAGCTGGCCGACTGCCGCGAGAACCCCATGCTGCAGCAGCTCTACCGCGAGGAAGAAGCCCGGGAAGCCGCATGGGAGACTGCCCGCAAGGCCGTGGAGCAGGTGGGCGGCGATATCCGCGTCTGCGAAAAGCAGATCGCATCCTGTGAGGCAGAGCAGGGCAAGGCGGTGGAGACCGCTGCACAGAGTCGGGAGGCGGCAGAGGCATTTTTTGCACAGCACCCGCTGCTGGAGCCTCTGGCACAGGAACGCAAAAAGGGCCTGATGACGGGCGGGCGCACGGCCCGTGCCGCCGCGCAGACTGCCGAAAAGGCACAGACCAGGCTGGACGATGCCCTGCGAGCTTATCTCACTTCCACGCTGGAACCCGCCCAGAGGGATTACAACGAGCACTACGTCTGCGATTATCCGCTGGGTCTGGCCGGGGTGGAGCAGTACCGCGCCCAGCACGACAGCCTTGTGCGCATCGACTTGGAGCGCTACGCCGCCCGTCTGGAACAGGCACAGCGGGACTGCAAGGACCGCTTCCGCAAGGACATTTTGTTCCGCATGAAGGATGATATCTTCAACGCCCGCCGCCAGTTCCGGGAGCTGAACAAGGTGATGGAGCAGCTGACCTACGGCGAGGAAGTCTACCGCTTTGAGCTGGAACCCAGCCGGGACCCCCAGCTGGCCGCCTTCTATCAGGTCATTGTGGACAAGGGCAACCAGCAGATGACCGATGGCGACTCGCTGGACAACCTTGCCGCCACCGCCGACCCCGTCTACGAGCGGCAGGTGGACGCGCTGATGGAAAAGATCATGGCTGATGTGGACGAGAACACCCGGCCCGGCAGGAGGGCCGCACCACCTCCGGTGCCACCCTCTCGGATTATGTGGACTACCGCACCTATCTGGACTATGACATCAAGGTGACCAACACTGTCTCGGGCCAGCAGGCCTATCTTTCCCGCGTCAGCCGCGATTCCTCCGGCGGCGAAAATCAGGCTCCCTTCTATGTGGCCATCTGCGCCAGCCTGCTGCAGATCTACCAGAAGAGCGAGAACAGCATCCGCCTTGTCCTGCTGGACGAGGCCTTCAGCAAGATGACCAGTGACCGCATCCGCCCCATGATGGAGCTGTTCCGCCGCCTGCAGCTGCAGGTGCTGCTTATCTCCACCGTGGAAAAGAGCACGGCCATCCAGCCCTACTGCGATATTACCTATTCCATCGTGCGCCACGGCGATGCCAACGCCATTGCGCCGTTCTACCGGGCCGGCACCCTTGCCGATGCCCCGGAAAAGGAGACTGAATATGAATAACACCCTTGCAAATATCTGGCTCTTTGCCACCCACTGGACCAAGCTGGATGCCTTTGATACCGAGGAAGAGCTCAACGATGAGCTGGAGCTGCTCCAGCGCCAGAGCCTGCCCACCAAAGTCCGTCAGGTCACGGACAAGGAAGGCAGGGAACAGTTCCTCCTTTACGTCAAACAGGCCGACCGGGATTATGCCCGCTACTGCACCGGCTGGCGGCCCGGCGGGATGATGTGAGCCACCCCTGCAAAAAGGAGAATCCATGTCAAAAAAGAAAATCCAACTTTCGGATCACTTTGATTATTCACGGCTGATCCGTTTTGTGCTGCCCTGCATCGGCACCATGCTGTTTACTTCCATTTACGGCATCGTGGACGGCCTGTGCGTCTCAAACTTTGTGGGCAAAACGGCCTTTGCGGCAGTCAACCTCATCATGCCCGTGCCCATGCTGGTGGGTACCGTGGGCTTCATGCTGGGCACCGGCGGCAGCGCCATTGTGGGCATCACGCTGGGCGAGGGCGACAATGCAAAAGCTGACCGCTATTTCAGCCTGTTCATGTCAACGGCGCTGATCGCCGGCATCGTGCTGTCCGTGCTGGGGATGCTGCTGCTCCGGCCGGTGGCCTGATGCTGGGTGCCGAAGGCGAGATGCTGGACTACGCCCTGCGTTATGGCCGGGTGCTGATGCTCAGCCTGCCCACCTTTATCCTGCAGAATATGTTCCAGAGCTTTTTTGTCACCGCCGAAAAGCCGCATCTGGGCTTTTATTTCACGGTGGGTGCGGGCTGCACCAACATGGTGCTGGACGTGCTGCTGGTGGGCATCCTGCACTGGAGCGTGGAGGGTGCCGCCATTGCCACCATGCTCAGCCAGGTGGTGGGCGGCCTGCTGCCGGTGTTCTACTTCCTCAACCGGAAAAACACCAGCCTGCTCCACCTCTGCCGCCCCCAGTTTGAGGGCGGTGTGCTGCTGAAAGCCTGTGTGAACGGCTCCTCTGAGCTGATGACCAACCTTTCCATGTCGCTGGTGAACATCCTGTACAACTATCAGCTGCTCCGCTTTGCGGGCGAGGATGGCGTGGCCGCCTATGGTGTGATCATGTACGCATCCTTCCTGTTCGTGGCGGTGTTTGTGGGCTACGCCGTGGGCAGTGCGCCCATCGTCAGCTACCACTATGGTGCCAATAACCGCAAGGAGGTCAACAACCTCTACCGCAAGAGCCTGAAGCTCATCGGTGTGGTTGCGGTGGTGATGACCATCGGCTCCATGTTCATCATCCCCATGTGGCCCGCTTCTTTGTGGGCTATGATGAAAACCTGCTCATTCTGACCACCCGGGCCTTCCGGCTCTATGGCCTGAGCTTCCTCATCATGGGCTTCAACGTCTATGCGTCCTCCTTCTTCACGGCCCTGGGCGATGGCGTGACCAGTGCGCTCATCTCGTTCCTGCGCACCCTGCTGTTCCAGGTGGCGGCGGTTCTGCTGCTGCCGCTCCTGCTGGGCATTGACGGCATCTGGTTGGCCGTGACAGCCGCCGAGCTGGCCGCTTTGCTGGTCAGCATCGGCCTGTTCATCACCAGAGACCAGCAGTTCCATTACCGCAAGGCAGAATAACCGCAAACCAAAGAAAGGACTCGGCGGGTCCTTTCTGTTTTCAGAATGTAAATTCCACGAACTCGCAGTTTTTGATGCCTGCCGCCGCGTACTCCTCGTTGGTCATATCGTAAAAATAGGACTGCACCACCCGGGCAATGCCGTTGTGGGCCACCAGCAGGTAGGTCTTATCGGTGTTGGCCCGGAGCTCGTCCAGCAGGTTGTAGATGCGCTGGGCCAGCTGCATCATGCTCTCGCCGCCGGAGTAGCGGTCGGCAAAGTGGGTCTTGGAAATGCGGAACTCTTCGCCGTCCCGGGGCGTGCCCTCGTAGCGGCCAAAGCACTGCTCCCGGAGCCGGGGCTCACACCGGGCAGGAATGCCGGTGGCCTCCGCAATGGCCCGGGCGGTGTCGGCGGCGCGGGACAGGGGAGAGTACAGGATCTCATCGATGCGGAGGCCGCTGGCCCGGAGTTTTTCGCCCAGTTCCCGGGCCTGGGCGCGGCCTTTTTCGGTCAGGGGGCTGTCGGTCATGCCGCAGATCTTGTTTTTCCACGTTCCACACGGTCTCGCCGTGGCGGGTGAAATAGACCTTGTGCGCCGCTTTGGCCAGCCTGTGATCCCGCAGGGTGACGGTGCTGCCCTCGTTGATGTCCAGCCGGGTCAGCTCGGCATCCGGGTAGGGGAGAACCCGCTGCGTGCCGTCGGCAGCCTCCAGCAGGACATCACAGAGCACGGGCTGGCCCTCGGGCAGCTCCTCGCAGCCATAAAGCTGCTCCTCAATGCGCAGAACGCGGTAATTTTTTTCTTCCATCCTCTTCGACCTCTTTCGGGCAGATTGTTTCTTACATTATAAAACGGCAGCGGGGCCCGTCAACGCTTGACAGCCCCGTGTGCCGCCTGATAAACTAGGCGCAAGGGATAAAAACGCCAAAAGGAGAGAAAAAGTTGAACATTACAGAACTGCGGTATCTCGTCGCCATCATGGAATGCGGATCTGTGAGTGCGGCGGCAAAGCGGCTGTATGCCGCTCAGCCAATGTGAGCAAGGCGCTGAAAAATCTGGAAGAAGAATACCATCTCCGCATTTTTGAGCGGTCATCCACCGGCATGATCCCCACGGAGCAGGGGCGGCACTTCATCGAGCAGGCCGAGCGGGTGCTGCGGGAGGTGGACCGGCTGGACCGGAGCGTGCAGGAGGAGCAGGAGCGCTGCGCCGAACTGCGGGTAATGATCCCCCACGCCACCTATGCCTCCTATGCGGCGGTGGATTATCTGGAGCGGGCAGCATCCATTGAGCGGCTCCACATCCACATCCGGGAGGGCGGCTCCATGGAGCACTGGATCATGTCCTGCGGCAGGGGTATCATCTGGCTCTGCTGCGGTACGCCGTGGAGGATGACGAGCACTATACCCATTACTGCGCCCGGCGGGGCCTGAAAATGGAACCCATTATGGATTTTGAATACAGTCTGCTGACCAACCGGGACGGCCCGCTGGCCCGGAAGGAGATCCGCGACCTGTCTGAGCTGGACAAGTATATGGAGATCCTCCACGATGATTTCCAGCTGCCCGGTGAGGAGGGCGGCGACGGTGTGCGCTGGCATGTCAACCCGGAGCGCCGCATCCATGTGTATGAGCGGTGCAGCCAGTTCTCGATCCTGCAGCGGCTGCCCACGGCCTACATGTGGGCATCGCCCATGCCCCGCAGGGCACTGGAGCAGTACCATCTGGTGCTGAAGAAGTGCCCGGCCCAGCGCCAGCAGATGCGGGATGTGCTGGTCTACCCGGACAAGGGCCGCCTGCGTCCCGAGGAGCAGGCCTTTGTGGATCTGCTCCACAAGGAAGCGGCTTCCACCGTAAAATAAAGGGGCTTTCCGGCTAAGGCACGGCAAAGGTTGCTTCTTTTGAAATTGACAAAAAAACCAATAAATGGATGCAAAACCGGGCGAAAATGAGCGCCCGGTTTTATTTTTGCTGATAAATGGTCAAAAAATAAACGGAAAAGCGGCAAAAATTCTTTGCAGCTATATCGGAAACCATATGGCCCCATGCCAGAAAGATATTTCTCCGCTGGAAAAAAGTGTGCTACCATGAGGCCAGAAAAGAGCCCCGGGTATGCGGCAGAATGGGGCCGTGGCCGGCAGGGGCAAAAAGGAGGTTTCTGGTATGATTAGTTTCCTGCTCTGTCTTGCGATCCTGGTGGGCGGATACTTCGTCTATGGCAAGATCGTGGACAATACCTTCGGCCCGGACGACCGTGAAACGCCTGCTGTGCGCATCAACGACGGCGTGGACTATGTCGTGATGCCCCAGTGGAAGCTGTTCCTCGTCCAGCTGCTGAACATTGCGGGCCTTGGCCCCATCTTTGGTGCCATGCAGGGCGCTCTGTGGGCCCCGTGGTGTTCCTGTGGATCACCTTCGGCACCATCTTTGCCGGCGGCGTGCATGACTACTTCTCCGGCATGATGAGTGAGCGCAACGACGGTGCTTCCATCGCGGAGATCACCGGCAAATACTTAGGCCCCGTGATGCAGAACGTGATGCGTGTGTTCTCTGTTGTGCTGCTGATCATGGTGGGCACCGTGTTCGCCGTCGGCCCCGCCGGTCTGATCGTTGAGCTGTGCAGCCAGAGCGGCGCATCCGGCGTGATGACCTCGCTGCTGTTCTGGCTGGTCATCATTCTGACCTACTACTTCATCGCGACCTTTATCTCCATCGATGCGGTCATCGGCAAGATCTACCCCGTGTTCGGCATCTGCCTCATCATCATGGCCATCGGTGTCATCTTTGGCATCTTCACCAACCCCGCCTATACCATCCCCGAGATCTGGGATCACTTCGGCAGCATGCACCCGTCGGGCACGCCCATCTGGAGCTTTATGTTCATCACGGTTGCCTGCGGCGCGATCTCCGGCTTCCACTCCACCCAGTCGCCTCTGATGGCCCGCTGCATGAAGAGTGAGAAGCAGGGCCACTTTGTGTTCTACGGTGCTATGGTCTGCGAGGGTGTCATTGCCTGATCTGGGCCGCTGCAGGCTGCTCTCTGTACGAGGTCACCGATGGCCTGAACACCGGTCTGGGCCCAGGCACTGGCAATGGGTCAGTCCAAGGCCATCTATGATGTCTGCTCCAAGACCATGGGCGGCGTGGGCATTGCGCTGGCCATGATCGGCGTGGTCGTCTGCCCCATCACCTCCGGCGATACCGCCTTCCGTTCTGCCCGCCTGACCCTGGCCGACTGGTTCAAGATCGATCAGGACAGCTACGGCAACCGCCTGAAGCTCTGCATCCCTGTGCTGGGCGTGGGCGCTTTCCTGGGCATCGGCAATGCACTGGGCTTTATCAACTACACCGTGATCTGGCGTTACTTCAGCTGGACCAACCAGACGCTGGCCATGATCGTTCTGTGGGCCGCTTCCATGTATCTGTTCAAGGAGAAAAAGAACTACTGGATCACCGCAGTGCCCGCTACCTTTATGAGCGCCGTGTCCGCTACTTACTTCGTGCTGGCTCCCGAGTGCCTGGGCGGCCTGCTGAACCATAAGACTGCTGAGGGCGCTACCGTCTATAACACCGCCGTTGCTTACCCGGTGGGCATCCTCTTTGCGATCGCCATGCTGGCGCTGTTCATCTATGCAACCAAAAAGCAGACAGTGAAAAAGACTGCATAATTGACATTTCCCCCTCTTCAACCTTCTCAATACCCATTCACAACCGCAAGAGCCGCCTGCCGGGCCGTCCGGCAGGCGGTTTTTGCTTGTGCAGAGAAACGACGAATTGCGGCAAAAAGAACAGGAATGCAGACAAGGTGCACAAAAATATGCCAAAAAGTTTGGCAGGGTGCACTGAAAACGGAAAAACACCCGCTGAAACGATTTCGGCAAAGAAGTTTTGCCGAGGATACGTTAAAAAATCTTTTCCGGGATTCCCGGGAAGGACTGACTTATATAGTTTTTGATATAAGGGATATTCTGGAAGGATATTACCAGATTTATGAAGATTGTGTTAACATAGGGCCAAGGAATGGCCGTGACGGGGCAGAATGGGGCTCCGGGCACGGACAATAAAAGGAGGTTTCTGGTATGATTAGTTTCTTACTCTGTCTGGCGCTCCTGATCATCGGCTACTTTGTCTATGGCAAGATCGTTGACAATACGTTCGGACCGGACGACCGCGAAACTCCTGCTGTGCGCATCAACGATGGCGTTGACTACGTTGTGATGCCCCAGTGGAAGCTGTTCCTCGTTCAGTTGCTGAACATTGCAGGTCTGGGACATTTTTGGTGCACTGCAGGGTGCTCTGTGGGGCCCGTGGTGTTCCTGTGGATCACCTTCGGCACCATCTTTGCCGGCGGCGTGCATGACTACTTCTCCGGCATGATGAGCGAGCGCAACGAAGGCGCTTCCATCGCAGAGGTCACCGGCAAGTACCTTGGCCCCGTGATGCAGAACATCATGCGTGTGTTCTCTGTTGTGCTGCTGATCATGGTCGGTACCGTGTTCGCAGTTGGCCCCGCAGGCCTGATCGTTACCCTGTGCAAGAACGGCGGTATGTCCGGTATGCTGACCACCACTCTGTTCTGGCTGATCATCATTCTGGTGTACTACTTCATCGCAACCTTTATCTCCATTGATGCCATCATCGGTAAGATCTACCCCCTGTTCGGCATCTGCCTGATCATCATGGCTGTGGGTGTTATCTTTGGTATCTTCACCAACCCCGCCTACACCATCCCCGAGATCTGGGCAAACTTCAGCAATATGCACCCCTCTAACACTCCTATCTGGAGCTTCATGTTCATCACCGTCGCCTGCGGCGCTATCTCCGGCTTCCACTCCACCCAGTCGCCTCTGATGGCTCGCTGCATGAAGAGTGAGAAGCAGGGCCACTTCGTATTCTACGGTGCCATGGTCAGCGAGGGCGTTATCGCTCTGATCTGGGCCGCTGCCGGCTGCGCACTGTACACCATCACCGACGGCAAGATGGTCGGTCTGGCCGAGGCTCTGGCTGCCGGTCAGTCTGCCGCTATCTACGACGTCTGCCTCAAGACCATGGGTAAGGTTGGCGTGGCACTGGCTATGATCGGTGTCGTTATCTGCCCCATCACCTCTGGTGATACCGCCTTCCGTTCCGCTCGTCTGACCTTGTCCGACTGGCTCAAGATCGATCAGGACAGCTACGCAAACCGCCTGAAGCTCTGCGTTCCCGTGCTGGGCGTTGGTGCCTTCCTGGGCATCGGCAACGCACTGGGCTTCATCAACTACACTGTGATCTGGCGTTACTTCAGCTGGACCAACCAGACGCTGGCCATGATCGTTCTGTGGGCTGCTTCCATGTACCTGTTCAAGGAGAAGAAGAACTACTGGATCACTGCAGTGCCCGCTACCTTTATGAGCGCTGTGTCCTGCACCTACTTCGTGCTGGCTCCTGAGTGCCTGGGCAAGATGATCAACACCTATGCAGACGGCAAGCTGGTGGCTTACAACACCGCAGTTGCATATCCCATCGGCATCGTCTTCGCAATTGCCATGCTGGCACTGTTCATCTATGCAACCAAGAAGAACACCGAGAAGAAAGCCGCATAACCCATTCATAGCGGCAATTTCTCAGTAAAACAAACCGGCCGCTGTCAGCTCAGCGGCCGGTTTCCTGTTTTTTGGCTAAGAGTGCGGGCTGGGCCTTGCATTTTCATTGCCGGAGTGGGAAAATGGGTACAAACAAAAACGCAAAAGAGGGATGAACGTTATGCTCTTCAAACCTGCACAATTGGGCCTTGCCAGGCTCGACTCTGCCGAGCTGGAGGCCGACCGGAAGGCCTGCAAAAAGATCGGCCCCTGCGGCGTGGGCAAAAAAGCCTGTATCTGAACAGCTTTTACATCGACCGCCGCTACTACCTGCCCTACACCAGCATCACCCGCGTGTTCAAGCGGGTGGCCATGAGTGCGGGCGGCTTTACCGGCAAGGGAATGTTTGCTCCATGGCTTACCTTGTGGTGGAGTACGACGGCGGCAAACAGAAGCAGTGCAACTTCAAGGATGAGCGGGACGTGGATGCCCTGCTGGAGCTGCTGGCAAAGCAGCAGCCCCAGATCCGGCTGCTGAGTGCCGCCGGGGAGCAGGCGCTGCAGAAAAAGGCTGAGGAAAAGGCCGCCCGCAAGCTGCCGGAACTGTCTGACGATGCCAAACACACCGTGACGGTCCTGCGCAGGGCAAAGGAGTATCTGGACGCAAAGCCCGAGCTTTCCAATGAGCTCAGTGCTGCCCAGCGCCGCAAGCGCGCCCAGCTCAAGAGCAAGCCGGTCTACCGCTATGTGGCCCTTGCCATCTTCCTGTTCGGCACTGCCGCTGCGGCCTACGCCTGTACGCGGTGTTCACCCACACCGGCAGCTACGGCGTGTACTTTGCACTGTTCGGCTTTGCAGCCATCTTCCTCTTTTCCAGCTACAACATGCTGCCCACGGCGCACAATAACAACAGCGCCATTATGAAGCGGGCCGATCAGGCCGACGCCGCCATGGCTGAGTATGTGAAGCACTACCCCAACGGCAGCTTCCCGGTGCCCAGCTGTTACGCCCACCCGATCGTCCTCAAGCGGATGATCGATGCCGTGGAGGAAGGTCAGGCCGTGACCACCGCCGAGGCGCTGGATGCCGTCAAGGCCCGCCTGCAGGCCGTCAATGCGGATGTGCAGGTGGAGCAGGAGGAGTACGACGAGATCGTCGCCATCAAAGCGCTGTTCCTGAACCACGACTATCAGTAAAACTGACCCTCTCTGTCATCGCTGTGCACTGCCACGCTTTGATGGAGAGGGTTTTTCTTGCGTTGTGCGGCAATTCGCCCTATAATGAGCACAGAGAGTATTTTTGGAAAAAACAGGAGGTTCCCTATGGATATGGTCACATTGGGGCGTACCGGCATCACCGTGAACAAAAACGGCTTTGGTGCCCTGCCCATCCAGCGCATTTCCCAGGAGGACGCGGTCTTTCTGGCCCGCAAGGCTTACAAGGCGGGCATCCGCTTCTTTGATACTGCCCGCGCCTACACCGACAGCGAGGTGAAGCTGGGCGAAGCCTTTGACGGCATCCGCTCCGAGGTCTACATCGCCACCAAGACCGCCGCCCAGAACGCGGAGGAGTTCTGGAAGGACCTGCACACCTCCCTGAACAATCTGCGCACCGACTATGTGGACATCTACCAGTTCCACAACCCGTCCTTCTGCCCCAGGCCCAGTGACGGCTCCGGCCTGTACGAAGCAGCGCTGGAGCCAGGGAAAAGGGGATGATCCGACACATCGGCATCACCAACCACCGCCTGTCCGTGGCCAAGGAAGCCATTGAGAGCGGCCTGTACGAGACCCTGCAGTTTCCGTTCAGCTATATTTCCGGTGAGCAGGAGCTGGAGCTGGTGCAGCTGTGCAAGGAGCACGAGATGGGCTTTATCGCCATGAAGGGTCTGTCCGGCGGCCTCATTACCAACAGCGCCGCAGCCTATGCCTTTGAAGCGCAGTTCGAGGGCGTTCTGCCCATCTGGGGCGTTCAGCGGGAAAAGGAGCTGGACGAGTTCCTCTCCTACATTGATAACCCGCCCCGGATGGACGCAGAGCTGTCTGCGGTCATCGCCCACGACCGGGAGGAGCTGTGCGGTGAGTTCTGCCGTGGCTGTGGTTACTGTATGCCCTGCCCGGCTGGCATCGAGATCAATAACTGCGCCCGCATGAGCCTGCTGCTCCGGCGCTCGCCCTCGGCAGAGCATCTGAGCCCCGCCGGTCAGGCCAAGATGAAGAAGATCGAGGGCTGCCTGCACTGCAACCAGTGCAAGGCCAAGTGCCCCTATGGGCTGGATACGCCCGCCCTGCTGGCCCGCAACTATGAGGACTACAAGCGGGTCCTGGCCGGGGAAGTCAAGGTGTAATAGAGAAAACAAAAAAGATGGATGCCGCACGACATCCATCTTTTTGTTTTACAGCGAAGAGGGAATCGGCTCCCGGAAGATCTTCATGGCCTGCTTGTAGCAGTGGATGAAATAGAGGATCTCCGCAATGGCGGTCAGAGCCAGGAGCAGGGGTAGAGCAGGTAGAGCGAGGGAATGGTGTGGAAGTGGGCGAAGATGGTGTATACCCAGATCACCCGGAACACACAGGAACCCATGATGACGATGACGGTGGGCACCACGGTCTTGCCCAGACCGCGGGAAGCGGCAATGGTGCAGTCCATAAAGGCGGAAATGCAGTAGGCCAACGCCATGACACCCACACGCTTCATACCGGCATCGATGACGCGCTTTCGGTGGTGAAAAGGGCGAGGAACTGCCGCCCGAACAGGAACAGGCCGCCGCCCAGCGCCAGACCCACACCGAAGGAGTAGGCCAGCGAGATGAAGTAGCTTTTCTTGACACGGTCGGGCTTGCCTGCGCCGTAGTTCTGGCTCATAAAGCTGGCACAGGCCATGTAGAAGGCGGCCATGCAGTCGTAGATGAGCGGGTCGGCGTTTGCGGCGGCGCTGTTGCCCTTGACCATGAGGGAATCAAAGGAGTTGACACCGGCCTGGATGAACAGGTTGGCGATGGCGAAAATGGCGTTCTGGAACCCGGCAGCAGGCCCAGCGCCAGAATGCTTTTGGTCATGGCGGGATCGAGCTTTGCTTCCTTG
>ENA-OQEB01000838-OQEB01000838.1-human-gut-metagenome-genome-assembly--contig:-NODE-838-length-12010-cov-3.544896_pt1 | contig 12010 bp, 20 predicted proteins | sample MGYA00242787_ERZ504619 | MGnify/ENA primary metagenome ERZ504619 (study PRJEB26092, sample SAMD00036317) | human gut metagenome | host: Homo sapiens | study: EMG produced TPA metagenomics assembly of... | reverse complement strand
CGACAGCACCCACCCAGTATTGTCTCATTCATCGCCTTTCAGCCGTTTCTCCTGCCCGGCTATTCCGCCTTCGCGCTTATTTTCTTGCAACTTCCTTTTTCGAATTCCCGGTAATCTATCGCATACCTCATCCAACGTCTCTGAATCGAACTTCAGTTTCTTGCCAGTCTTATTTCCGGAACCCTCAGACATAACTGATACGGCACGAACTGCGAAGCTCCAACGCCACCAGCTCCTGCCATCCCACTGCCGAATATGTCTGGATTCTCTGCGCCTCTTCCCTGAGCTCTTCAAAGGAAAATAGCGTGAATTCGGCACTGACGTCTCTCTCCCAATCTTGGAGCCATTGCTCTTTGCCTGCCCGCAAAGACTTTTTCTTCATCTGCTCTATATCGCAAGAAGCGCCTGATACTCGATGGAGACCAACATGTTCGTCTTCGCCAAATCCATTTCGAAGAATCGCATAACCGAGGAATCATCACCATACCCATTGCCTCGATTCTCAAACCCGGAATATGGGATCGATTGCGCCTTTTTGTGCGTGTCGGAACTCACCTGATAATCCGTACGCACAGCAAACGCAAACCGAGCGATCCCGACAAAGTTCACGTGCAGAAAGAAATCCTTAACCGCCAACGCTCCTATCTTCGATTTACCTCCCACGAGCGCGCGGATAACCCCGTCAGCAACGTCAAACAGCGAAAACACTCCCGTCGCAATGGTGACCATCCTTGCAGCGACTGCAGACCCATTCGGCAGCAGCGTATCAATCCCAAGCCGCATCAGCGATTCACGGTCCAACATCCCCTTCGAACACATTTCATACAGTTTTTGCGCCGTATAGCATACGCATACCAAACATTCGTTGATTATCACAGGCACGGACTGCCTTGCCAGCTCACGTCCCACGCCCAGTTCCGCCCTGAGATCGAAGCGCCGATAAATCCGTTCGCCACCTTCACCAACATCCTTCAGCAGTGTTCCATTAAACAATTTCGACAGCATCTTACGGAACGACCTCTCATCCGCCATCGCGTCTTTGAATAACGGCAATGCGACAACTCCTTCACCAGGGACAACACCGGCCCAGGAGTACCAGTCCCCTTCCCTACTGACCCGCTCGACCCCGCCATATCGCTCACCATATGGAAGAACCACCCCACCACGCCAAGCATGAGCTTCTCTTCCAGATTCCCACCAATCAGCTCATCCCGTTCCACAGGCACGGCCAGGAATTCCCCATGCCGGTCCGTCCCATACACCTTCCCCGTGAACTGCGTCAGGATGGAGAAAGCAAGACCTCCCAAGCTCATGTGATGCGAAAAATCCCGCAAATGATGCTGGTATCCGCCGCCGAACTCCTGAGTGACCTTGTCACCGACGAACGGATGCATCTTCTCAAGGAACCTAATCGCCGATTTCAGATCATCACCCTTGTATTCCGAATCCATCCTCGCTACAGCAATCACGAACGAATCAATCTGACCGCTCCCCCATTCTCTTGCACGATCAAGGTCAAATCGTCCGACCCACAACGAGTCGATGGCACCCGCGATTACTCCACACCACGACGCCAGCCGATAATAGTTGGCCTGTTTTCCGTCAGATGCTTCCTCGCATTCGACATTGATGACGGTTACCTCGTCATCGACTCGTGTTGCGTTCCCTTTTTCTTCTCCACCCGCACATTCGATAAGTTGACCCGGTGCCAAGGCCTCCAGAGTGCAGTCGATTCGGACCTCTTCGTTGAGCTTTCCCTCCCACTCCGACAGCTCCATAGCGCTCATGAGACCCTCCTCGCCTTTAAGGAATCACCTTTGTCTTTCAAGTTTATTCTCAAAAACAGACAATGAACGGAGCGCAGTTCAGAACATGTTTAGACGCCATGTTTTCGTTTCCCTTCATTAGCCCATTCGCGATATTCCGGGGGGGGGACGCCAATCCAAAAAAACCTTCAAACCATAATCGGCATCCAACAGGCGCACGCCATATAAGAGTCGACACGACAATCGACACGTCGTGTCCGACTCTTGCTTCGTGTGCTTCTGTTAATTAGTTCAGTGGGTCGGACTGTTTTGCATAACGCGGAGGGTGTTCCATCCCGCGTCCGTGACGCGCAGGACCGACTCGTAGGCCTTGTACTTGCGGTCGTAGATGGCAGTCTAGTCGATTCTGGGTTCGAATCTTTTGCCCGGCTTCGACATGTGGTCGAACGCTTCTTGGAAATCCTTGTACAAGCCGGTTCCCACGGCGGAGCACATCGCGTCGCCAAGCGCCGAGCTCGTTTACTGCGACGTTTTCGACGTGGTGGAGGTATCCGGCAGTGACCTCTTGCAAGCCTTCCGCCGCCCCGACCGACGGCGAGCCGGTTTGGGGAATGGCACAAAACTTGTCATCTCAATAATAGCCCATGCACGAACAAAACTGTTCCACTCATATCGAAATATTCGATACTGCGCTCGCTTTGGAACGAGAAAAATAGATCGTCGCGCAACGATTCAAGCAAGCCGCGCGCACGTAAGGCGGGTATGATGACACCTATTCGCGCTTTGTATCGGCACGAAGTCCGAAGAACGATAAGGAGCAATCATGTCCGACATCAATTCGCCAGCAACCCCAGCAGCGCAGGACTCCCGTACATCTGCACGACTCGAAGCGGGGCTAACGGCCCCGGACTTTACACTTCCCAGCGACAACGGCGGTAGTGTCACGCTCTCCGCATTGCGCGGCCAAAATATCATCCTATACTTCTACCCTGCCGCGATGACTCCCGCTGCACCACCGAGCCTGCGACTTCCGCGACAACCTCGCACGCCTAAGCTCCCGCGGATTCACCGTACTCGGTATATCGAAGGATCCGCTGGACAAGCTCATCCAATTCCGCGAGCGCGACCATTTGACGTTCCCTCTGTTGTCGGATGCTGATTTGACCGTGCATCGTTTGTATGGTGCGTACGGTGAGAAGAAATTGTATGGCAAGGTTTACGAGGGTGTGATTCGTTCGACTTTTGTGATTGACGGTGATGGAGTGATTCGTGTTGCCCGATACAACGTGCGCGCGAAAGGTCATGTTGATTCTCTGCTGCGTGCGCTTGATAAGCTTGATGGTTCCGTTTTCTAATCTGGAATGCGATGCCGCTTTGTTTATAGATCAGCTTTTTCGTGCGAATGACGCAAGCAGCGTCAGTAGCGGGTAGATGTCGAATTCCTGATAGTGGTCGTGCAGTGTGCCGATGTCTTCGAACATGGCTCTTCGGCGAGCCTTTTGAAGGTCTCGTAACGGCACGGGGCACGGCCTCGTATGAGAAGAGAAAAAGCGCGATGAGACTCAGACTTCCGACAATAAATCATCGTCTTCCGACATGTCAGCCCACGGCTCGCATGTGCGGTTTGCTTGATCGTGTTGGCGGTGCGTTGGTTGATGAGCGTGAACGTTTGGAGTTGAAGGCGATTGAAATGCTGAAGGAGCCGAAACGTCTTGTGCAGCCGGAGCCAGTGGATCATGCTTGGTGGGATGATGGTTCCGGCGTGTACAGCATCGGCTGAGGGAGCCGGTAGGCTGGGTGTGTAAATCCAGCAGAGAGGAACGTGCCATGGTGACGCGTCGTAATGATGAGCGGACGGTTGCGGGAAGCATCGCATGATGAGGCGTGCCGACCGTGAGGTAACCGAACCACAGCAGATCGATGCGATTATCGCAACGTGCAAGATCGTGAGTCTTGCATACACCGATGCGGAAGGCATCACCATCGTGCCGTTGAATTTCGGATACGTGTTCGATGCGGAATCCAATCATCTCACCTTGTATTTCCATGGTTCTGCGACCGGACGTAAGATGGACGCGGTCAAGGCCGCGAACAACGCGCTTCCCATGGCGTTCGAGATGGCGACCGACTGCGAGGTGGTCGAAGGACGTACGTTGTGCAATTGGGGCGAGGCGTTCAATCGATCGTCGGCAATGGCACCGCATCCATCATCGACGATCTTGACGAGGCACGCCAGGGGCTCGCACTGCTGATGAAGCAGCAGGCCGGCATGGAACATGCGGAATTCACCGACCAGCAGGTACGCGCCGTCACCGTATGGAAGGTGGAAGCGGACTATCTCACCGCCAAAGTACGCGAAAAGCCCCAGCTGCATACGCACTGACCTCATACCGCACCTTGACGCAATGATGCGCTGCTTCCAAGCCCGAGGATGGGAATTGGGAACAGCGCATCAGATGTAAAACGCTAGACCGAAGTCCGGCTGCGGCCAAGTTGCAAGTCAGGCCGTAACCCGGTCGAGATAAGGTTTCAAATCAAGCCTTCCGGCGGGAACGCCGCGCGTAGCTTCCTCCAAAAATCGCGGAGGACACCATCACGACGGTCGCCACGATGGCGGGCGTCACGTTTGAACCGGTTTTGGCGAGCTTGACCGCATCGCCGCCGTTCGCGGACGATTTCACCGGATGCTTCCGCTGGCCGTTCGCATCATTCGCACCCGGAGCCTTCTGCGAATCATCTGGTGTCGATTCATGGCCCGGCGTTTCAGGCTGACCTTCCTCATCCGTCAGTCGGGCATCAACCGTGGTTCCCTTACCATTCAGGCAGCTTTTCAGCTCGCTTTCCTTATACCAGGTCGAACCATCCGCAATTGGCGTGCAGGAATCGTTGAATCCGATTTCCTTCTCGTTGTACAGCATTCTGACCAACGGCTGATACGGCTGCCCCGAGACGTCCGTACCATCACGCACAACCACATCCCACTGCACATTCGCAGCCATCGGCGTCACACTTTCGCCACGCCACGGATTATTCTCATACGTGTACAGTTCACTCGCCTGCTGCTGCGATCCAGGCAGCTTCAGCAATGCCGCAAACGGAATAATGGTTTCGGCATGTGCGAATCGGAACGTCGCGGCGGTGCCGGCCCGCTCCCTCGTGTCGATCGCATTGAAGAAATCGTCGAGCAACGGCTGGGCAATGCGGTAGGTCTCATCCTGACCTGCGCGCCCCGGTCCCTTCTCATAGAAGTCCTCGGCATCAAGCGACCAAGCAAACGTCTTAGCCTCCTGGGCGTGCTGACCTTGGAAGTACTGGTCGAAATTGAACGTGTGGGATCCGGTGTTCTCCTGTTCCATATCGGCCGCGATGATGTACAGATTGTACAAATCCATTGCCGCATCCTGTTCCGACGCGATCTTCTTCTTGGCGTCACCGCACGCGTTCGCATCCTTGGCAGGGTCGGCGCCAGCAGCGCAATTGGCCGCACCCTTTTTCGTGCCGTCAGCCGTGTTGTACCAGATGCGCTGGCCTTCCTCCTTGCCGATGGACGCGAGGAAATCGTCAGTGAAGATTTGAGAGAGCAGATTATGCGAAGCGGTGGTCATGGACGGATCGTTCGTCACGTTTTCCTCAGCCTCGGCGATGCCCCCATCATTCGCGACGAACTGCTGGTAACGTTCCGCGCGCTCCTTGGCCTCGCCCGTTTTCTGCGTACCATCCGGATTATCAGTCTTATGGAAATACAACGTGGTGGTGTTCTTGTCGAAATTCTTGCCGGAATTGTTATCCGCAGGATTATTCGGTGCTACAACCGCATTCGCCAGCAAACCGTTGGAAGCCTGATCGAATCCTAGTTTGAAATTCTCTCCGGATTCGGTTGCACGAGGCTCACCCGAGCTCTGGTATGAGACGCGCAGTCCCTGCTTTGCGGCATTGGCGAACAGATCAGCATCACGCTGGTATATTCTCTCACCAATGCCTGATGCTGTATGGCGCCCTGACCAGAGAGCATGCCATACCCGTTGCCCACGTTGACCGCAGTAATGGCATTGACATTGTTGATGAATTCCTTGCCAACCTCTGGGCTAACGAATCCAGCATAATTGTTTTCCGCAGCAGACTGAGCCATCAGTGCCAGCAAAGCGTCATACTTGTAGCTCGACAGGCCACGCGAGCCATGCCTTGCCACAGACTCGGTGTATGCAAGATGGTATCTGCTCGGAATTGCTGAATATGATGTGCTCGCCGGTGCAACATACGGCTGCTTGCTGCTGTAATACCGGGCGGTTCCTTCCCCAGCCAAAGCCGCTGGCGTTGCGAGCATGGCCGCTGCCACTACAGCGCTTGTCAACGCGAGCATGCCACCGCCCACCGATTTGGTACCGCGTTTGCGCCAGGCTCCTGCCTGCCGCTGTTCCTTTGTTGCCGTATGGTTTTTCGCCATTATCCTCATTCTTCTACCTCTTCTGCTTTGCCACATTGAAGCTGTCAGACAAGCCAGCCCGGGCGACAAAATAGGCTCGGAAGGCGAACACTCAACGCCTTAAACGTGAACGATCGACAAATAATCCGCGAACCGTCGCTTAGAACTCAAGTAAGTTGCACAGCCGCAACTCCCCCACCCCATGGATTCACGATGCTCGACGTATCACAGAACCTGCTGGACAAGTTCCACCGATTTCGCTGCGGACACCCCCAATCAACGCACATCATTATGGGCTGGCCGATTGTCGACTTGACACGTGGAAACGTCCCCGCCTTTCACGTCAGGACCGAAAACCCAAAGTATGCAAGAATCCGGACGTTACAGGATGCGGACGTTTTCTTGGAGACTGAATGAAAGGATTATCGTATGTTCGGTCCCGAGGAACGACGGCGCGGAGGGGTCCTTCGGATGCATGAAGATGGAGTCCGTCCATCCCGGGCATTGGGAGGAACGTACCCGCGAGAGGTGCTCGTCCCGGTCGACGACTGCATCCGCTGGTACGACCACGAGCGCATCAAACGGTCGCTCGGTTGGATGAGTCCGGTACAATACCGTCAGAGCCAGGGAATGACTGCGTGATCATCTCCAAGAAAACGTCCGCAGCCCCTCTGCCATTTGCGATCAGTCATGGCACGCTGATTCCAATGGGTTTCAGCAGTACGCTGGATGACGCATTATCGCAAAGCGTCGAACACGCCATCAATATGATTGCCGCCATGTTCGAGATGCCACGTCAACAAGTGTACCTGCTGCTGTCGGCTGCCATCGACTTCAACGTGACGCAAGTCGTTGATATCACACCAAAGGCGTTCACGGTCTGATTGATCTGTCGATGTTTCAACAACTACCCGACTATGAACGGACGATACGCGATATTGGAAACAGCAGATGGACTGCCATGCGGCGCATGCCTTATTGGCCCAGCAGGCTCAGACAAGTCACTGATTGGTCTAGCCAAAGAACTCTATAAGGGAATGGAATAACAGATGGTTTCCCCAACAAACAATCATGCAGCAAGATAGCAACACCACCCAGGCGACGGATCGCGCCGAAACGGACGCTCTCTCCTTCGGCGCGAAGAAAATCGCAATCATGATTGGCGTGGGACTCATCGCCGGTTCCCTACACTGCCTATGTTGATGACCATGCCGTTGGCGTAGCTGATCTACCTGTGTTTCCGCCGTATCATCCATCCAACTCGCGCATAACCGTCCATACGGGAATCCTCGAACGCAAGTAAATGTCGCTTCCGTCAATCGTCGACCGCAAGAGGCGTTCATGGAGCGGCGGATTTCCTTATATTCCAACAAAACCCGTACTGTTATGCGACACGCAATAACAGTACGGGTTTTCTGTGTTACTGTTATATATAACAGCTAAACAGTTTGCATCTAACTGTTCGGCTGGGAGATATATCACCTACGAAACATACAGAAAAAGAGGCACAGATTGAAGCTGATCATCTCATCCGTGTCCGGAGAACCGATTTACGAACAGATCAAGAACCAGATCAGGTCCGCGATCATGTCGGGTGAGCTTACAGCAGGCGAGGCGCTTCCCTCACTGCGCAAGCTCGCCAAGGAACTGCGCGTCAGCGTGCTCACCGTGACCAGAGCGTATAACGAACTGGCCGACGAGGGGCTCGTGGAGAATGTGCAGGGCAAAGGCACATTCGTGATGGAACGAGGCAACGAACTCATGAAGGAACGTGCGCGTGAACGCATCATGGACAAGCTCCGTGAAGTTTCCATCGAGCCAAAGCCGCCGACATCAGCCTACTTGATCTGCTTGGCATGTTCGAGAAAGCGTACAGGGAACAATCATGAACGATTCCTCACTCCCCCAAGGAACGCGGCCAACCTTGGCCTTGAGCGTAACCGGATTGACGAAGCATTATGATTCCGGCTTCACATTGGATGACGTGACCTTCGACCTGCCGTCCGGCTACATCATGGGTCTGGTCGGTCCGAACGGAGCCGGCAAATCCACGTTGATCAAACTGATCCTCAATATGACCACGCGAGACGCGGGACGAATCGAAGTGCTCGGCCTTGACGCGATGGCCGATGAGGAGCGGGCCAAAGAGCAGCTGGGCGTAGTGCTCGACAGCAGCTATTTCATCGAATACATGACGGTCGACGCGGTGGAACGGACAAGCAGCCCAATGTACCCGCTGTGGGACCACAATCTGTTCGACGCATATCTCAGACGGTTCGGACTCGGACGGAACAAGAAGATCAAGGATCTGTCGCGCGGCATGCAGATGAAGCTCATGCTCGCCGTGGCGTTGAGCACGATGCGAAACTGCTGATTCTCGACGAGCCGACCAGCGGCCTGGACGTACTGTCCCGCGACGAGCTCATGGACATCCTGTCCGATTATGTTGCGGATGGCGGACACAGCGTAATCTTCTCCACGCATATCACCGCCGATTTGGAGCGTTGCGCGGATTTCCTCGCGTATATAACGAACGGCATGCTGTATTACAGCGGGCCGAAAGACGAGTTCGAAGACGCGTTCCGTCTGGTCAAGGGCGGTCCGGATGAGCTTACTGATGGTCTGCGACGGGCAATGGTCGGCATCCGCACATACGCAACCGGCTTCGACGCGTTGGTCCGCACGCAGGATATCCCACACATCGGCGGCACCGACGGTCTCCTGACACAGCATGCTTCGATTGAGGATGTGATCAGACTGACCAACGCCGCGGCACATACGGCAATCGGCAATACCAACGAAGGAGACGTACGATGAACACGACAGCGAACGCGGACGCCATGACCGCCATCCTTAGGCAGATTTCCTTGGACTGGAACCGTACCATCAGCTACGGGCGGTCGTACATAGCCATCTTCTTCGCGTACGTTCCAGGTTTCACATGCCTGATGGCGGCTACAGGGTCCACTCTCGACAGCGTTGCGGGAGCCGCCATCGGCGGGGCGGCCTCCGGCTTCCTGATGCTTAATATCACCCTGTTCTCCTATGAACAGATGAACAACCATCATTGGATGAACGGCATCGTGCCCATCAACGCAACCACCAGATCCTCGGACGATTCGCATTCCTTATCGCCTGCGATCTGGTGGCGGGATTGGAAGTGGCCGTCAGCATCGCCTGCGCCGGCATCATCATGCACGAGCCAGTTAAAGTGACGGATGCGATCGCTTCGCCGCGATGACCGTGCTGATCCTCGTGCTGCTCAACGCCATCGTGCAGCCGTTCCTGTACCGGTTCTCCCTTATCGCGCCATGGCCGCCATTATTCTGAGCATCGGCGTGATCGGGGGCGCGGTCATCGGACTGTGCAAGGCATTGCCGGAACTCAAAAAGACCGTCGAACAGCTGGCCGAGGCAATCAGCCGGCACCAAGCCATTGCGTTAGCGGCATTCTTGATCATCGACGTACTCGCTTGGCGTTCTCCCGCAAGATATCGCTGCATATTTACGGCAGCAAGGACATCTGAACCAAGCCAGCCGGTAGACTCTTATGGAACGGATTTGGGGTCTTCCGAATCAACGGAAAGCCCCAAATGCATATATCCCCGCACGACGCCGGTTCCTACAATACGGCAGGCGCGTCATGGAAGTCGAACATGACACCATCTGCCAGACCGCAAATCGCCGGCCAATCGGCATCGGACGAATCGTCGTGCACGGCCCATACCTTCATGCCAACCGACTTGGCGGAACGCATGCCGATCAGCAAATCCTCGAACACGGTGCACTCCCCCGGCTCGACTCCGAGGCGAGATGCAGCCAACAGATACACGTCCGGCTGGTCTTTGCCGACGTCGCCGGCATCATCGACACTGACCACTTCATCGAAGTAGTCGAAAATGCCAACATGCTTCATCGCCGGCTCTCTCAGCATCGGCGGCAGCGATGTGGCAACGGCAAGTTTCGCTCCACTCTCTTTCAATTGAGCGAGATATTCACGTGCATACGGTTTAGCTTCGACCACTGTGGCATACATGACGCGGGCCATATGATCCCACTCATCCATCAGCTCTTCGGGAGTGTCGGTAAGGCTGAAACGCGCAATCGTATATTCGGCGATCTGGCGGAATTGCATGGCCGCGACTTTCGTCATGTAATCGTCCGGCACGTCAATGCCTCGTTTTGAAAGAAAATCGATGTCAACCTGATCCCAAACGCCCATGGAATCAAGCAGCGTGCCGTCAAGATCGAAAATGGCGCCCTTGCCTTGATTGCCTGCCATCGATATCCTCCTTTATTATTGTGCATCTTACGTTAATCGAGAACCGATGATTTGAGCAGTTCTTCGGCATGTTCCAGCGACGCTTCGCTTTCACTGCCGGAGAGCATGCGGGCGATTTCGTGCACACGCGCCTCTCCACGCACTTGATTGATGGTGGTGGCGATTGATCCGTCATCCATTTCACCTTTGGCGACCACGTACTGTTCGTCCGCCCAGGATGCGACCTGTGGCAGATGGGTGACGACAATGACCTGCGCGGATTGAGCGAGTTTCGCCAATCGCGCGCCAAGCTCCACCGCGGTTTTGCCACCGACGCCTGCGTCGACCTCGTCGAAAATGAACGTCATGGGAGGTACGGAACCGCCCGCCACCACATGTTTTTCCGCCGCAACGAGTTCAAGCGCGAGCATGAGCCGGCTCAGCTCGCCGCCGGACGCGCTTTTGCCCATCGGCATTTGCGGAGAACCCGGGAACGGCGTGAACAGAAAATCGATGCCGTCAGCGCCGGAAGCGTCCAAATGTTCACGTTCCGATACACGGATCTCTAGTTTCGATCCGCTCATGGCAAGAGATTCGAGTTCCGCAGTGACTTTGGCGGCGAGTTCCTTCGCGGCGGCGGCACGTCTTTTGCTTACCGCACGCGCCGCCTTCAACGCCTCACCGAACAGTTTTTCACGTTCCGCCTGCAATTGACTAACTTTTTCCGGAGACGCGTCCAGATCCTCCAAGTCGAACACCGCTTGATCTCGCCACGCGATCACGTCCGACAATTCCGGGCCCCAACGACGAACCAATTCGTCAAGCTCATGGATCCGCCCGTTGATGGCGTCCAAGTCTTCCATGCCGAGATCATTGTCGACTTCGCCCGACAAGGTGAACACCACATCAGACAAATCAGTGCTGATGGAATCAAGCCGATCGGCCAGTTCCGAAAACACGCCGTCCACATGAATGGCGCGAAGCGCTTGCGACGCGCGATCAATCAGATCGGTGGCGCTGGATGATTCAACATCGTCAACAACCTGCGAAGCATCCAACGCGCTCAACGCACGGTTCACCCCTTCGGCGATCTCGGCCGCGTTCTCAATGCGATCACGCCGGGCACGCAACTCGGCCATCTCCCCCGGCTGCGGATCGATGCGGTTGATTCGTTCGATGGACTCGCGCAGGTAATCCGCCTGCTGGCGCATGGACGACTCCTGGCTCGACAATCGCTCCAACCGCTCATCCATGGCACGAAGCGCATTCCAAGCCTTGCCGTATGCGACCAACGCCACATCATCGCCGGCATAGCGGTCCAAAAACTCACGTTGCCGCGCCGAAGACGCGATACGCAACTGGTCCGCCTGACCATGAATCGTCACCAACTCCGCTGCGATCGACCCCAGTACGGAACGAGGCACACTACGACCAGACAGCATGCTGCGGGAACGACCGGAGGCAGGAACCTTGCGAGACAGGAACAGTTCTCCGTCTTCAGGTTCGAAACCCGCCTCGTGCGCGGCTGCGACCGCGGCCGGTGACGAAGCGACCTCGAACA
>ENA-OQEB01000837-OQEB01000837.1-human-gut-metagenome-genome-assembly--contig:-NODE-837-length-12021-cov-1.542711_pt1 | contig 12021 bp, 22 predicted proteins | sample MGYA00242787_ERZ504619 | MGnify/ENA primary metagenome ERZ504619 (study PRJEB26092, sample SAMD00036317) | human gut metagenome | host: Homo sapiens | study: EMG produced TPA metagenomics assembly of... | reverse complement strand
CAATTCGGCGTTTCGGCCTTCGGACCGGAGATAAGATTCGGGGAATTACCCGCCTGCCGAACGAAGGGGAGAGAAACGGCGCCCTGCTGTACGTGCTGACGGTAAACGGAAATCGTCCGGTGAACACCAGACGGCGTCCGCACTTCGATCAACTGACACCGATATTCCCGAACGAGCGGATTTCGCTTGAGGATTCCAGTATTGAGATTTCCACCCGGATTATCGATCTGGTGGCACCGATCGGAAAAGCAGAGAGCACTGATTGTAGCCCAGCCAAAGGCGGGAAAAACCGTGCTCCTGAAGAAGATTGCCCAGACCATCGAAAAGAAATATCCGAAGTTGGAGCAAATTGTGCTTCTGGTGGATGAACGACCGGAGGAAGTAACGGATATGAAGGAATCTCTGGAGCGTTCCGAGGTTATCTATTCCACCTTCGACGAGCTGCGGCCCATCACATCAAGGTGGCGGAGATGGTCATCCAGAGAGCGAAACGCTTGGCGGAGGAAGGTCAGGATGTGGTGATTCTGTTGGACAGCATCACTCGGTTGGCAAGAGCTTATAACATGGAAGTACCGTCCTCCGGAAGGACACTTTCCGGAGGACTGGATCCGGGAGCGCTGCATCCGCCGAAGAAATTTTTCGGTGCGGCTCGAAACATCAAAGAGGGCGGAAGCATCACCATCCTAGCGACCGCACTGGTGGAAACGGGAAGCCGAATGGACGATGTTATCTACGAGGAGTTCAAGGGCACCGGCAACATGGAACTTCACCTGGATCGAAAGCTGAGTGAACGAAGAATTTTCCCGGCCATCGACCTGTATAAATCCGGAACACGGCGAGAGGATCTGCTGCTGACAACGGAAGAATTCACCGCCATGTATATGATTCGCCGAGAGATGTCCAACGGCAGTGTGGCGGAGATTACGGAAGATATCATCGACGATATGACCCACACGAAGAACAATCACGACTTTGTGGAGCTGATTACCCGTAAACTGTACCGCTAATTTTTTTCAAGAAAACGGAAAGAGAAGCATAACAATTGGACTACAAGAAGATATTCATTAAAGAAGCCTGCCCCACATCCATCGGAGGGCAGGCGATTATGGAAGGCGTTATGATGCGGGGGGCAGATCGCACGGCGATTGCCATGCGGCTTCCCGAGATGAATCTATCTGCGGACAAGGAAGCTGAAACCGGCGGGAAAGCTTCGGAAAATTCCGATTCTCCGAGGCATAATTTCCTTCGCGGATTCCCTGTTTACGGGAATGGGTACCCTGATGGAATCGGCGGATATTCTGGAAGAGAACTTCCCGGAAGAGGATTGGGGAGAACCTTCGGCGCTGGAACAGAAGATCAACAGCCGATTCGGCGAGAAGGCGGCATGGAATGCGATGCTGTTCCTTTCGGTGCTTTTTGCGCTGGTACTCTCCATCGGCATTTTCGTCATCTTTCCCACCATTGCCATTAACTGGTGGGGAAGTGGATTTCCAACAGCATAGTGCTGAACCTGTGCGAGGGAATTTTCCGAATCGTATTGTTCGTTCTGTACATCTATTTAATATCGCGGATGAAGGACATCCAGACCTTGTTTCAATACCACGGGGCGGAACACAAAACCATCCACTGCTTCGAGAACGGCCTGGAACTGACGCCGGCCAACGCTCAGAAGTTCTACACACTGCATCCTCGCTGCGGAACCAGTTTTCTGATTTTCGTCATGATTATCAGTCTGCTGTTGTTCTCGTTCTTGGGGTGGCCCAATGTGTGGATGCGCATCACGTCCCGAATACTGTTGATTCCGGTCATTGCGGGACTGAGCTACGAGGTGCTGCGACTGGCGGGAAAGAACGACAACGTTATAGTTCGGGTACTGAGCTACCCGGGTTTGATGATGCAGAAGCTCACCACGAAGGATCCGACGGACCACCAGCTGGAAATCGCTATCGTTGCGCTTAAGGCGGTATTGGTGGATTCCGATGCGCCGGTAATCGACGGTGTGGTGGATACGGATGCCAAACTGATTGTGAAGGAAAACGAGGAACCGGAAGAATCGAACGGGTCAGATGAGCCGGAAACGGCGGCCGAGACGGATGCTGATTTTATGGAAAGTAAAACTGTTTCCTCCGAAACCGACGAAATTCCGAAAAAAGAAGAAGACAACGAGACCTACGTTCCCGGAATCCGGTATGATTCGAACGACGCCACGCTGGGGAACCTGCTGCACTGGGGCAAGAGCTGTCTCTCTATGGTGGAGAACGGGGCCAACGAGGCGCAGGAGATTTTGCAGTACATTCTGGGATATACCCGGACGGATCTGATTCTGCGGAACAAAGAGGTGCTGCGAGAGGATGACCGGAAGGAGTACGAGCGGCGCATCGAGATGCGGCTCAGCGGAACCCCGCTGCAGTATATCACCGGCGTGCAGGAATTTATGGGGCTGATGTTCCGTGTGAATCCGAATGTACTGATTCCGAGACTGGATACCGAGGTGCTGGTAGATCAGGCCATCGGAATTCTGAAGGCGAAGATGGGAGAATCCTTTTATTCTGGATATGTGCACCGGAAGCGGTGCCATCGGCGTGACCATGGCTCACGAATTTCCGGATGCGGAAGTGACGATGACGGATGTGAGCCCGAAGGCGCTGAGTACGGCAATGGGAAATGCGCAGATTAACGACGTGTTCTCTCGGTGTATTTTCCTGCAGGGAGATATGTTTGAAGCGATTCCGGAGCAGAAGCGCTTCGATATGATTCTCAGCAATCCGCCGTACATTGAAAGCGATGTCATCGAGACTTTGTCCACGGAAGTGAAGGATCACGAACCGAGACTGGCGCTGGACGGCGGAGCGGACGGATTAACGTTCTACCGCATCCTGGCGGAAAATGCGGAGAAACATCTGGCGGACGGCGGATACCTGATGATGGAAATCGGCTGCGATCAGGGCGAGGCGGTTCGTCAATTATTGGAAGAAAATGAAAATTACAGCACGGCAGTGGTGCTGCAGGATCTGAATCATTTGGATCGAATTGTAATAGCGGAAAGGAAGGGACGAGAATGAATCTAGCAGTTATCTTTGGGGGAAAATCCGATGAGCATGAAGTGTCCAGAAACTCGGCGGTCAATGTGCTGACCGCTTTGGAGGAGAACGGCCACGATGTACTTGTGGTGGGAATTACCAAGGCGGGACGCTGGTATGCAACCAAGGCCTCCCATAAAGAAATCGCTAATGGGGACTGGGAAAAAAGAGCGGATAACCGTCAGGCGGTCATTCCGGCGGACCCGGTAGCCCATGGTTTCCTGATTTTCGACGAGGCCGATCACGCAGAGCTTCATCGAATCGACTGCATCATCCCGGTGCTTCACGGCGACCACGGCGAGGACGGAGATATTCAGGGCCTGTTCGAACTGGCGGAGATTCCGTACTGCGGACCGGGAGTTCGCGCTTCGGCCAATGCCATGGATAAATCCGTGACCAAGAAGCTGGCGGCGGTGACCGGTGTAGATATGCCAAGTATTGTGTTCTTAAGAAATACGAATACGACAAAAACCCGGAGGAACAGATTGCTCGGGCTCTGGCGGTGGATGACGGAAACTTCCCGCTTTTCGTGAAACCTTCTTCTGCCGGATCTTCTGTGGGTGCCCACAAGGTGAAGAAGGCGGAAGACCTTCGCCCGGCCATCGAGGATGCGTTCCTCTATGACGACAAGGTTCTGGTGGAAGAAATGATTGCCGGCCGAGAAATCGAGGTGGCCCTTCTGGGGAATGAGGAACCGCAGGCTTCCTGCGTGGGAGAGATCCTGTCCGCCGACGAATTCTACGATTACGATGCGAAATACAACAATCCGGAATCCCGGACACGGGTCATCGATGACCTTCCGGAGGAAACCCTGAATCAGGTTCGAAACTATGCGGTGGAAATTTTCAAAGCTTTGGACTGCAGAGGCTGTCCCGCTGCGATTTCTTCTACAGCAACGACGGAAGAATCGTGTTCAACGAGATCAACACCTTCCGGGGTTCACCAATATCAGCATGTATCCGCAGCTCTGGGCAGCCATGGGCAAACCGGCACCGCAGCTGCTGGAGGAATTGATTCAGCTGGCTTTGGAAGAACATCAGTGGAACTAATAAAAAAAGAGCACGCAAACCCGCAGTTGTCCGACGCGGCGCTGCGTGCTTTTACATAGGTATATTATTTGCATGGAATAGAGTGGGGGATGGAAGATGGGAATAAATAGAAGATTTGTGGATTTGCACATGCATTCCACGGCTTCCGACGGAACGACGCCGCCGGAAAAGCTGATTGAGGTTGCCCGGGCGGAAACGGTCCTGGCCCTGGCAGAGGGGTGGATTTCGGAAGAACCACAAGAATATATTATGGCCTGACGGATCACGACACGCTGGCGGGTATTCCGGCATTAGAAAAGGCAGCACGGCTATTCGAAAACGTCCGAATTATTCCCGGTGTGGAGATTTCATCGGATTACCAAGGACATGAGATTCACATCCTGGGCTACAATGTGGATTCGGAGAACAGCGACTTACAGTCGGGACTGGAATATTACCGAGGCGAGCGGCAGCACCGGAACCGGCGAATTCTGGGAAAATTCCGAGACATGGGAATTTCAATCCCGGAAGAGGAACTGAGCACGCGGGAAAACGAGGCGGTGGGCAGGCCCCATATTGCCCGGTGGCTGGTTCGGCACAGGTATGCCGAATCCATCCGGGATGCTTTTGACCGTTTTCTGAATCCGGGAGAACCCTGCTACGTCAATCGGGAAAAGGCGCCGGCGAAGGAGTGCATACAGCTGATTCGGAATGCCGGCGGTATTCCGGTGCTGGCCCACCCGGTACGGTATCGTTTCCTGAACCATCCGGAATTGGAGAAAATGATTCGCCGATTCACAGAGGATAGCCTGCAAGGGGTAGAGACTTACTACACGGAAAACCGACCGGCGGATACTCGGTACCTGGAAGCGCTGTCCGAAAAGTACCGCCTGATTCGCACCGGCGGTTCGGATTACCACGCAAGAATAAGCCGAATCACCATATGGCTACGGCCATGGAAACCTGGGGGAGACCATGGAGCGGATTCAGGTCAACTTGTTGAAATCTCCATCATTTGAGGATAAAATGATGGAGATAAAGCTGAAATGAAGGAGATTCCTATGAGAGATTTTGATTATATTGCAAGTCCTGCGAAGTTGCTGACACCTGAAATTGTTCAGATGATTAGCAGCATTCACGAACATAAAGGCAAACAGGAATTATTTCTCGAAGCCAATGTAGATGAACTGAAAACGCTCTTAGAGGTTGCGTTGATTCAGAGTACGGGAGCATCTAACCGAATCGAAGGTATTTTTACAAGTGATAAGCGTTTGGAAGAATTGGTAAGCCAAAAGACAGAACCTCGCAACCGATCCGAGCAGGAAATTGCCGGTTATCGTGAAGTGCTTTCCACAATTCACGAAGGCTATGAATATATCAATCCAAGACCGAATATTATTTTGCAGTTACATCGAGATTTGTACTCCTATTCACAGGGGACTGCCGGTGGAAGTTATAAGAACTCCGATAATATAATTGCAGAAACAGATGCCGATGGCCATCAGAAAGTACGTTTTATTCCGGTTCCCGCATTTCAGACTGCTGAAGCGATGGAAGAACTTTGCAATCGCTTCCTTAAAGCGTGGGAAGCTGACCGCATTGATAAACTGGTCCTGATTCCCATGTTTATTCTGGACTTTTTGTGCATCCATCCTTCAATGACGGAAATGGTAGAATGAGCCGGCTGCTCACTTTGCTGCTTTTCTACAAGGCGGGATACATCGTTGGGAAATATGTCAGTATGGAAATGCTGATTGAAAAGACTAAAGAAACATATTATGAAGCCCTTCAAGCAAGTTCTAACGGCTGGCATGAGGGTGAAAACAACTATGAGCCTTTTGTTAAGTACTATCTGGCATCATGCTGAAAGCATACAATGAATTTGAAAGCCGTGTAGAGCATTTAAAGAATCGCAGTATTTCTAAGCCTGATAGAATTAAAGCAGTTATTGATAACAAGGTTGGCAAGATTACAAAGAAAGAAATCATGGAGCTTTGTCCTGATATAAGCAAAGTTACCGTGGAAAGGACTTTGACTAACCTGGTTAAGAGTGGTTATATCGCAAAAGTTGGTGCAGGTCCATCTACCGGCTATGTCCGCATTTAATAAAATATCTCCATCATTTATGAATAAAATGATGGAGATATTTTTATATTGATGGAGATTCAGAAACAGAAAAAGTGAAGAATCCCAAATTCCGGTTACAGCTCCACCATCCGCTTCTTCAGCACCGGATGCATCTTGTACGGAGCCAGCTCCTTCATGGGTTCGATGACAAAGGAGCGGTTGTGCATGTCCACGTGGGGGATGCACAGATCGTCGTCGGACATCACCAGATCATCGTAGAAGATGATGTCCAGGTCCAGAGTTCTCGGGCCCCAATGGATGATTCGCTCCCGGCCGGCCTCCGCTTCGATGCGGTGAAGCTCATCCAGGAGTTCGTGGGGGGTGAGCAGGGTGGTGATCCGAGCGGCACCGTTCAGGAAGGACGCTGATCCGTTACGCCGTACGGCTCCGTCTCAATCAGGGTGGAAACCGCTTCCACATGAATGCCGGCCGTGGCATCCATTTTGTCCACCGCCTCTTCGATCAGCGCCCGGGAGTCGCCCAGGTTGGAACCCAGTGCGACGAACACCTCGTGGCGTCTGCGTTCACAGCTCACCGAAACGGTGCGGAGGGGCAGGCCCACCGGCGCCCAGGGTTTGCTGATTTCAATCCACACGCCGCGGATGCGTTCGTCCATCTCCAGCACGGCTTTGGCAACGTGTTCGGCGCAGGCTTCAATCAGGTTAAAAGTATTCTCGGTCATGACCTGCTTAATCCGCTGGGAAACTTCCGCGTAGTTGACGGAATCCTCAATGCGGTCGGAAAGACCGGCCGGCCGGATATCCACCTCCATCTCGCAGGACACGAGGAACTTCTGTCCCAGCACGTTCTCCTCCGGGAGCACCCCGTGATTTGCGAAAATTTCCAGTCCTTCAATTCGAATAGTATCTTGTCTGTGCATTTTATCTTACCCCGTTAATCGCTTCCATCATCTTGATGCTCTTACATTCTTCTCCACATCGTGTACCCGGACGAAACCGCAGTGAGCCTGTGCGGCGAGAACCGTGGTCACCAGCGTTCCTTCCTCCCGCTGATCCTTCGGCAAATCCAGCGTCAGACCAATCACGGATTTTCTGGAGGTGCCCAGCAGGATCGGATACTCCAGCCGGGTGAACTCATCCAGATGCTTCAGGATGGTGAGGTTCTCTTCATAGCTCTTGGCAAAACCCACGCCCGGATCCAGAATGATGGCATCCTTCCGAACGCCGGCCTGCAGTGCAATCTGAGCACTCTTGGTCAGGTCGCCGATCACATCCGGAACCAGATTCTCATATACCGGAACCTCTCGATTGTGGGAGAGGCAGCAAGCCGCATCGTATTTCGCGGTCACTGCAGCAATCTTTTCATCGTACAGGAACCCCCAGATATCGTTTACCAGGTCGGCACCGGCGGAAAGAGCCGCATCTGCACGGTGCTTTTGTAGGTATCGATAGAAATCGGAAGGTCAATTTCCTTTTTCAGGGCCTCAATCACCGGAACCACTCGTTCGATTTCCTCTTCATCGCTGATCTGAGTGTATCCCGGTCGGGTAGACTCGCCGCCTACATCGATGATGGCGGCACCTTCCTCTTTCATTTTTTCCGCATGGGCGAGGGCCCTGTCCAAATTGTTCCAGCAGCCGCCGTCGGAGAAGGAATCCGGTGTCACGTTGAGGATTCCCATCACATAAGTTCTGTTCGTAAGATCAAATTCTTTGTTGCCGATAATCATTTTTCTATCCCTTCGTTCTTAACTTTCCATTTGCACGTATCTGCGGCCTTGCATCGAAAACACATTCGGGAGGCTTTGTCCGAACGATGGAGCAGGGCAGCCAGTCCCGAGCCCCCTTCTTCTCCGTGTCCCCGAATGGCCTCCTGAATCATCTGAATTCCGATTCCGCATATCCGCAGTCTCGAAGAATTCCTTCCGCAATCACCGCACCGGCCTCATCGTGGGATCCGGCGTCTCGATACTCGGCGGCTCTTCCGATATCGTGGAGGAGCGCGGCGGCATAGAGGATGTTTTTGTCATAATCCTGTCCGTCTTCCAACACCTGAATGTAGGAAATCCGCGCTACATCCAGCAGGTGCTCCAGCCGTGCCGGCAGTAAATGCGGTCCGCCTCCAGCGCCTCAATCTCGTCCAGCAGCCGATTGAATTCTTCGTTTCGCACAATTCGGTTATATCTTTCGTCCATATCTTCGTCCTAGCGGATGCTCAGCAGGTTGAAAAAACTGTTCTGCAGGCTGTCGTTTCCGGAGAACACGCCGCGAGTGACCACGTTCACCGTCTTCGTACCCGGCTTCTTCACGCCCCGCATGGTCATGCACAGGTGCTCCGCCTCGCACACCACCATCACGCCCGCCGGATTCAGACAATCCATAATCGCATCCGCGATCTGCGCCGTCATGCGCTCCTGCAGCTGCAGCCTTCTGGCATAGACCTCCACGGTTCTGGCCAGTTTGGACAGCCCCACAACCTCGCCCTTCGGAATGTAGGCGATGTGCACCTTTCCGAAGAAGGGCAGCATGTGATGCTCGCACATGGAATAGAAATGAATATCTCTCTCCACCACCATCTCATCGCTGTCAACTGTGAAAACCTTCGACAGATGCTCCTTGGCATCCACCGTCATTCCGCCGCAAATCTCCTCGTACATCTTCGCAATTCGATCCGGCGTCTCCAACAGCCCCTCCCGATCGGGGTCCTCCCCGATTCCTTCGAGTAGCATAACAACCGCTTTTTTAATTTTTTCTGTATCCACTTCCGTGCTCCTCTCTTTATTCACAGTTTTCGCAATAATTATCTAAAAATAAAATTTCTCAATCCCATCCTTGGCCGACCGAAGCAGGGAGAGCGAGCCGGTCACCAGTACCGCGTCGCTTGTCGCTTCTTTTATGGCAGTCTCGATGGAATCCGATACGTCCGATTTCACACCGACCTTCTCGTACACGGAGGCCAGTTCCTCCTTCGGAAGGCTGCGGCCAACCTCCGGCAAATCGATGCAGATTGCATGGTTCAGCACGCCGCTGAGAATTGCGGCGATTTTCGAATACTCCTTATCCTTAAAAACACCGGTAACGGCGGTGAACTTCGTGTCCGGCCAGCATTCCCGGAGCGTTTCCGCCAGGCATTCCGCCGCCGCTGCGTTGTGAGCACCGTCCAGAATCCAGATTTTGGAATCTTTTCGGATGATCTCCAGACGTCCCGGCCAGCGGGTTTTCGCAAGACCGTTTCGAATGTTCTCTTCCGTAACGGCCGCGCCGGTTCGTTGAAGGCAGAAGCAACCTCAATGCTGCCGCCGCATTCCGAAGCTGATGCCGACCCAGGAGGTGAATGAAATATTCTCTTCCTTTATATAAGAAGGTTTGACCCTCCGCGAATGTTCCTTCCGGGTGCAGTCCTCGGTGCGGGTGATACGGCAGTCCATGGACTCAGCCGCCGCCTCCAGGACTTCCATGACTTCCGGATCCTGAGGTCCGGTCACCACGGCAGCACCCGGCTTGATGATGCCGCTCTTACAGGTGGCGATTTCCCGAAGGGTGTTTCCCAGGATGCCGATGTGATCCATGCTGATGGACGCAAAGGCACACACTAGCGGGCTTTTGATGACGTTGGTGGAATCCAGGTCACCGCCCATGCCGGTTTCCAGCATCACGTAGTCGCAGTTTCGTTCCTTGAAATATTCAAAGGCGATGGCGGTCTCCAGCTCGAAAACCGTGGGATGATTCAGCCTTTGGCCGTCATTCGATCCGCCGCATCCTTTACCTTCTGCACAAGTTCCGGAAATTCCGACTTGGCCATCCATTCGCCGTCAATCTGAAAGCGTTCCAGATAGCCGAAGACGGAAGGGGAACTGTAGCAGCCTATCCGGTATCCCGCATCCATGAGTATGTTCTTTGTGTAGGAAAGGATGGAACCCTTTCCGTTGGTGCCCGCAATGTGGACAATTCGAAGATCGTCCTGCGGGTTATCCAGCTCCTCCATGAGCGCTCGTATGAGTCCAGGCCCAGGATAATCCCGGACGCGGACACGTTATTCAGGTATTCCCTGGCTTCGGTGTAATTCACTTTTCCACTCCTCGCTGTGTATATCTGTCTTTTTGAAAACCCCAACTGCTTGAAAAAACAGGCTCATTTCAAAAACCATAACCTTTAAAATGATATCATAGAAGCATTGAAATTTAAACATAAACGGGACAACAAATGAGAAAATGTGATGGTTTGAAAGCCGGGGGGGAAATATCCTTGCAAAGTGAAAACGCCCTTGGTAGACTTCAAAGGAAGAAACAAAAAGAGAGGACATTATAGGTAATGATTGGTTTTATTCTAGGTCTCGTGGTGGGCTGCGCCCAGCCCATCATGACAAGTCTGAACACGAAGCTCAGCCAGCGGTTGCGGTCGCCGCTTCTGCCAAGCTGTACGACATTTATTTTGGCGATGATTCTCACCGGCTGCGTACTGTTGGTGCTTCAGGGTAATCTGTACATTCCGCTGGGGACCATTGCCAAAGAGCCGTGGTGGATCTGGACGGGCGGAATCTGCGGAGACATCATCGTCATCTTCAGCATTCTGTGCCTACCAAAGCTGGGAAGCGTGGAAACCGTGGTTTTTCTTGTGCTGGGACAGATTGTGTCCGGACTGTACATCGACCATTTCGGCGTGTTTGAATCCGCGGTAATCCCCATGACCCTCCTGAGAGCGGTGGGTGCGGTACTTGTTTTTGCCAGTGTGGTGGCGGTTTCCGGAAACATTAAATCAGACGCACCGGAGAAAGCAAGGGCATCAACTTCTACCGATTCCTGGATTTTATCGCAGGTGTCGCTTGCTCGGTGCAGATTGCGGTGAACGGACGATTGGGTATTGTGGCCGGATTCAGCTTTCGGGCCACCATCATCTCCATGATTATGGGATTGCTGGGGGCACTGGCAGTGATTCTGGTCCTCCGCCTGACCAAAGGCCCGGGCAGCATCATCGATCCGACCTTCCGTAAATCAAGGGTCATTGGTGGATGTGGACCGGCGGACTCTGTTCTTTTACCATTGTGGGCGGAAACATCATCCTGCAGCTGCTCATGGGTACGGGACTGGCGGCCATCCTCAATATTCTGGGGCAGACTTTGGCCGGCGTGGTAATTGACGCCACCGGATTCCTGGGAATTCCGAAGAAGCCGGTGACCCCGCGCAAAATCATCGGACTGGCGGTCATGATCGTGGGCACGGCATTGATCAGTTATTTTTAGATCGGATAACAATGAAAGAGCCCCGGGCGATTTGCCCAGGGCTCTTTCATTATCTTTGCATTATGCTTTCCAAAGTCCGTGCAGGTTGCAGTACGCGTATACCGCAACAACGGAATCATCCTCCGTCAGCGCGAATTCCAGCGCCGGCTTGTTACCCGGTTGAAGGGTCTTCCGCTGAGCCCCTTTCTCCGTCTCCACGGCAATCCATTCAATATAGTGATTTTCCACCATTGGATGTTCCACCGATCCGACGGTTACCTTTACCATGTTTCCATCAACCACATAGGAAGGCACGTGCTTTTCCGCTGCACCGTCCGAAGTTCCGGGAACCAGTTCCGTCATCTTCTGTCCGCAGCATACCATCGGAACGCCGCTGTCTCGAATCATGCCGATCAAATTGCCGCAGTGTTCACATACTAAGAATTTCATTTGCTTTACCTCCTTTGATTAATTTCTCATCGTTACCGATGCATTTGCAGAACCATGTGCCAGTAGGCATATGGTTCTTATATAATACCACTTTGTACAAAAAAATGTTCTATATTTAATTATATATTTTAAAATATAATCATAATTAAAATATAATAA
>ENA-OQEB01000836-OQEB01000836.1-human-gut-metagenome-genome-assembly--contig:-NODE-836-length-12047-cov-2.303356_pt1 | contig 12047 bp, 15 predicted proteins | sample MGYA00242787_ERZ504619 | MGnify/ENA primary metagenome ERZ504619 (study PRJEB26092, sample SAMD00036317) | human gut metagenome | host: Homo sapiens | study: EMG produced TPA metagenomics assembly of... | reverse complement strand
ACAAGACCTTCTCCAACAACTCCTCGACACCGATACCTTTCTTAGCGGAGATCTCCTGACTCTGGTACTTACCCCCCAGTCTTCCACCAAGTAATTCATATTCGCCAACTCCTCCTTGATCTTCTCAGGATTAGCATGTGGCTTATCGATTTTATTAATAGCGAAAACAATAGGAACACCGGCAGCCGAAGCGTGATTAATCGCCTCGATCGTCTGAGGCATCACGTTATCATCAGCGGCCACGATAATAATCGCGATATCCGTCACCTTTGCGCCACGGGCACGCATAGCGGTAAACGCCTCATGACCCGGAGTATCCAAGAACGTGATACGGCGGCCATTCTGCAACTTCACGTTGTAGGCTCCGATATGCTGCGTGATACCACCGGCCTCACCGGCGATTACGTTCGCGCTACGGATATTATCCAATAAAGAAGTCTTACCATGGTCAACGTGTCCCATCACCGTTACGATAGGCGGACGGGCTACCCAATCCTCCTCGTTATCATCTTCCTCATCAGCGTTGATCGCCTCGACAACATCCGCGCTTACATATTCAGTCTTATAACCGAACTCCTCAGCCACAATATTGATCGTCTCCGCATCCAGGCGCTGATTGATCGAAACCATAAGGCCGATGCTCATGCAAGTACCAATAACCTCCGTTACAGATACGTCCATCATGTTCGCCAAGTCGTTGGCCGTAACGAACTCGGTCAGCTTCAATACCTTGCTTTCCAGTTCTTCCTGTTCCATCAACTCGTGCTCACGTTTCACAGCGGCGTCACGTTTATCACGACGGTATTTAGCCCCCTTATTATTCTTATTATTCTTGTTGGTCAAGCGAGCCAAAGTCTCCTTGATCTGCTTTTGAACATCCTCTTCACTAACTTCCGCTTTCACCGGCTTCTTCAAGCGAGGCTTACGGTCGTTATTCGGACGATCGTCACGATTCGGGCGCGGATAATTCGTACCCGGCGTATTATTCACGTCTACCCGATCTTTCTTGATACGTTTACGCTTCTTCTTAGCGTCACCTTCCTCACCCGGTTTAGCAGGAGCGTTCGGTTTAATCAAAGTCGGCGAATTCGGACTCTTATGAGGAGCGCCCGGACCGTTGCTATTATTACCCGGCCGATTGTTATTAAACTTTTGCTTCTCATCACGCTCTTTCCGCTTCTCCTCCTTCGTTTTCTTTTTCGGACGAGTCGATTGGTTAAGCGCATCCAAGTCAATCTTACCGGTTACCTTGATCTTTGACTCCAATTTAACCGAGTTCAAACGGAAAAGATTATCATCCTTTTCCTCGGTCTTCTCTACTTCCTGTTCCGGTTTCACACTTTCCACCTTAGGTTCCGCAACAACCGGTTGCTTCTCTACGGTTTTTTCTTTTTCCACTTTCCACTACTATAACTTTTTCTTCTTTTTTCTTCCGTGGGAGCCTGCGCAGGCTGCGCGGGTTTAACAGGAGCTTGAGCAGCGGGAGCGGCAGGCGCTTCCTTCACTTTCGGCTCTTCCTTTACCTTAGGCTCTTCTTTCACCTTAGGCTCCTCTTTAGCCTTCGGCTCTTCCTGCTGTTTTTTATGTTGTCCACCATCCAAATCAATATGACCCTTCATTACGATCTTAGGTCTGAATTCTTCCGGTATCACTGTCTTTATTTCCGCGGTCTTCTCTTCTTTCACAGAAGGAACCTCTTTCCGCATACGATCCGCCGCAAAATTACGATCTTTCTCTGGCAGATCCTTTCCAAACTCTTTTACGAGCAAAGCATACTGTTCATCACTGATCCTCGTGTTGGGATTATCCTCAACCGAGAACCCATTCCGGTGCAGGAACTCAACCACCGTGTTGATTCCCACGTTCAATTTTCTCTGTACTTGAATTAATTTTATAGGCATATCTAACTTTGTCGTAATACTTATTCGTTACCTTCATCTTCAAATTCCGCAGATAAGATAGCTAAAAGATCGTCCACGGTCTGTTCTTCCAGATCGGCACGTTCAATAATCTCATTGCGGTCCATAGCAAGGACACTCTTCGCCGTATAGCATCCTATATTCTTCAGTGCGTCGATCACCCAGCTGTCGATCTCGTCGGAGAACTCATCCAAGTAGATATCCTCCTCGTCCGCTCCTTCGATATCACGGAATACGTCAATCGTATACTCAGTCAACATACAAGCCAACTTAATATTCAGACCGCCCTTACCGATCGCTAAAGAAACCTCCTCCGGACGTAGATAAACCTCAGCTTTCTTTTCCTCCTCATTCACACGGATAGAAGAGATCTTAGCCGGGCTTAAGGCACGCTGGATAAACAAAGAGAGATTTGAGGTGTAATTAATCACATCAATGTTCTCGTTTCTCAACTCGCGAACGATTCCGTGGATACGAGAGCCTTTCATACCTACGCAAGCGCCTACCGGATCAATACGGTCATCGTATGACTCGACAGCCACCTTGGCACGCTCTCCCGGGATGCGGGCGATCGCCTTGATCGTAATCAAGCCGTCATTAATCTCCGGAACCTCCAACTCAAACAACCGTTGCAAGAAGACCTTATCCGTACGGGAAAGAAGGATCTTCGGGTTGTTATTATAGTTATCCACACGTTGAACGATCGCACGTACGGTCTCTCCCTTACGATAGAAATCGGTCGGGATTTGCTCGGATTTCGGCAGTAGCAACTCATTACCATCGTCATCCAGCAACAGGATTTCTTTCTTCCACACCTGATAAACCTCAGCGGCGATGATGTGGCCGATTTTATCCTTATACTTAGCGTACAAGCTGTCTTTCTGCAATTCAAGTATCTTTGAAGCCAAAGTTTGGCGCAAGTTTAAGATCGCACGGCGTCCGAAGTCTGCGAAATGCACCTCGTCGGTCACTTCCTCGCCCACCTCACAGTCGGCATCGATTTTACGGGCCTCCGTCAACGTAAGCTGCAAGTTCTCATCCTCCAATTCATCATCAGCCACAACCGTACGGTTTCTCCATATCTCGAAATCACCTTTCTCAGGTTGATAATCACGTCATAGTTCTCATCCGTGCCAAACATCTTGGCGATCACGTTACGGAACGAATCTTCCAAAACGCTAATCATCGTATCTTTATCGATATTCTTCAACTCCTTGAACTCCGCAAGGGTGTCAATCATACTGATTGTTTCCTCTTTCTTGGCCATAATCTTACTTGAATCTTATTAAGTATTTTGTATATTTTATTTCATCAAATGTATACGACTCATCCTCCACCACAGTCACCTTCCGCTTAGCGCCTTCCGGTTTCACCTTCTTCTCGACAGAGACAACCACACCGTTCTCGTCGGCAGATTTCAACACACCGGTCAGCTTCGAGCCGTTTTTCAACAGCATCTCCACCTCGTTTCCGATGTTCTTGACGTATTGGCGAAGTACCTTGAAAGGAGAAGTAATGCCGGCGGAGCAACCTCCAGCTCATAATCCTCGACGTCACGATCCAGATGCTCCTCCAAATACCGGCTCAACTCGGCGCAATCATCAATGCTTACCGCTTCATCGTTATCAATTTCAACGACTATCAGGTTTCCCGGTTTAATCACCACGTCTACTAAATAATTGCTTGAAGAGGCTAGTTTTTCCTCTATTAATTGGCTTACCACTTTCTTTTCTATCATACACATATCTGTTAAGAACAAAAGAAAGGGGACTACCCGCCCCCTCCCTCAACTTCACTTAATCGCCCGCAAATATACAAAAAATCAATGAGTTCTCAAAATATCCTCATCTTTTTACAGAAAAAAATTAATACGACACAAACCGGATTACTATCCATAGTAATCAGAATTAATATCTATAGAAATCCGATTTACTATTGACAGTAATATTTATTAACACTTTTATGCCTATCTTTGCTGCCGAATACGAAGGGGTGCTCGCAAAATCCTTCACGAAAGGAGCGGGCTGAGATCATACCCATAGAACCTGTACAGGTAATGCTGTCGTAGGGATTCATGCTTCTCCGATCCTTTCTATTCATCTATTTAGTTTTAAAGCAAAAAGATGAAAAGATGAAAAATGTATTGGTTATCTTGGCCGGCTCCTTACTGGCTACAACCGTCAAGGCACAAATGCCCAGTCCGGTCGACTCCTTGAAAATCTCAAAAGACGTATCTTTGGATGAAGTAGTTATTACCGCTACCAAAGTCGGGAAAGAAACCCCGGTAGCTTATAGCGACATCTCCAAACAAGAGCTAAGCAGCCGGAACAACGGGCAAGGTATCCCATTCCTTATCTCCCAATCCCCGTCTGTTATCATGACCTCGGATGCCGGAACAGGTATAGGTTACTCCGGTTTTCGTATCCGGGGTACAGACGCGAACCGTATCAATATCACGATCAATGGCGTACCGGTTAATGACTCCGAGTCTCATACCGTATTCTGGGCTAATATGGCCGATATAGCTCCTCGGTAGAATCGATCCAGATCCAACGAGGTGCCGGAACCTCTACGAACGGAGCCGCGGCTTTTGGCGCTACGGTCGCCATGCAGACCGAGAAACCGTCCTTAAAGCCTTACGGCGAATATTCCGTATCAGCAGGTTCTTTCGGTACGCTGAAGCATACGGTAAAAGGCGGTACCGGATTACTTTACGATCATTTCGCTTTCGACGTCCGCTACTCCAATATCCGTAGCGACGGCTTTATCGATCGTGCCTCCGCCCGTATGAGCTCTTACTATGCCTCCGCCGCTTTCTATGCCGATAATACATTGATTAAATTCCAAGCCTTCGGGAACAGCGAGAAGACCTATCAAGCATGGAACGGTGTTCCGTCTTATTTACTTGACACAGATCGTAGCTATAATCCATGCGGAGAATATGAGGAAGATGGAGTGAAGAAGTTTTATAACAATCAGACGGATAATTATTGGCAACACAACTACCATTTAATGGCCAGCCAGCGTATCGGAGATTTCTGGAATATGAACCTGACCCTTCATTACACCGATGGTAACGGATATTACGAGGATTATAAATCGAAAGCCAAATTCAGCAGTTATAAACTACCGGAATATATCGATCCGGAGGGTAATACCGTAAAAAAGACGGACCTTGTGCGCCGTAAATGGCTCGACAATTATTTCTATGGAGCCGTTTATAGCGCGAACTATCAACATGACAACACCCGCCTTACGCTGGGAACCGCCGTCAACAACTACGTAGGCGACCATTTTGGCCGGGTAATGTGGACCAAAAGCGCAAACGTCTTGCCACAACCGGATTACGAATATTACCGCAATACCGGTAAGAAATTAGACTACAACGCATACGCAAAATTGACCCAACGTCTTTCCCCTCTTTTCACCGGCTATCTGGACTTACAATACCGTGGGATCCATTACACCATTAAGGGAAACGATGACAAAGCCGAGGAAGAGCTGGACATTCATAAGAACTGGAACTTCTTCAACCCGAAAGCCGGTATAAACTTCCATAACAACGGCCATAACGCATTCGTCTCTTTCTCCGTCGCAAACCGGGAACCGAACCGTGACAATTTCACGGAGGCAGGCCCCGAAGAACGTCCTACCCACGAGACCTTATATGATTACGAGGCCGGTTATAGTTTTGGTAACAACCGTTTCCGGGTTGGAGCCAATCTCTATTTCATGGATTACAACAACCAATTGATCCTGACCGGCAAGATCAGCGAGATCGGTGAGGCCCTCACTTCCAATATAAAGGATAGCTACCGAATGGGCATCGAGCTTACCGGAGGTGTACAAATCACCTCTTGGCTGAATTGGAACGCGAACGTAACCCTCAGCCAAAATAAAATCAAGCATTTCGTGGAATACGTGGATAACTGGGATACCGGAGTACAAGAGATCAACGATCTAGGTACAACGAATATCGCTTTCTCCCCAGACCTAATCGCAAACAGCATGTCGATTTCGCTTACAAAGGATTTATCGCTAGTTTCAACTCGCAAGTAGTAGGCCGCCAATACATAGACAATTCAAGCAGCAAGGATCGTTCCATCGATCCCTACTTTATCAATAGCCTACGTATCGGTTACGCCTTCCAGCCTAAGTTCATGAAAGAAATAACCCTAGACGTGACTATCAACAACCTCTTCAACGAGAAGTACGAGACCAACGCATGGGTATACTCTTATATCGAAAACGACACACGTAAAAAGGATGACGGTTATTTCACCCAAGCCGGCACGAACGCCATGGCCAGGATCACCTTCAAATTCTAACTTAATTTTCAATTACTAAAATGGTTTGGCTAGAATACTTCGGAGTAATAACCGGTCTACTCTATCTCTTTCTAGAGATTAAACAACATAAGGCCATGTGGGTGGTGGGATTCCTCACCTCCCTCGTGTATGTATTTGTCTTCCTGTCCGCTAAGATCTATGCGGACATGGGATTGCAAACCTATTACGTAGGAATCAGCATATACGGTTTCTATCAATGGACCCGGAAGAAACATGAGATACACACGGAAAACGACAGTCTTCCCTCCGACTGTATCCTATACACATCTGAGCCTTCCGCTTTTCGTGGGGATTATCGGAACATTGGCCGTTGTATTCGCCATCTTATGGTATCTCCTTCATCAATTCACGGACTCTCCCATCCCCGTAGGCGATGCGTTCACCACGTCGGTAGGCATTGTCGCTACTTGGATGCTGGCAAGGCGAATTATCGAGCATTGGATTTTTTGGGTAATCGTAAACCTCGTTTCCGTATATCTTTATTACCTTCGGGGCTTGTATCCGACGATGCTACTCTATTTTTGCTATGCGACATAGCATAGTAGGCTATTACAATTGGCGGAAGAAAGGGGAAGAGTTTTGAATTATGAATTTTGAATTATGGGAGATAATATGGAAAGTCTGGAAGGAGGATGTGTGATCGTAGCGAATGGGAGATTTCCTTCCGCTGAGTTACCCTTGAGATTATTAAAGGAAGCGAAAACGATTATCGCTTGTGATGGAGCCGTAAAGACACTTTATGAAAAGGGTATTCATCCGGACGCTATCGTAGGAGACTTGGACAGCATACCCGCCGGCCTGCGCGAACGCTACGCAGACCGAATCCATCATGTAGAGGACCAAGAGATCAACGACCTCACCAAATCCGTCCGTTTCGCCCATACCCAAGGCTATCGAGAAGTTCTTATATTAGGTGCTACCGGATTGCGTGAGGATCATACATTGGGAAATATATCCCTTCTTATGGACTATGCCCACTTATTCAAGCGGGTGGAGATGTTATCCGACTATGGCCTTTTCACTCCTATCTTAGAAACAACAACCTTCGCTTCTTATCCGGGACAACAAATCTCCATTTCGTTCTTTATCCCGAGGAGATTAGTACGGAAGGACTCCGTTGGCCCATTCGCCGACGAAAGCTCACCTCATGGTGGCAAGGAACTCTCAACGAGGCTTTGGGAGACCAATTCACTGTCACTCTCTCCCCGGATTGCCGGGTAATCATTTACAGGGAGGCATCCCATACAAAAGAATAGTCCTGAAAAGTATCACTACTTTCCAGGACCCTTACACCCCTCAACTTTACATGCTTAAATAAGAAGCGTTCGCTTCCTTATCAAGCAGATAATTTTTTTAACTCATTCTCTTTCCATTCGGAAAAACCTTCTACCCTATCCCTTATCTGGAACTGTAGCTTATCGTCGGCAACCAACTTCAGCACAGCCGTGGGAGAAAGCGGCAAATACATATCATTCACGGCGAAAAAAGCTTTCAGTAAGACCACATCATAGTCGCTGCGGATCACTTCTTTCTTTAATACAACCGGTACCTCCATCTGAGTCAGATAATAGGCTGAACGTTCGTATGCGCACCAAGCATCTCCTTCCAGATACAGATAGACACTGTTTGGATTATCTACCTCATGAGGCAGAACCAACTCTACTACATCTGATGCTTGTTCCATATAAAAGAAATTATTATTAATATTTGTCTTCATGACATTTACAAATTAAGTGCCTTCTGCCCTATACCTAGGGAGGAATAGCTATCATTTTACAGCGTTGAAACTATCAAATACCGCATTATCCTCTATTTTCTTGCGCAATTCCTCTAAATTTATCGCCGCGGCCTTTACACCCATATCCTGAGCCTGCTTCAATAGGGTCTCCGCTTCTGTCAAATCACCGGTCAACATACTTAACACTCCTTTTGCGTGAACCGCCTCCGGAGCGTTCCCCGCCTTCGCCAAATAGTTCTTAGCGGAAGCATAATCACCCTTGCCCATAGCGATATTCGCAGCGTTAAGATTCGCTACCGGATCATTCGGGAACATACGGACAGCAATATCAAATACATTATCATATTCGTCACTACCGATCTCATAGCTGTTAGCCACCGCGAACATCTCCCTAAACTTAGCTGTTGCGGACGAGTCTTGATGATCTCACGCCCCTCATCCACCGTAAACTCACGCACCGTATAATCAATCTTATATTCCGAACGACGTAACGAAGGGAAAATATCTTTCAACACATAACGGAAAGCGGCGCCACCACCCAAGGCACGTAACTTAGCCTCCTTGCGATCCGGATCATCCGAGCTATCGATAATCGCCAATACCTCGCTACGATTCGGCACATTCGGATCGGCCTCTACCTTTTCCTTAAAACCGACCCAATCTTCCGGTTCCGAGCTCATCGTGAAAAAATCAGCCTTGAAGTCATTCTTCTGGCGGATATAGTCACGTAACGCTTTGACACGATTATCCGCCAATTTCTTATTACTAGCGTAAGAGCCTTCCGGTGAGGCATATCCTTTCAGTACGATACCTGTCGGTTTCACGTTCTTATCCTCTGTAACGGTACGGATCGTATTATTGATCTTCGCCAACTCCACCGCATTATTACGGAAATCAGGAAGAATCTGATATTTACCCACTTGGAAGTCCAAGAAAGCCGTACCAACTTCCGCACGATGCTTCTCCGTCTCTGCCATCGGCGTGATATAAGAGAATGTAGCTGAACCTCATAGCGCTTATCCGGACGACGACGAATCTTGTCCGCGATCAATAACGGACTACCGGCCTCTTCCTTACCGCAACCGCATAGATTCGGGTCTAACACGACACGTGCGTCTTTCATCCAATCCTCAAAAGGCACGGCGGTTTTATAACTTACCACTTGATCTTCCTTCCCGGCTTTCAAGATAGTATAATGAGGTACGTCGTTCAAATTATCCAAGGCGACCTCACGATTATATACTTTCTGGCGGATACGTCCGTTCACCAAAATAGAAGGAAGCCCCTCTTTTTGCGAAGCCGATTCCAAGACGGGGGTCAGTTCCAAATAGCTACGGGATTTCACCGCATCGCTACTTACCGTCACCACGCATCGATATATACCGAGTCGCCCTTCTGTACCACGTCGTTACAAATCACTTTAACCCCATCCGAGGCAGTCTGTCCCATGATTGCCGGAGACACGACGGCCATCATAGCCGCCATCATATATGCATTTATCTTCTTGTTCATCGCTTGGGTCATTTAATAAAGTAAATAATAGAAATAGCGGCTTTCGTAACCCCGAAATAATCTTTCGTATCACTTTTCAATACGGTTCCGCAAGTGGCACAAGGATATTTATCATAATCCAGATGCGCCCAACCAATACCCAACACGGCTTCCATGCTCCACCGATCGCTTAACAACCACTGATAACCATAAGAGAGTCCAGCGCCATACAAATTACCTTGATAACGGTGATTCTCCATATTCTTGCTCAAGAACTTTAGGCCTCCAACATTGTAATCCGCATAATGCGCATGCAAGCCGAAGAAATGTCCATTAAACTTCTCACACAACCAATAACGAGCTTCTGGTTGTACCAGCCAATGTTTCATACGAGCCTCATCACCAAACTTCCATCCATTATAGTTGCCGGATAGATCCAGCGACCATTTTTTAGCCAAGCCAACCTCTACGCCCAAGTTGATCGTAGCAGTCGCATCATAGAGCAAGTTCGACTTCACCGCGAACTTCTGGCCGTAAACGCCTGTCGTAGCTACCAAGAGCAGGACTAGGAAAAGAATTCTCTTCATATCGAATATTTTTTCGTTTTTATTATACATACGTGAATGCCTTCACTTCGACGAGCTCACATTCAACTGTTTAAGTAATAATTTACCGGGCTTAAACTTCACGCTTTTACGAGCTCTTATCATATAAGCCACCCCATTCTTAGGATTTCTGCCGATCCGTTCGGTTTGTTCCCAAGCGGAGAACGTCCCAAAGCCCAATAGCATCAAAGAACCATCACTTTCCAAAGCCTCTGTCGTAGTCTCTTCCCAAGCTTGAACAAAGCGCATCGCCTCCGCTTGCGTAACCGACAATTTATCAGCCAATGTTTTCACGAGTTCTCTCCTATTCATCCCTTTCACTTTTAATTTGCATCACAAAAATAGATTATAACATTTCTTAGCACGATAGGTGTGAGTTTCAACTTTAAAGGGTAAACCTACCAACTATCCTTGATTGATAAGAACACCTATTCATTTCAAAGAAGGTGATAGGAACACCGACACTTTATAAAGACAGCAAGGGGCAGACTTGTGTAAGCCTGCCCCTTAGCTGTTATACCATATCATCCACATCTAACACTTAATCTCTTCCTTGCGAATGAGATTCTCCAGATCGTTTATCTCCTCCAAGGAAAGCCCCGTACATTGGGCGATCACAGAGGGATCCAAGCCGATTCTTTTTAAGTTCAAAGCGGTACGTAAAGTAATCAAGCGGCTACCTCTCACCTCACCTTTTGCCTCAGCATTCTCCACCGCATACTCCATCGTCGCCTTCCAATCCCGGTAGATCTTCAGGTTCTCGTCGTAGATGGCACGCTCCTGCGGGGTGAGGGCACCAAGTTCGCCACGTCCAGCAAACGGCGGAAGTGGGCCTCTTTCTCCTTTAAGGGAGACATATCAAACAGGTTCATATTCTTCAGTACATAAATTGTTTTTTCTAACGGAGTAACGCACTCCTCGTAACGCAAATCGAATCGTTCGAAAGAGACATAGATCTGTTTCAGCCGAATCCGCCCTGTTTGCTCATTTGCCAGAACACGTCCGTTCGCCATGAAGGGAACTCGGGAAGGCTGAAGTTCAAAAGGTAGATTCCATATACCGGGAGCAGGTCGTATTTCCACTCCGGGCCCTTCTCTCCTTGACGGGAGATCATACGGCAAATATAGTAAAAACTGCATCACCTCACGCTCGTCGTACAAGGCGGCCTTGAAGCCACTATCCAACATGATATTCACGTAATGTTCCATAGTTCGTATGGGTTTTGATTGATTAATACTTGACAACGTATCTATGCCGTAAAGGTAAGGACTATTTTCCGAATAAAAAATCTCGTCTAGATAAAATAAGCCATTCATAACACCAACTGTACAATTGGGCATCATAAGCGGTTGTGAATGGGCATTCTTACACTGTTATACCCCAGCCGTAAGCCTATTTTTTTCTTGCGTATTTGGAGGCTAGCCGTAAATTGGGCGGAAAAAGGATTCTCCGGGAGTTAAGGATACAAAGTGTTAGATTGATTTCAGTTAAATAGAGAGAGACACAGCATGATGCTGTGTCTCTACAATTAGATATATATTAAAACCGTTTTTCGCAGCAATTGATTCTACTTTTTCTGGATTTTAATTCTATTTGTAATTATCTTTTACACAACGGATAAATCCAGTATATCCAGTCTTCTCCACTAAAGAAATATGTTCGTTAGCAAGCAACCGATAAGCATGTTGTCCGGATTTTCCATTTTTAGCAATGCCACTATATGAAGTACGAGCAAAAACGGTTTGGCCTTTTAAGCCATTAAATTCATTTTTCTTATATGATCCATATGCACTCGCATCAGTTCCAACTAGATAAATAACAGACAATTCCGCTTGATTCGGCATACGCCAACCATGCTCATTCATTATACGATTACATGGATTCGTAAGATTTGTTTTTGCCTTCCATGTTCACCAACTTGATTGCTTGACACACTTCCCCTAAC
>ENA-OQEB01000835-OQEB01000835.1-human-gut-metagenome-genome-assembly--contig:-NODE-835-length-12054-cov-1.989100_pt1 | contig 12054 bp, 12 predicted proteins | sample MGYA00242787_ERZ504619 | MGnify/ENA primary metagenome ERZ504619 (study PRJEB26092, sample SAMD00036317) | human gut metagenome | host: Homo sapiens | study: EMG produced TPA metagenomics assembly of... | reverse complement strand
CCTCTATGGGTTTCCACATCGGCATAAACGGTCCTTCCGGATGGTCGGCAACCGCCACACCAATCCCGAATCCCTTCTCCTCCCCTTTCGGAGCGGCAGGGAAATAGAAGTAATACTTCCCGTCTTTCTCCACACAGTCAGGAGCCCACATCGTATAACTGCCGTCCTGTACCCAAGGTACTTTGTCCTGCGATACGATGACTCCATGATCCTGCCACTCAGTAAGATTAGTAGAAGAGAAAACGTGATAATCTGCCATGCAGAACCATTCCTTCAGTTTCTCGATAGGACTCGGAATGTCATGAGAAGGATAAAGATACATCTTCCCATTGAACACACGAGCCGTTGGGTCTGCCGTAAACTGGCTATTGATGATTGGATTCTGAGCCAAGGCTGCAACCTCTACAGTACAAGCCAAGGCACAGAATAAAGTTTTCTTAATATTCATAATTTACCATTATCTTCTTCAAGTCCTTGTCTGTCGAGCTATTGCCATAATATACCTCATAGTCGCCTGCCTTGGCACGAACGGTATTGGTGGCAGCATCGAAGAGTTCGAAATTCTTGCTGTCCAGGGAGATGACGGCTTGGGCTGTTGCACCGGCTTTTACCTCTATGCGCTGATATGCCTTCAGGCTCTTCAATGGGCCATCGATGTCTGTAGGGTCTTTCACATACACCTGCACCACCTCGGTACCATCCTTCTTGCCCACATTGCTCACAGGGATGGTCAACTTGATTTGCTCTCCCTTCTTCAAGGTATTGCTTGACAACTGAGCCTCTCCTATATTAAAAGAGGTGTAGCTCTTGCCATAACCGAATGGGAAGAGGGCATCGTTCATATAGCGATAGGTTCTGCCTTCATACTGTAGTCCTTGAAATCAGGCAACTGCTTGGAGTCACGATAGAAGGTAACTGGCAACTTGCCCGATGGATTGTACTCACCAAAGAGCACACGAGCCACAGCCTCGCCACCTTCCTGACCTGGATACCAAGCCTGCAAGATGGCATCACAGCTCTCAGTCTCAGGAGTCAATGCCATCGCCGAGCCCGAGCAGTTGATGAAAACAATCTTCTTGCCTGCTTTCTTCAATGCCTGCAAGAAAGCACGCTGCACCTGTGGCAACTCAATGTCGGTACGGTCGCCGCCCTTGAATCCTGGAAGATTCACAGGCATCTCCTCCCCTTCTAGCTGTGGTGCGATACCACCCACAAATACCACCGTCTCGCAATCCTTCAACTTTTGGATAGAAGCAGTATAATCTATCGGAGTCTCATGCCCGATGCTAATCTTGATATCAGCATTATAAGTAGGAATATCCGCATAGCGAATCTCTATCTTATATTCCTTGCCCTTCTCGCCCTCAAACTCGATGCGAGAATCCGTGGTGCCCCAGATAGACTGCTCTGCCTTCTTCTCGCCATTGAGATATACTTCGTAATGACCACAACCAGCCACATCGAGCAAAACCTTGTCCGTCTGTTTTGGACGGAACACGGTCTCGTACTTAGCAGAGAAGTCAGTCAATTTCACGTTAGGAGCAAAGGAATGCTGACCGTAGGTAGTAACCTGCACCGGGTTCTTCTCGTAAGTTACGGTTACAGGCTTACCCTCGCTCTTGCGATTGTTCCAGAAAGTGCCTTTAAATCCTGTCTTGCCATCCATCGAACACTGGTCGTAATAAGAATCGAGCGTCTGGTCATTTACCAAGTCGCACCCCTTGAAGGTAACAATCTGGCTCTTCTTCAATCGGCTCTTGATGCCATCGAGAATCGTGATGGTTTGGCGAGGCGTACCATTATAGTTGCCCCACATCATCGGCTCGTTATCCACATTCGGACCGATGAAGGCGATTTTCTTGGTCTGCTTATTCAGAGGCAGAATATCATTCTTATTCTGGAGGAGCGTCATGGTTTGGAGAGCCATGTCGAGCGACAACTGGCGATGCGCCTTGCTACAAAGCACAGACGATGGGATGCTGGACCAAGACACCAACTTGTTATCGTCCATCTCGCCCAAGTCGAAGCGACCTTCGAGCAGACGAATCACATGCTTGTCCACCTCTTCCTCTGTCAATGCACCATACTTCACCGCCTCAGGCACCGACTTATACACATAGTTGAATCCACATTCCACATCCGTACCAGCCAGCACACCCTTGGCAGCAGCATTCTTGGCATTGCTAGACACCTTATGATTCTCCCAGAAATCGGTAACGGCACCACAGTCAGACACCACGAGATACTTAAATCCCCACTCATTTCGCAATATATTTTGGAGCAAACGGGTATTACCACAACAAGGCTCATCATCCCAACGCTGATAAGCACACATCACCTCCCTCACCTTGGCATCCTGCACCAGCGACTTGAAGGCAGGGAGATAAGTCTCCCAAAGGTCACGAGGTGAAAGGTCGGTGATGTTATCAGTATGTCGAGCCCACTCCGGACCGCTATGGATGGCGAAGTGCTTGGCACAAGCCAGAGCTTACGATACTTGGTAGTCTCCGGTCCCTGCAAGCCACGCACCACGGCGCATCCCATCTGGGTGGTGAGGTATGGATCCTCACCGTACGTCTCCTGTCCACGTCCCCAACGAGGGTCACGGAAGATATTCACATTCGGAGTCCATACCGAGAGGGCATGAAATCGAGTTACGTCCCCACCGCTCTTCTGCAGTTCATTCCACTTGGCGCGCATCTCATCCGATGTGGCATCAAACACCCTAAACACCAAGCCCTCATTAAATGAAGCCGCCATACCGATAGGCTCAGGGAATACGGTTACGTCGCCCATGTTAGCCACGCCATGCAGAGCCTCGCTCCACCATTGGAATCGCTTGATGCCCAGTCGTGGGATGGCAGGGGAATCATCCAGCATCAGCGAAGCTTTCTCCTCCAGCGTGAGTCGACCACAAAGATCCACAGCTCTCTCGTGAGCCGAGAGAGCTGGGTTCTGATAAGGTAACTGTGCCATCAATGCACCAGGCACTGAGGCAAATATAAGAGAGATGAAAAATGACTTTGTCTTCATGATGATAATAATATTGTTAATTGTTTATTCTTGGGGGCAAAGTTACAAGAAAATCCCGAAACATGCTTTGTCTCATGTTTCAAATACTTTATCCTATGTACCATCGGCACGAAAAAAGGAGCGTTTCTTGCGAAACGCTCCTTCATAATTATTCTATTAAACCTAGAAAGTATTGTTATACTTAAACCTAGTCATATTATGTATGATTAAATAAACCAACTAATCCATACCAATTATTGTTCAGTACCCGTTCCTTCATAACCAGGGTTCTGCTTTTCATAACCAGGGTTCTGCTTCAGGCTGAGTTCTTCATCAACTCTGTAGAAGGGATAGGCATATCCATCTTCTTGATGTCGAAGTCGAACGAACGCTTTGTCCAAGGATAGTTAGCGTAGTCATCGCCACCATTATCCTTTGGATAGTTGTAGTCGATGTGATCCTTGATGTAGCCAGACTTGATCATATCTGGGGCAAAGACACCACTCTGAGTTGAACTCCTTACGACGCTCCTCATTGACTGCAACCAACCATGCTGGAGAAGTATGGGTGTAACCTACACGGTTAGGAGTAGCCTGAAGTTTGGTATAGTAAGTCTTGGCATCAGGAACCGTAACAGTAGCAGTTGTAACACCAACAGGATACTCAGTCATGGTAGTGTTCATTCCATTGAAAGAATAAACATTGTTGTAATGAGCAAAATACTTATCGTAATTCTCGCCTACAGACAAGTTACCCCATGCACGGTTACGAATCTGGTTGATTGCATCCCAACCTGCTGCGCTGTTTTCTCCCTCGGTACGGAAGCAGCACTCAGCATAGTCGAGCAATACATTAGAATAACGCTTGCCATAGACTATTGTTGGAGCCCACATCTGACCACCCCAAGAGTTGCCATCAGCCTTGGCTGAACGCCAGAACTTGGTAGTCAGATAGCTGGAGCCTTCTCACCATTATCAAAGTGGAACTGCATGGTCTTGGTACCAGCCATCACGCCCTCAGCATTCTTGAAAGGCTTAACCACATGACCATTTGCATCCTTGGAACCAAGAGAATCCTTCAAGTAAGGGTTGTAACCATACACTACCTTAGACTTCTCAATGCCATACTTGGCAAGCTGGTCCTCAGGAACAGCACCTGTTGCACAAGAAGCATCACGGCGAGTATCACCAGACTCATAGCAAGAGTACCGGGTCACTTGCAAAAGCGTGTGGATAGCATAGCACAATAAAAGCAAGCAGGTGTACGTTTATAGAGTAAACGTTAGAAGAAAATGGAACAGTATAGACTCTTAGCGGAATGCCTATTGCCAGCCCGCATGCTTGACTGGTTTGACTTGAAGACTGTACGTGTCGAGAAGAAAGGTGACACACAGGTGATTCACCTTTATCTCGATGAGAACGAGCAGAAACCTGACGACGGAGAAGACCTGCGCCCCAATGGATTTACACGCGAAAGTGTGTTTCACGACTTTCCGATTAGAGGTCATGAAGTACTGCTTCACGTGCGCCGTCGCAGATGGCTTGATGCAGATGGTCACAACGTGATGACCGAATGCAATCTCATTCAGGAGTCCACCCGCTGCTCAACCGAGTTGGCGGATTTTTTAAAAGAAGCGTTTGGAGACGCACCCTATAACGGCCCGTTCGTTTGAGGATGACTATCACATAGACGGTGATGAGTATGGCAGAGCTACAAGGACCACCTAAGCGGCTATCGTGAATGGTCTGAACTAGGCCATGCTGACGAGTGGCTCATCTTCCCAGAGAACATAAGTCCTCACGTCAGCATAGATGAGACATGCTTGTCCACGGGAGAGGTATACACAATAGCCTCGAACAAGGATGCACATGGTCGCAAGGGATGCCTTATTGCTGTAGTCAAGGGCACTAAGGCAAAGGATGTCATAAAGGCATTGATGAAGATACCAGAAGCGTTGAGAATGAGCGTGGAAGAGGTTACTCTCGACTTCTCTGAGAGTATGCACAACATAGTAGAGAAATGCTTTCCGAAGGCTATGCGTACGCTCGACCGGTTCCATCATCAGCAGTTTTGTCTTGAAGCCTTGCAAGAGGTACGCAGAGAGTATAGGCGTGAGCAGATGACACTTGATGCCCATGCTAGGGAAGAGCACCGTCTGATGATGCGCCAGCTGCAGGAGAACGATGGTCCATTTGTGGATGAGGAGGGCAATGCCATAAGGCGCAATGCAAGGTACTATCCCGAAAGACTTGAGAACGGAGAGACTCGTGCAGAACTCCTTGCACGCAGTAAGGGGCTACTTATGATGTCACCCGAGAAATGGACAGACACACAGAAGGAACGTGCAGAAATACTGTTCCGTGAGTTTCCGGACATAAAGACGGCTTTCTCGCTTACCCACTCTCTTCGAATGATATTCTCGCAGAGGTGTACTAAGGAGCAAGGTGCTGTCAGCCTGCATTCATGGTACTCGAAGGTCGGTGAGTTCGGCAACAAAGCGTTCAATGATATTGCTGCCGCCATGTACGACCGTGAGGATGAGATCCTTAACTATTTTGTCAATCGCTCTACCAATGCATCAGCAGAATCCCTCAATGCAAAGATCAAGCATTTCAGAGCACAACTCAGAGGTATTATTGATCGTAAGTTCTTTCTCTTCAGACTAATGAAGATCTATGCCTAATCCACACACTTTTACTGGTGACCCCCTTTTATGTGCAAAATTACACATTTTCGGCACTTTAAGCAAATATTCAAGCCATAATCTTTGGCTTATTATGCTTTTTTAAAGATTAAAAGTTACACACTTCCGCATCGTTTACTTAAACAAATGAGGAACGAATTCCTTCAGGCATCTGCGCCAGGTAAGCCACTCGTGATGAGTGCCTGGAGACACATAGACATCGAGCTTGATGCCCAGGTCCTTCAACTGCTGCGCCATCTTCTCGGTACCAAAGTTCTCCTCCGAACCACAGCCCATAAACATATACTTGATCTGGCTGTTGTACTTATCTGCATTGGCAAACACGCCATTGAAGCAGGTCTTCACGTCCACGCCAAAGAGCGCACCACTGAAGGTACCGAAGGCAGAGAACTTATCCATATTGTTCAATACGGTATTGAAAGTCTGGCATCCACCCATGACAAACCTGCCATCGCACGATGGTCACGATCGGTCTTGGTGCGGAAGGTCTTATCCACCATCGGAATCAAGTCCTTGATGATAACATCATAGAAGGAAGCACCATACTGATTGCGCTCCTCATCCACATTCTTGCCAGGACGTGGCACGAATGGCTTCTTCACATCGCCACTCTCCATCACTACAATCATAGGCTCAGCCTTGCCCTCGGCTATCAGGTTGTCCATGATATGATTCATCAAGCCCTGATGGCTCCAGCCTGTCTCGTCCTCGCCCATGCCGTGCTGAAGATAGAGCACAGGGTAACGCTTCGTTGGGTTGGTCTCATACTCGGCAGGGGTATAAACCATCGCACGGCGGAACTTGCCCTGGGAAGCCGCATAGTAAGATACCGAACGCACCTGTCCCTGAGCCACACCCTGCTGTGGACGATAGTAATTGCCTCATCGCCCTCTGACACTTCCAAGCCGCCAGCCTCGCGGCAACAACCGAAGTAGGTCTCGCTGGCAGGATCCACCACCTGTACGCCATCCACATTCAGGAAATAGTAGTGGAAACCTACTACCAATGGGTCAGATACGCCATACCAGTCGCCATCATAATCCTTCTTCATAGGATATTTCTTGCCACAGATATCGAAGATTACCTCCTTAGCCTCTGGTGCATGGAGCTTGACATAAGCACGGCGGTCCTTATCCACACGAGGATAGTTGGCATCTGGGATAATGCCGAGCAGCGAGAGCATCATGTTGGCATAGCGCTTACCCATCGTGCGATAACTCTCGGCGATGAAGTGCAAGCCGTCGCCACGCTGAGGGCATCCCTTGGAAGAAATGACGTGGGCTGTAGGAATGGTCTTGGCGATGGAATCTACCACAGCGATATGTGCCCAGCAACTTCCACCCTGGTCTTTCTGAACGGTCTCGCCAACAAGCAAAGGTACATCAGCAGCCTTCAAGTTCAAGTCCTTGAGGATATCGTTATAGATAGTCTTCACACGGTTAGGCCAGTTAGGGTCGCCATTGTTGGTTTCGCCCTGGTGCAAGAGGATGCCCTTGATCACGCCCTGCTTCTGTGCTATCTTGGCAAGCTCGATGAGTCGGGCGTTATGGATTGCCATTATAGCCTGCGGCAAACTGCTTCATCCAGTCGGGCTGCTTCTTGAGATAAGCCTTATAGGTGCGCTTGTCGAAGAGGTCGATGCTGGCTCCGCCCACGGCTACGGTGATGGTACCCACCTTCACATTCTCTGGCAGGTTAGCCACCATCTTTCTGCCGAAGTAATCCACTGGGGTTAGTCCTGTGGAAGGACGTGCCTGAGGTGGAACGGCTGTATGCCACTCGCCTTTCTTCCATCCTGCCTTCTCGTCATCCACGGCATACATCGCATGAATCGAGGGTCCACGCCAGTTCGGTCCTCGTCCTCAATGGCGGCATTTCCCTCCATATTAGACTGTCCGAAACAAAGATAAATCTGAAAGTTTGGATCTACTGCAGCCGAAACTTTCGTCAATCCTATGAGCAAAGCTCCTAAAATCAATAGTTTCTTTTTCATTCGTATATGATTAAATTGTTTATTCGTTGCAAAATTACAAGAATAATCCGACATAGGTTTTGCGCCATGTATCAAATACTTTATCAAACATATCAAAATGCACTGGGAGGGCAGGTTTGTTACCTGCCTCCCAGTACTGAATGATTACAAGCGTAGGGCTTGATGCCTACAAGTAGCGTATGTAATAGTGAGAAGAATGCCTTCCGTAGATTTTGCGGTCGCCAAAAAAATCACAAAACCAAACTACTTCATCACAATTTTTCTACCCTTGTGAATAAAGATTCCACTTGTAGGATGGCTGACACGTACGCCTGAAGCGTATAGTAAGCATCGTCCTGCAGGGAAGGCTGGGCTACCACCGATGGCTGAGTGATGCCAGTAGACTGGTAAGCATCATTGGCAAGATAATAGCTTGGTCCCTGCCAGTTGGCGCTCCAGCCCTGGATATGGTTCTTAGAGAAGTCACCGTTACCAATCAAGTTCTCCGTGGTGCCATCCTTTACCAATACCAAGTCGTCGATGTCGAGATTACCCGTATATCCACCGAATACAAACTGGAAGACATCCAATGGGAACTGGGCTGTGAAATTCCAGTTCAGCGTCTTCCAGTCACCAGCCTCAACAGGATAGGCAGCCAGATACTGCACATCATCACTGCCACCCCACTGGTTCTTGTTGTCGCTTGCATTCCAGATAGGCCAGAAGGCCAGTTCCTCGCAGCTGGCAGAAGTTCTCACCTTCATGGTAAGCGAATACTTGGCATCCTTCTCCAAAGCCTTAGGCAAGGTATAGACAGCCTGCTGATCCCAGAGGTTGGCACCGGCATGAGACTCATAGCGGATAAAGTAGTTGCGATTCTCCACAGGGATAACACCCAGCAACTCCAGCATCACGTCGGCATAACGCTTGCCAAACATGCGATAGCCCTCTGCTGTGAAATGGAGTCGGTCGCTCTGCAGAGGACAATCCTTGGAAGAAACGACATGGGCTGTAGGAATCGTAGCAGCGATATTGTCGATGATGGCATTGTGACCCCAGCAGGCAGCGTTCTGGTCTTTCTGTCCCAATTCCCCCACAAGCAACGGTACATCCTTGGCATCAAGTCCCAAATCGGCAAGCATATCGTTGTAGATTTTCTTTACCTTAGAAGGCCATGTTTGATCGCAGTTGTTGGTCTCACCCTGATGCAGGAGGATACCCTTGATCACGCCCTTCTTCTGCGCTATCTTAGCCAGTTCGATGAGGCGACCGTAAGGATTGCCACCATATTCCTTGGCATAATTGCGAAGCCAATCGGCAGTTTTGGCATCATTGAGATAAGCCTGATACTTGTCCTTGTCGAAGAGGTCGATGCTGGCACCACCCACAGCTACGGTTATCGTGCCCACCTTGACATCCTCTGGCAGATTATCCACCATCTTTCTGCCAAAGTAATCCACTACCGACAGACGGGTATAAGGACGAGCCTGAGGCGGAACGGCGGTATGCCATTTGCCCATCGTCCATCCAGCCTGCGCATTATCCAGGGTGTACATTGCCATGAATCTTGGGTTCACTCCAGTCTTATCCTGCGCTTCGATGGCAGCATTTCCTTCCATGTTCGACTGTCCGAAGCAGAGATAAATCTGAAAGTTTGGGTCGGGAGCGGAAGCCTGATTCAGCTGATGGCGCTTGAAGAAGGTCCAGAGTTCCTTGGTGCTATGCACACCATTAGGCTCATTGGAATGCCAGTGTCCCTTGCCATCTATGGCGATGAGGTTCACCTCCACATTATCATTCACATTGGTATAGATAGTGCGGGTGGCATTGGCAGCGGTATTGTTGGCAGGATAAGGGCGCACCACCTTAGGGTTGTCCACATCGCAGCCATCAAAGGCAGCCCACTTCTTCACATATTCATCTATTCTGCCATAGCCGCCGGCAGGATGCGTAGGGTCGCCGCCCCACTTCACCACGTCGTCGCCAGTACCATGGATATGCATGATAGGCACCTTGCGAGTGGACGAAGGGTTGCGATAGTCCACTGGGATACCGCTCACAGGACCGAAGGCTGCCACCTTGTCGGCAAGTTTAGCCATACAGTGATACGTCATCATGCCGCCCATGGAGAATCCTGAGACATAGATGCGGTTCTTGTCCACATTGTGTTTCAGCTCCATATCACTCATGATTTGCTCGATAAACTGGATGTCGCCATTTCCAGAGATGTCCCAAGCATTGCCATTACCCTGTGGATAAGTTACGATGAAGTGCTCAGAGTCGGCGAGGTCGTTCCAAGCCGTCTGCTTCATCTGGTAGTTAGGGTCCTGGTTAAAACCATGCAGGGAGATGACCAAGCAGGCGACTCCTCCACATTCTTTGGCACATAAGTCAGGGTCTTGCGAGTGGTAGCACCCACCTTCACCTCCTCCCAATCTGTGCCACCACTTGGGTGGACACAGCCAAGAGAAGGGAAGCTATGACTGATAATTTATTCATTGTATAAAATTATGTTATTATTCCTCGTCGCTAGGCCAGATGCTGAACTCGCGAGAGTGGAAGGTTACATCATTGGCGTATCATCGCTCAATGTTGTATTTACAGCATTACCAGAAACAGCCAAGAGGTTAGCTGCTTCCATCTCCATAACATCCATTGTAGGTGCAATATATTTCTTCATTTTATAATCTTTTATATATGGTTTGATTAATCTATTTTTTATTCTCTTATTTATTTTGCTCGCTCAAGATTACTTCAGGATCATCTTCTTACCGTTCTTGATAACGATGCCCTTATAACCCTTGCCTACCTTCTGACCAGCGAGGTTATACATCTGTGCGTCAGCCTTCACGGTCTCAGCCTTTACATCTGCAATGCCAGTAGTATTGCCAGTGATGCCGCCGAGGCTAAAGAAAGCAGCTCCAGCAGTCTTAGCTACCTCAAGATAACCGCACTTAGCAGGAATCTTTTGCTCACCAGAAGCCTTATAGAAACCATCCTGACCATTAACAGTTGCCAAGCCATAGACATTCTTGCCATCGGCAGAAGTAACAGTGCCATCAGATACCTTCAAGTCAGTATCAAACGCCTCACCAGCAGTATCACTTCCTGTCAATCTATAAGACTTATTGCCTGTACCCTTTACAAGAACTACCTTACCAGCAGGAACGACACCATCAAACTTTGTAATCTCTATAGTCTTCTTATCATCATTCAACTTAACCGTGTAAGCCTCTAAATCCAAGTCACTAAACTTAACAGGATAAGAAGTATAATAAGTGGCAAAACCTGAAGCAGGCATATTCAAGATACTGGTACGAGTCAAAGACTTAACCTTTAGAGAGAATGGAGATTCTATTTTTTCATTGTTTTGGAATATAAGTCTATCAACCACGTAATTCTCTACTTTACAAGCCTTAGCCCAATCCTCAACAGTCTTTCTGTCCAAAGTGAAAGTATACTCTGTTGCGCCCTTTGGCACACCAAGAGAATAACTAAACGTACCTTCTTTCGTCTCAGTCTTGCCCTCATTCTGAACAGTATACAGATAATTAGGGAGAATTACCACTGGATTAGTAGCCGCCTCTGCAAGCTCTAGCTTATACTCTTGGCTCTCATTAGACTGAGCTGAATAAGTAGCAAAATCACAACCTACATTTTCACTCACATATTGTCCACAATATTGAACAGGGAATGTCAAGACAGGATTAGCTTGTGCAGGCTTGCCCAATGCCATCCTCCCAAAGCAGAGAGAACGTCTGCTCCTCTTCAGTATCATCATTTTGATTAACCATACTTTTTTCAAAAGTATCTGAATACCCTTTTGAGGAGCCCACAAGCGCAAAGCTTCAAGAGTCTTATTCTTTACCACATCAGCAAAATCGACTGTAACAGTATTGTCACCTGCCTCAACTGGTGTATGCTGTTGGTTATCCCAGTTGTCTTTTTCTCCTTCCGGAATAGCATTCACTTGCATAAGCGCACCATCGGCAGCAGCCACATGATTCTCATATTGCAACTTTACACCCTTGTAATCACTAGTTGACAATTTTTTTGATTCATCTGTCAAACAAAACATAAGCTGCATAAGGATCAGTCGTAACATATGGGATGTCTTTACCTTCAGCAGTAGTCATCTGGATTTTGTTCCAATTAGCTGCCCCCCCCAAAGTAGAGAGTTTGTTGTGCATTAGCCTGTGAAAGCAAGGCAAAAGCCATAGCTACACAAAGAGAGATTTTTTTCATAAGATAATATTATTGTTTTTAGATTAAAAAAATCTAGTGTATTCTATTTAGATTGAAATGCAGGGACTGCCAAGTGTGGCAGCCCCTGCATTTAATCTAAATAGAATACACTAGATTTTTT